>LFFM01002184.1_pt1 | contig 13051 bp, 10 predicted proteins | sample 643131 | NCBI WGS metagenome assembly LFFM01 (sample SAMN03777445, study PRJNA286221) | soda lake metagenome | biome: soda lake; feature: Kulunda steppe; material: water; isolation source: sample Tc-Br brine of Tanatar trona crystallizer | place: Russia: Kulunda steppe | collected 2011-07
ACAGCAAAAAACAAGGGGCATCTGAAAGCTGTCAAACCGGTCATCGATAAAATCCAGAAAACAAACTTTCGAATTTCGAAAGAGTTAATTGAGCGAGTACTTGAGAAGGTAAACGAGCCCTGAAAAAATCTTTGCCTCCAGCTCTGATATTTTTTTATTGAAGCTTTAAACTGAAAATCTTCGTCCACCCTGAGCGAAGTCGAAGGGTATTTGGGTGCACGGAACCGGGTATGCTTCGACAGGCTCAGCATGACGAGGTTGTTGTTTGGTGTCTCCTTCTGGTATCAACGGCTGTTTGCCCCACCCTAAATCCCTCCCCATTTCGCAAAGGAACGAAACAGGGAGGGACTTACAACTGCAGTGACGCAACGGCGTGAAGGCTTTTTGTTAAGTCCCCCTTATCAAAGGGGGATAGAGGGGGGATGTTCATACGGAGTTTGCAATGATTATGTATCTGTTTTTAACCGCAGTGTCGCAACGGCGCTGAGGTTTTTTGTTGAATGAATTTAATGTATCACCCCGGCCAAAAACAAACGTCCACCCTGAGCGAAGTCGAAGGGTATTTAGGTGCACGGAACCGGGTATGCTTCGACAGGCTCAGCATGACGAGGTTGTTGTTTGGTGTCTGCTTCTGGTATCAACGGCTGTTTGCCCTACCCATGCCTATGCTAAAGCTACGGCAGGCGTGCCTAAATCCCTTCTCGCCGGCCGGCGGACAATGCCCCATTTCGCAAAGGAACGAAACAGGGAGGGACTTCTGTAAGTCTTCTTTGATACTGAAATGAATTCAGCACAGGAGGGGGTTAGGGGGATGAGCATACGTAATGTAGAAAATGGTTCGTAACTGTGTTTAACCGCAGTGACGCAACGGCGCTGAGGATTTTTGCTAAATGAATTTTATGCGTCACCCCCGGGCAAAGACAAACGTCACCCTGAGCAGGTGAGTGATGTTGCGAACCGTAGTCGAAGGGTATTTGGGTGCACGGAACAGGATATGCTTCGACAGGCTCAGCATGACGAGATTGTGCGTCACCCTGAGCAGGCGAATGTTTTTATGAGCCGTAGTCGAAGGGTATTATCGAGCGCTGAACAGGGTATACTTCGACGCCATTCGTCGCCCTGCTCCTCATTTTGCTCAGTATGACGATGTCGTGCGTTACCCCGGCAGCGATGCCTTGTGCTGAATTTATTTCAGTACGGGGTAGTGACCGACTACCGGCGGTTCTCCTGGAGTTATCAATGCCGGGATTGATTCATTAGGAATAGTCTTAAGAAATGCGCAAATAAAAAATACTTTTTAAGGAATTAATGAACCCGCTTTTGCTCACCTGCCATTGCCTCACTGAAAATTAACTCTTTATCATTTCTTCCAAAATTACGACACATTGTTCCAGAGTTCTCCGTGAACACCGTGGTTAGCTTTTTTCATTTTGCTAATAGAAAAGAAGCTTAAAAAAAGACAGTATTAAAAAAATAATTCACCAAATATCATAAATTCTGTGCGCGAAATTAATTTCCTAATCCCTACCTAACAACCCTGGGCCATGCTCCCAATTTTGGGGAGTTGGTACGGACTTGGTATAGGCTTGGTACAGCCTTGGCACGGAGTGTTATTGAACCCAAATAACGAAAGCAATTAGAGTAAAAATGAAAAAGTCAATAGCCTTCTGTATTTATTTATTTATTTATTTTGTAAGTAAATTTATTTATTAGGTGACACTTTCTTCAGTGAAACTCTAAATTGTCGCCCGACAATTTCTACTGATACCTTCGTATAGTTCCGTTCGCTTTCGGGAACCCTGAACTCCCGAAGTTTCGGGATTTCACTGCGTTCAACTTGAACTCTCCATCTACCATCCACCATCAACTATTTACTACAAAGCCCCCAAATAAACCCTTTTATCTATAGGGCATAAGCGTTACTTTTTGATGGTAAAATAATTTAAAGTGTGATAAACAAAAGTTTTGGGGTTTAAAACTTGGAAAAATTTATAAATTATTTAGTTAGAAAAGATACCTATTAATTAATTATAAAATAATATCATGTATATTATAATATAATTATATTGGGTGTTCTAAATCAGATAAATTGTATGGTAAAATTAAAAAACATATACAATAAAATATTTAATAAAAAAACAGAGAATGTCCTTGAGTTGAATTGCAGTAAAAGTAGCGGGAGAACTTCCATTGTATATATCGTTGGACCACCAGCTGTCGGTAAATCAACTTTTATTGATCATCTAATAAATGATGGAAAGTTTCTAAAACGGAAAATTCCTAAGAAGAAAGCTAAAGTAGATAATGAAGTTTCACTTTATTTAATAAATAAAAAAATTAGTAATGGATTAGATGATTTTGACAGGTTAAAAACCCGAATGAATAAGATTGAAAGAGATTTTTTTTTAATGAATGAGTCACAAAAAAATAATAGCACATACTTAGAAGATGAAGGTTTAGTTCATCATTTCCATAAAGAATTAATAGCAATGTATTATGAAGAAAAAAAAATGTTTACGAAATTTTTTAATAGAAGGAGAGTTATATTTCTAAAATCAAATCCAAAAAAAATCTTAAATAGAGCAATTAAGAGGAAAAATGAAACAGGTAAATTTGTTAAGTTCCATTTAGATAAAACAGAAGAAGAAATTATTAAACAAACACATTATAGAATTGAAAGGTTTGAACAACTTTGCGAATTGATTAAAAAGTGTAACGGTACTTCTCAAATGGTCAATATTGACGAAGGATATGAAGATATATCAGTTGTTTAATAAGGGTTTTAAACTAATTAAATTAAAGTATAAATCTGTTGTTCAAAGATTTCGCTTTAATGCGTTAGCTGATAAGGATAAAGTCATCAACATGCCTTTAGGGGGAATTAAAGGCATTGGGCTTAAATTCATAGAAGATAAAGATCTACTGAAAAAAAGTTTTCCGGGGGAAATTATAGATGAATTTCCAACATCTATTCTAAATTATGATGGCTTAAGAGAAAAATCGCTAAAAAGGCATGGGCTAAGACAGCATTTTAAAGATGGTTTGACTTGGGAGGAGACTGACTTATTCAAAATACGTTACAAAGAGGAACTGAAAAAAGAAAAGAAAAAAGGATGTGATAATTTGAATGACCTTGCCAAGTTGTATCAACGAGAGATAGATACTTTATATAAAGATATTAAAATAAATGGATTTAAAAATCCAAACAATCACATTAGTATAGACCCTATTTATATTCATATTGGCTCAGAGGGGGAGTTGATCTGGACAAGCAATGGTAATCACAGATTTTATATCGCTGAAATACTAAACATAGATCAAATTCCAGTTAAAGTCTGGTGGCGACACATTGATTGGCAATTAATTAGAGAGAATGCACTTTTATTAGATAAAAACGAATTTTATAAGAGATACCCCCAGTTTAAATCACACCCAGACTTAAAAGATCTATTATGAATTACAAAGCTGTTCGTGAAAAATTATTCACAATAAAAGAAAGGTTACAGAAGTATAAGTATTTAAAAAATCTGTTTGAAGAAAGGGTTGGATATAAACCAGATTTTGAAAATCCAACAACATTTAATGAAAAAATTAATTGGAAGAAAATAAATGATAGAAATCCACTATTACCAATTACAGCAGATAAAATTTTAGTGCGAGACTATATTTTAAAAAAATTTGGTAGTAAAACTGCTGAAGATATATTAATTCCAATTTTATATAAAAGTAAAGAACCCGAGTTAATCCCCTTCAGTGATTTCAAAACTGGTTTTGTAGTAAAAGCAAATCATGGATCCGGCACTAATATTTTAGTAGATAATGAAAGCAAAATTTCAAAAAAGGATATAATTATAAATTGTAATCAATGGCTTAATGAATCCTACGGTTATGACAAAGCTGAATGGTTGTATCAACGAATAGATCCCAAAATTTTAGTTGAAAAACTAATGAAAGACAATGAAGGTAATATCCCAAATGATTATAAATTTTATGTATTTCATGGTAAGTGTAAATATGTACATGTTGATTTTGATCGTTTTGAAAATCATACAAGAAGTTTTTTCGATCCAAATAGTTGGAGTTTACTTCCAATTAGTTTAAAATTTGATAGTGGAAAGTCAGTTAAGAAGCCAAAAAGGTTAAACGAGATGGTTAAAATAGCTGAAGAAATTGGTGAAGATTTTGATTTTGTTCGAGTGGATTTATATGAAATAGATGGGAGTGTCTTCTTCAGTGAAATTACTCATTATCCAGGTTCTGGAATGGAAAAGTTTATTCCTGCTGAATATGATAAGATATTTGGTAGTAAGTGGAGATTAGATAAGAGTTATTGGAAATGATCTTCCTTTAAGTTTATAGATTTATATTTATGCCAGTATTGAAAAAGCACAATAAACAATGGATAATTACAGCGAAAAAAAATAATTATTTAGATAGATTACCCTCATTATTTGACTGTATCCTCTTGCAAAATGGGATGTTTCTTTATTACGAGAAAAATTTGTCAATTCTTCATGAAGAGAAGGATGGAAAAACATGTTTAATTCTTGGATTTATAACAGGTTCCACCAATTATTTTACTAACATATTGTCTCGTGTTGGTAGATTTGTAACTATTATTGGCAATTTTCTTTCATTAGACGCAACGGGTTCCATGGGTGTATTTTATAGCACGAACAAAAATTCTGAGATTATTGCCACATCAAGTATTGCATTAGTCTCAGAGATTACGGATTTAATGATCAAGGGGAGAGACCTTAAATGTTCTAAATTAAACTGGGACCCTCTTCCATATTGCCGTATTACTGGAATGAAAAAGTTAATGCTAGGGCAAAAATTGGATCTTGAAAAAAGAGAAACCATTTCCATAAGACAGACTATTGGAAAAGTTCAGTCAAAGGAGGAATCGACGAAATTATTAAAAAATGAATTGATTAAAACAGCAAAAACTTTTCAAGATATAAATCGCCCTCTTTATCTTGCTATGACAGGTGGGCTAGATTCTCGAACTGTATTTGCAGCATTGATTGCAGCAGATACTCCGTTTAGAGCATTTACAATGGAGTTGGAAGATAAGCGGAGTCAAATTGATGGGTATCTGGCATCTAAATTATGTAAAAAATATGGTATAGAACATGAGATTGTTAAAAAGGGTGTTGAGAATCTCGATAATGCAAGAATTTATAAAGAGCATTCTGGGGGAGTTAGTGGGGATCGTGGTATTCAGTATGCAATAGGAGATTATTATAGAAATATACCCGATAATGCTGTTGTATTACATGGAGGCTGTTTTGAAATAGGCCAGAAGTATTATGAGAATTTGTTTGAAAATATAGATACTGCGAACTGTGAATTATTTATCAGTGGGATGAGAGAAGTTTTTAATAATCTTGGAAAACATGAAATTGATGCTTTAATAGAGTGGTATAATTTTCGAGATAAGAATCCAATAAGGGGTGTAGATTGGTCTGATCTCTTTTATTTGGACCAAAGAAGGGCCGGGTGGGGATCGGCAAATCGTCAAGAAGAGGATGTATTTGGGTTTGATTGGTGTATATTTGTGAATTCATGGAAATTTGTAGATATGTTTTTAACAATACCTGAGGAATTAAAGAAAGAGGGAGAAATTCAAAAACAAGTAATATCATCTATTGATGCAAGAATGCTTAATTTGAAAATAAATCCACCTGTGAATCTGAAAGCTAAAGCTATTAAGTTGGTTAAAAGCTCTGATACTTTTTATCAATTTCTTAGAAGAGTAAAAAATAGTCTTAAAAGAAAGTTTAATTAATGAATATTCTTTTTTTCCTGAGAACCAATATAACTAGCGGTGTGGCTCATGGTGGTGCTGAAAGTTCAAATATTTTAATTGCAGAAAAACTACAGGAACGTGGTCATGATATTACTTTTTTAACACTGGATGACTCATTAAGTATAAATAAACTTAAATCTAATAAACAGCATGGGAATATTAGATTTACACTAATTAAACAGTTTTCAAAAAATCGTGTCTTCAAGAAATTGAATAAATCAATATTAAAATTTCAACTTAAAAAGTTAATTAAAAGCAATAAAACCCAATTAATTTACTGCAATTATGATCTAAGATTTATAGAAATACTGTTAGATTTAAAAGTTAAAGTTAATGCTGGTTTTCCAAAAATTGTTATGAGAATGGCCGGTATGAAGTGGTACGAAGAATCAAAGAAATCCAATGAAATAAAGAGACGCTACGAAATAGCTTTCAACCAAATTGATAGTGTCAACTTTATTAGTTCAGGTTTGAAGGAGTTGGTTGAGAAGAAGTTTGAAGAATTAGACTTGAATGTAAACTTTAAACATTCATTCATTGGTGATATTGGTTCCTCATTTAAACCGGGAAGAGAGTTGCCTTATGAAATCGTACAAGATGATACTTTTGATTTAGTTATGGCTACAAGGTTTTCCAGCTATCAAAAAAGACAGGATATTTTGGTTGAAGCTGTAAAAATAATAGCAGAAAAAATACCATTTCATTTAACTCTGATTGGCTCTGGTTCTGAACGGACTAAAATTGAAGATTATATCAATGAAAATGGTTTGCAAAATAAAATAACTGTTCTTCCTTTTTTACCTCAAGAGAAATTATGGGATTTGATGATGAGATCAGATTTGCTCTGCCATTCTGTTGAATATGAGGGATTAGGTAAGATTATTATCGAAGCTATGGCAATGGGTTTGCCGGTTTTAACTTCAAATGTGACTCCTATGAGCCGTTATATTAATGATGGGGATAATGGTTTTTTGGTGGAGAATGATTCAAAGCTTTGGGCTAAACGCATTATTGAATTACATGGCAAATATAAACTTAGAGAAACAGTTTCTCATAACTCAGTAAAGTTTATCAAGGAAAACTATGATCCGGAAACAAATATTACACTGTATGAATATAAAATGGAAGAAATTATTGCCTTGTGAAGAATAGTAAAATTGGAATTGTTACTTCAAACTTAGGTTCTATATCACAAACTTTTGTGACTCGTCATATTAAAAAATTAAATGGTGGCAATAACGCGATTTTATACAAAGAAAAGCAAGGAAATGACTTTTTGGATTATCCAGCGTACAAAATTAAAAAGCCATGGTGGTATAATTACTCTAGACCATGGAGTACTATTATTCAAATACCTCACTTTTTGCGATACAGTTTCAATGAAGTACCTGAAAAAAATGAGATACATATTATTGAAAAATTCTTGGTTGAAAATAATGTCAAGGTTCTTCTAGCGGAGTTTGGTTTTCTAGGATGTATGATATTACCAATAGCTGAAAATACAGGTATTCCTGTTTATTCATATTTTCGGGGATATGATGCTTCAAAAAAGTTAAATGACTGGAAAATTCGGTATGCGTATAAACGCCTAATTCCGAAAATGGAAGGGATTATATCTGTTTCTCCTCATTTATTAGATAATTTGAAAAACATTGGAGTTAAATGGAAAGAGGCTCATGTAATACCAAGTGGTACAGATGTTGATTCATTTAAGCCGGGAAAAAAAGATAATAATCTTATATTAAGTGTAGGGCGATTTGCCCCGAAGAAAGCACCTTTTGTTACAATACAGGCTTTTGCAAAAGTAATTAATAAAAGTTCGGAAGCTAAATTAATAATGGTCGGAGATGGACCATTACTCCAAGAATGTAAAGACTTGGCACACTCGCTTGGAGTTAAGGAACATGTTATATTCAAAGGAGCATTACGACATGAATCCATACAAGTTTTGATGGCCAAAGCATCTATTTTTGTATTACATTCTGTTACAGCTGAAAGTGGAAATACGGAAGGTTTTCCATCGGTAATTCAGGAAGCAATGGCTTCAGGTGCGGTACCTGTTTCAACAAAACATGGAGGTATCCCACATTTTATTGATCATGGTAATACAGGTCTATTAGTTGATGAATATGATGTTAATGAATATGCAGATCAAATTTCTAATCTCTTAACAGATCATTCACTGCTTTCCACCATGAGTGTAAAAGCCCGAAAGTTTGCTGTCAATAACTTTGACTATAAAAAACTATACACAAATTTGGAGAAAATATTAAATAGTAAAAAAATCAAAGTTTGAAATATTCTGTAATCATACCTACTTATAATGATGATGATAGATTGAACAAATGTTTAAAAGCATTAAATAAACAGACCATTTCTAAGGATCAATTTGAAGTTATTGTAGTAAACAACCAAGTGGATAGAGAAGTAGAAATTGTGAATCCAGGCGATCTGAATTTGATAGTCTTAAAAGAAGATAAACCTGGTTCCTATGCTGCAAGAAACTTGGGAATAAAACATTCAAGCGGAGAAATTTTAGCGTTTACAGACTCAGATTGTATTCCTGATGATGAGTGGTTGCAAAATGGTATTGATTACCTATTATCTAATAAGGGAATTAGTAGGCTTGGTGGACAGATAAAGCTATATTTCAAAAGTGATGAACTCACTTTTACTGAAATATATGAGAAGGCATTTGCTTTTCGTCAATCTGAATACGTAAGTAATTCTGGGGCGGCTGTAACTGCTAATATGTTTTCCAAAAAAAAGGTATTTGATGAAGTAGGATTATTTAATGATGATTTTTTGTCAGGTGAGGATATCAATTGGGGAATAAAAGCTCAAAATGAAGGACATAAAATAGCATACTGTTCTGAAGCTATTGTAATACATCCAGCTAGATATTCATTCTCAGAATTAACCTTAAAAGCAAATAGAGTTGCAGGAGGTTTAGAGGATAGATTTAATAATCAGAAGAATTTTAATACACTGACAATAATTAGAGGTTTTTTACCACCTTTATTCACAATACCGAAACTTTTAAATAATGCGAACCTTGATGGTTTTGAAAGTATTATTTCATTTTTTATTCACTACTATTTAAAGGCTCTTAAATCATTTATGATATTAAAGTACAAGTTAGGGTTTGGAAATAAAGAAAGGTTTTGATGTGATTAATAGAAAACATATATGTTTTTTTCCAGGGGCTCTAAATTTGGGTGGAATTGGTAAACTAACTATTAATATCGCATCAGAGTTAATAAAAAAAGGTGTTAAAGTAGACTTTTTTCTTTCAAATCCAGTTGGTGAGTATTTAAATCAAATTCCTGATGAAGTAAATATATTTAATGGGAATGGAAAGGTGTCTAATAGCTTTTTTGAATTTTTGAGATATATACGAAGAGAGAATCCAGATTATATAGTATCTGCTCGTGATTATATTAATATAGCTAACATATTAGCATGTTTTATATCAAATTCATCAACAAAAGCTATCACTTCTGTACATGTTGATTATAGTTCTATGCCAAAAGAGAATGGTTTAAGAGCATTTTTAATTCAACAAATGGGAAAACTGTTATACCCACATTCTCACAAAATTATTGCTGTTTCTAAAGGCGTTGCAATTAATCATACGGAACGCATGAATCTCAATAGTAGTGATGTTTCTGTAATTTATAATCCTGTTTTTAATCAAGATGTTATTAATAATCAAATAGGATCAAATACTCACGAATGGATAATTAATAAATCTACACCTGTTATTATTGGTGTCGGAAGGCTAACTGAGCAAAAAAACTTTAGGTTACTTATCAAATCATTTGCGAAGGTAAAAAAAGCTCTTGATGCAAGATTAATTATTATTGGAGAAGGAGAAGAACGAGAATACCTTCAAGAATTGATAGTGGAGTTGGGTTTAAAAGATTACATTTCACTTCCTGGGTATGTTAATAATCCGAGCGAATATATACGTAAGTCAGACTTATTTGTAATGTCGTCATCTTGGGAAGGTTTCGGAAATGTAATTGTGGAAGCATTAGGTGTCGGGACCAAAGTAGTATCAACAAATTGTCCAAGTGGACCTACTGAAATACTTGAAGATGGGAAGTATGGAAGATTAGTACCAGTTGGTAATGCAGAGAAAATGGCTGACGCAATTATTGAAGCATTAGACAGTGAAATGGATTCAGATTTTTTGATTAATAGAGCTAAAGAATTTTCAGCTGAGAAAATTGCAGAACAATATTTAGAAATCATTTATAAATAAACATCCTACATGGCTTTAAATATTGATTATTTTGTTGGCTTCTCTATCGAAGGAAATTCAGGCAAAGCAAAAGCAACAAACGAGAAAGCAAAAGAGCTTGCGAATAACTCTGAGAATTTTTTGTTATACACAATAAAAAAATCGACAAAAAGCACATCTCTAAATTATATACAGCAAATTTTTTTAGAGATTAAGTACTGTTTTAAGTATTTGTTTAAGAAAAAGCCTGATATCATATTTGCGAGAACCAACTTTGGGTTACTTTTAGTTGTCATCACACGACTTTTTAATACTTCCTTGATTTTTGAAGTTCATTCTGATTTTAAAGATGAATCTCAGATCCTGTATAAGAATAGCTTTGTACTTAAGAAGTTGAGCACACTCGTCAATTTTCTATTTGTTAGTGCCCTCAAGTATTCGGATGGTATTATATTTAATAACCCGGATTTAGAATCATATTATTTAGAATCGTATCAGCTGGAAAAGACTCCAACAATAAGTATTTATAATGGAAGCAATACCGTTGAATTTTATCCTGAAGATAAAACACATGTTAGAAAAAAATTAAACACACATCTTAAGAATGATGATTTGTTATTTGTATTTACAGGGTCCGTAAGCCAATGGCATGGAATTGAATATTTAATAGAAACTTTTATTGAACTCAAAACAGATTTTAAACATCCGGGTTTATATTTATATATAGTGGGAGGTGGTAGTAGTCAATACCGGTTAGATTTGAAAAAAAGATATGATTTAAAAAATGGAATTCAATTTGTTGATGAAGTTTCAACTGATGAAGCAAGAGATTTTATCAATGCAGCTGATGTGTGTATGTTGCCGGTTGCTAAGATTAGAGTTAGTCAAGGCAGTCCGTTGAAGTTGTATGATTACATTGCATGTGGTAAGGCAATAATCACACAATCAAGTGTAAATGGATATAGTGACGTGATTAATGAGCATGATTTGGGAATTGATGTTGATTTCTATTGCCCACAAAATGCCGCTAATAAAATTGAAAAATTTATAAAGGAAGTAGATTTAAACAATTTTGAGAAAAAAAATCGAAAAAAGGCTTTAAACGAATTGTCATGGAAAATGGTGATTGAAAATTGGATTCGATTTGCATCCATTAAAAATAATGAATAACCGTCTGAAAGTTTCATCAAAAGAAATATTTGCTGTTGTTATATTTTTCTCTATTGTTCGGTTTCATCCATCTTTTGTACCTGATGCTATATCTGTATACTGGTTCGACTTAGTAGTAATTCCGCTTTGTCTATTTTGGATGGCGATAGAGCACATAAAAATTAAAGGTAGTACAAAAGAACTGTTTTGGCTTTTTTTTCTTGTTTCACCTTTTATGTTTTTACCTGCGTTATTCGCAGAATACTTTGTTGGATACTTCGTGAACCTGCTTAGGTTTGTTTTTTACTTCATATATCTAATTTTTTTCCTGATGGTTATTGAAAAGGCAAAACCATCAGTGCCTTTCCTGGTTAAAATAATAGATTACTCCTTTTTAGTAGTTTTTCTTATCTGTCTAATACAACTTTTTGCACCACCAATCTTGACCGATCTAATACACTTAGCCTTTGGTGATGATAAATTAAGGTCCATTTGGCAGGGGTACCCTAGACTTTATGGCACTTATTATAATGCAAACTGGTTTGCCGTTTATTTACTATTCGTACTAACCATTTGGGTTAATTATTTCTTGATATATAAGAAAAATATTATTTGGATTACTTATCGTTTACTCCCTCTTATTGTTCTTCTATTTTTCTCTGGTTCAAGATCTGGAATTATCGTAAGTGTATTTATTTTAGTTGCCTCCTTTTTATTTTTTAGGCACTCTGTAAAGCGGGTATTATTATATACTTTTGGAATAACACTCTTATCAGGTTTTACACTTTACATTTTTGATTTAACATTATCTTGGTTTGAATTAGATAGGCTAATTGGGCGATTTAATGTTCTTGTACTGTTAATTGCTGGAGACTTTCAGTCTGATATATCATTAATGGGTAGGTTTGAAAGCCAGATGCGTGCAATTGAATTAATAAAAGAGAAACCATTTTTAGGATACGGTGATCGACCGGGTATTTTAGTTCCTCATAATAGTATATTAACATTGCTTTTATCGTTTGGTTTTGTAGGCTCAATCTCGATTACATTATTTTCTCTAATTATTGTTATAAAAGCATTAATAGTTAAAACAAGGACAACGCAAGACATCTTTTTTAAGAGGTGTTTTATTTTCTTTTCAATCGGATTAGGTGTATTAATGATGGCCGCTGATTTTGTTTATACTTCTCAAGTAATGTTTCTATGGCTTTTAATCACAGCTTTAACTATTGGAGCAAATGAGTATAGCTATACTCGAAATATAGCTTATTCAAAAAATTATTAGTTGTGTCTAACGATGAATAAAAAAATCCTCTTCCTCGTCAACGTCGATTGGTTCTTTCTGTCCCACCGCCTGCCGATTGCCTTGGCCGCAAAAGAGGCCGGGTTCGAGGTATTTGTTGCCACCGCCGATACTGGAAAAAGAGAAGAGATTGAGGGGTATGGCTTTACCTTTATTGAGATGCCGTTTTCGCGAAAGGGAACGAACCTGTTCAGCGAGGCGATGATGCTTCCCCGAATATTCAGGCTGTACAGGCGCATCAAGCCGGACCTGGTGCATCATGTAACCATCAAGCCGGTGCTGTTTGGCTCCCTGGTGGCGAGATTTTACAAGAATATAAAAGTGGTAAACGCTATCACGGGGTTGGGGTTTGCGTTTTCAAAAGATGAGAAGGCGTCATCCATTAAACGGCTGGTCAGTCGGGCTTATAAGGTTGGCCTTCAAAATCCTCGTCAACGGACCATTTTCCAGAATGAAGAGGACAAGGCTGTGTTTGTAGACAATGGGTTCATCAAATCGGAACAGACGTCACTGATTCGAGGCTCTGGAGTAAATATCAAAG
>LFFM01002185.1_pt1 | contig 13049 bp, 9 predicted proteins | sample 643131 | NCBI WGS metagenome assembly LFFM01 (sample SAMN03777445, study PRJNA286221) | soda lake metagenome | biome: soda lake; feature: Kulunda steppe; material: water; isolation source: sample Tc-Br brine of Tanatar trona crystallizer | place: Russia: Kulunda steppe | collected 2011-07
GATCGTAACGGTTGTGTAGCCATCTGGTGGCATATTCGATAGACAGCGCCGGGTTACTGTAACTTTACCGTAATTACTCTAAGGAACGGGTGATAGCCAAATAAACCCCAGAAGTAGTGATAATCGGTTTCGTACCCGTCATCAAACTGGATCATGACCGTGCCGGTGTCCGATCGTGGAACGAAGTGGACGTCGTCGACTGTCAACACCCGCGACTGGTCGCCGACCCATAGCGAGACGCGGAGTTCGGTTACCGCTGTGAGATCCGGTTCACCGTAGACGTCAGTGAGGCCGAAGTTGTACCGCATGAGCTCTCGGTTGCCGCTGATCCCGCGTCGAAACTCGACACGATCGCCGCTCGCATCGAACAGCTGGATGATCGGCCTCGCAGTCTGATCCGTTGCAACCGTCAGTCCGGGATTGGTCTGTGAGCAGTCGATCGGCTCCGACGGCGTACAGCTGATCGTGACGCGATCGTCGGCTGGACCAGCTTCGAGGCGTGCTGCCTGTGTCCCCTCACGGCCCTGTTGTGGGGCAGCGTCGAGCGAGCCGCTCAAGACGGACCACCGCGAGAGATCCGTGAAATCGTCGAACCGCTCGAGTTCGGTAGCGGTAGTCGAGTCGCCTGTGGAGGAACCATCGTCATCAGTCCCACCAGTTTCCGAGGGTGCGTCCGCCGTTCCGTCGTCGTTGTCGTTCGAGCCGATACAGCCTGCGAATGCGACTATAGCGGTCCCGAGGTATGCTCGACGATTCATTATCTATTCGATGACTGTCAGTCGTTCATCTTGTTATGACGTCGTTGAAATACCGTAGTCCCGAACTGTCAGCAGGATACGATTGCCTGAAGAGCCATCGAACCGTCGGTGGCCACCACGATCCGGACCGGTTCGACCGGACTGGATGGTGTCTTTTCGTCACCCTCGCTGTGTTGTTGTGAGACCGGAGCTCGTCCGCTCCGCATCGAACGCGGTCCTAGCTAGCAAGCGGCTGTCGGCCGTCACAGCCGCCACAACTGACGTTTGGACAGGCATTCGTTCGTTCACGAATGTACAGTCACATAAATAAGCAAATCATGTTAAGCTGAACGTTCAGAACGATTAGCTCCAATACATCAGACGTAATGACAGAAAGGTTTGACGGACAGTCAGGAAAACCCATACTCGATCGTCGATCATATCTCAAAGCGGCTACCAGTTTGGCCGGCGTCGTCACATTGGGTGCGACCGCGGCTGCTGCCAGCGAGGAGTACGACGTAATCGAAGTCCCGTCCGGGGAAACGTTCACCAAGCGGTTTTCGACCGGTGAAACCTGGGAAAACAAGCTGATCGACATCTCTGCTCCAGGTGCGGGGTACGCGATCCGCTGTCACCGGGACAACTGTACGATGCGAAACGTCGGCATTCGCGGCGAGTGGGATTACGAACCCAGTTCGTCGCCGTTTACCGTCCGCGCCCCAAGTCGGGACGGGTCGATCGTCATCGAGAACGTCTACATCGCCGACGGAACGAGCTTCGATCACACTCGTGCGTCGAACCCCACTGGCATTTACGTGCACGCAAACCACGCCGGTACGCTCACCATCTCGAACTGTAATATCCAGCAGATGGGGGACAACGGGATCTACGCGAGCGATCCCGGCGACGGAACGAGAGGATCTGGCGGAACGGTCCACATCAAAAACTGTTACTCGTCGGACAACGGCAACTCCGGATTCCGTCTTGGCTCCGACGGGTCATCGATCGAGAACTGCGTCTCCTGGGACGAAGTGAGCCGTGGCTTCTGGGCGCTGTTCGGTGATATCGACGTCGCCGACTGTGATTTCGGATCGAGCCGACTCGATATCCGACTCGGGAGCAATTCACAGGAGTCGTCTGATGCCGGCTACGCAAGCGTCTCCGTGGAGAACACTCGGTTCAGCAACTACGATCTCCAGCGGTCGCAGAACGATCTTCGGGGGACGTCAGCCGGCGACCCGGTCGATCGTGGTCCCGAAGCCGTCGGCGCGCCGACCTCCGCTGAAGCGGCGGCAAGCGGACAGTCAGGCGAGGCGACGGAACCCGTACAGTCGGAGCCCGAACCCGAGCCCGAGTTGCCCGACGACGCCCATCTCCTCGCACTCATCACGGAGCCAGAGGCCAGATACGCCGAGTATGATCTTGTGGTTGAGGGCCAGCTCGTTACGGCCGAGGCCCCCTACGACAGTCCATCGGGGAGGCGGATCGCTGCCCACCGCGAGACCGTCACAGAGGAGGATGGCGTCTCCAGCGTCAGCTCCCTCACCGGTGGCGGCTTCGGTGACGCCTACGAGTTCACCGGCTCGGTGCGCGAACTCACTATCGACCAGCCCGACGTCATGTGGGTCGAACTCGACGGCGAGGAGCTGTCGCCCGAAGAAGTCATCGAGGCCACAGCGGAGGACGACGACTCCGAAGATGACGACAGTGAGGCGGATGGCGAACAGGACCTCCTCGCGTTCGTCACCGACACCGACGCACGGCTTGCGAGCTACGAGTTTACCGCGGATGGTTCGGTTGAGTTCACCGAGGCGCCGTACGAGAGCCCCTCGGGTGGCAGTATCGAGGGCGGAACCTACAGCACGGAGGACTTCATCGAGGACGATGGCGGGAGTGTTCAAGCAGGTGGGGTTACCGGTGGCGGCTTCGGTGACGCGTTCCTGGTCGACGGCCCGATCACCGCGATCGATATCGACCAGCCCGACGTCATGTGGGTCGAACTGAACGGTGAAGAACGATCGCCGGAGGAGATTATCGAGGCGACGGCCGACGACGGTGGTGCTTCCGAAGGTGACGGGTTCGACAACGTGATCGTCATCGACGGGACGGCCACGGCGGATTCAGTTTCGTACTCGTTTAGCGTCTCGGAGTCGCTCGAACCGGCGACGTACGGCGAAGCAACGATCAACGACGATGCCGACGTCGACGGGAACAGCGTCGACGCTGTCGTCGACGACAGTGTGGACGCCTACTGGTTCAGTGGCGGCTTTACTGACTTCCGGCTGGCGGGGAACGCGAGCGTCGACGTCGAGTACGACGTCTAGTGGGACGTCCGACTTGAGGGGCGATCGTCTATCGGGAGGGCGGGCCTGCGGACCGATCGTCTATCGTGCCCGCACCCGTCGATAACCAAGCGATCGGTTCGTCAGGAGCGATCGCTCGGCCGGTAGGGCCCCCACACGTTCAGGGGCCGCGTTCGTAGCGAGCGGATACTAATCCCGACTGCGGTCCAGATAGCCGTAGATGCAGTTTCACAGGGGTCTCACCATTGATACGAAGCGACTGCTGGGCAACACTGCCGGTTCGACGTCGTCACGAGAGACCGAACCATCGGGTTCGGAACACGGATCGATCGACGGGAACCGGGCGATCGACCGGTATTTCCCGACGCTTGATGCGACACTGGAATACGCCCGGGATCGATCGTACGCCGGCCCGGATTACGGCGACGGGATGAGTAGCACGCTGCTCCAGGCTGCCCCCGTCGAAAACCGCTGGCTCAATATCGTGGTCCAGGAGGTCGTCAAACGGGCTCCGATCGACATCAGGCCGCTGTTGCGCGTCGAGCACCGCCGGAACTACAAGGGAGCGGCGCTGTTCGCGATGGCAAATCTGAACTACCACCGGCTCCCGAAACCCGACGATTCGGTTGCCTCCGAGTTCGATCCGCTCGGCGAGGCTGAACGGCTTGCAGACTGGCTCGTCGAAGAACGGTGTTCCGGCTACAACGGATTCTGTGGTGGCCATCGCCACGAGATTCAGCATTTCCACACGAAGGGTGTTCCCAACGACGCCGACATCGTCTCGACTGCGTACGCAGTGAAAGCCCTGTTGCGGGCAGCTCGTGCCGGCGTCGTCGACGAAGAGTACGCGACCCTCGCACGAACTGCGACCTGGTTCCTCGTCGACGATCTGAACTACCGAGAGGTTCCCGAGGGGGCGAAGTTCGACTACCACATGAACCACCCCGACGACTCCTACACGCTCAACTCGGCTGCCCTTGGTGCACAGATGCTCCTCGATCTCTACGACTATTTCGGGGACGAAGACTGCCTCGATCGGGCGACGAAGATCCTCGATCACGTCGCTGCTCACCAGACCGACCTCGGCGGCTGGCCGTACCGAATCCCCGCGGATGCATCGCATCTGTCGATGGACAGCCACCACAACGGGTTTATTATCGAAAGCTTCCAGCGCTACCGCGACGTCGTCAGCGACGATCGGTACGAACAGACACTGTCGACCGCACTCTCCTTTTACAGAACTGAACTGTTCGAGCCGAACGGCGCACCCAACTTCGACGAGCAAAACGCCTATCCACGAGACATTCACGCGAGTACGCAGGGTATTCTGGTGTTCACACGGGAGGGTGAGTTCGCGGCTGCAGCACAACTCATCGAGTGGGTGCTCGCGAACATGCAGGTCCGCGAGGGGCAGTTCTACTACCGGAAATACAAGCATCATACGAAACGAGTGACGCTGATGCGGTGGTGTCAGGCCTGGATGGCGTACGCAGTCTCGGAGTTTCTGATCGCCCAGTCAGGGAACACTCGTCAGTAGTCCAATATTTCCACGTCTCAGGTCAGGTTACCAGATAGTACGGATCGTCTCGGAGTGCCGGTTCCAGTGCCAATCGCATCTCCCGTAAGGAGAACAGATAGACGTTGAGGCCGTTCATATCAGCGTAATCAAGGACGCCCGATCGTTTCAGTGTAGACGTTATTTTACGTTTATTGAACGAGTAGAATTTCGATTTGTAGTTCGGCGTGTGCTGAGTGATTTGCTCGTAGGAATCGTCGTCGTAGTAGATCGTTCCGGTGGCGCTCGTTTCCTCCATGTAGGGTGCATTGTAGCGCTGTTCAAGATAGTGAAGATGGGAACACTTCAACCAGGGCGTCCCGATATTCAACACGAGAACGTCGTCCCGATCTAACTTCGCAAAGCAACCATCCTCGGCGAAACTGTGATGATGGTTACAGCCATCGAACCGATAGGGACCGTCCACCAGGATCGATCTTATCGCGTCGTTCGTGCGGTACTCCACATCGTCGAGAAACAGCTTCGAGAAGGTGCCGTGTTTCGGCAAGGAAAACTGTTTGTGATAGATACCGGACATTCGGAAGTAGTCCGTAAATCCGGGTGCCAGAATGGTGTCGAAATGCGACCGCAGTTTGTCTCGCAAAAACGTGTAGGGGTTTCGACCGAAGGCTGTACTAATGTCGCTCAGTCCGGCATGGACGAAGACGGTATCGCGATCTGCGTACTCATCTAGTTTCTCGTCTAGTCTGCCTTCATCAACCGTACCAACCGGTTTGTCTCGCCGTTTCAACGCTGCATGAGTACCGATCGTTGTGAATCGTTTCACCTGCCGTAACATAACTGATTGACTAATTCCAAGCGTGTTAATTATAACATAGTTACTACTGTCAGGACATCCATAAAAAATTGACGTGTATTCCAACTTCGACGCTCGGAGCCACACAATCCGGGAAAAAGCGTGTTGGTTATTACGCGTTTGTCACGAAAGCTCAAACATCATTACGGACACTTGATGACGTCACTGAGTAAACTACGATACTCTGTTTTGATCCAGACATCAGTCTCGATCATGTATCGCACCGAACAGTGCCAACGTTTGGGAGCCGACTCGTTGGGATTGTACTCCTCTTTTTATTTCACTCATCGAAGCACAGCGAGGAGAGTACGACGCGATCGTCTCTGTTACCGTACGGGTTCTATTCACTTGTCGTCAGCGAGGAAAAGAATTCGGTGCTTGTACACGATCGGTTCAGCCGAACGATCGCCGGCTAACGCCCTTTCGCGTCCAATCGGTTTTTGTCACGAGTTGTCTCGGTACGCCTCCGATCGTCCCCTCCGTCCTGGCGCACGGATACCGGTTCGCGCTCGGGCTGTCCGGACTGGTCCGCCGGATCACGCTGGAGACGCCTGAACTGGTCCGGCTCGATGGCAAAAATGCGTCCGTCGTCGGTCGCCGTATTGTACGGATTCAGAAGGAGTTTGTCTTCCCCGTACGTAGCAAGAAAGACGTACGCGTTGGACCGTGGGATCGTCTTCCCGGGGTTTACGTAATCGCCGATCGCCTGTCTCCGACGGTAGGAGGCGAGTTCGTACCAGTCGGTGAAGTCGGACGCCGACGATGCTGCCACGACGACGGCGGGGCCTGACTCGACCGACTGTTCGTCGGGGCCGGTGCTATCTCCACCGGCCTCCATCGCGGTCGAGAAGATCACCCATCGGTTGCCGTCGACAGTGAGCGTCGTACTGTAGTAGATAGAACTATCGACGGTGTGAACTGTTTCGGGCGATGGTGAGTCCGTCTCGAATTCGGTACGTGGGAGTTTCAGAATCCGGTTCGTCTCCGCGTAGACGCTATCCATCCCCCAGAGGATTGCATCCTGAGTGAACGCGAGTTCGACTGCTCGCCAGCGTTGACTCCCGCTGCCGACGACCTCGAACTCGCCGTCGCGAATACGTCCGATCCGGCACTCACTATCCGTATCGCCGGTCGTGAGCCACAGCTCGTCCGTATAGGGGTCGACCTGGACCGCGTGAATATGGCGAACGTCGTCGAGCTGGAGCGCTGGCGACCAGGTTTGGCCTCGATCGGTCGATCGGAGTACGCGTGGCGTTACCGTCGAACCCAGCGGATACTCACCGAGGTAGACCGCCTCGTCAGTCTGACACACTGCCGGTGGCAACACCCCCATCGGCCCGGAGGACACCGGAAGTTCGTGACTGACGGACCACGTTTCCCCACCATCGGCCGAGACGAAGAGCCACCGATCGGCTGCTGCGAGCAGCTCTGACTCGGACAGCGGCCAGACGTTCACCGACGGAAACGAACCGACGACACCCGCGAGGGCGGTCTTCCAGTATCGCGCGGTCTTGAGTCGATACGTGAGTGTCTCTCGTCCCGTCGCTGGTGATGGGAGGCGACCGACTGCAGCAAACGAGTCGCCGTCAGCGGACGTGGTCTGGAGTACATCCTGGTGCTGCGTTCCGTACACTGCGCGATCGTGAGTGTCATGAAGTCGCATTATGATACCTCAGCTCGAACACGCGTTTCGAGGCGCCTGTGTGTACGGTGTGTGTCTCGCCCAAACAAGTCCACACGATCGACCTGTAGTCGACCGGCACGGCTGGCTTCGAGTCCCTCGTCGTGAAAACTGCCACGATCGTATTTTGAGCGGAGTGTTCCAGTGCATACACAGTTTACTTTTCTAACTATCTAATTTCGTTATTATCTTACTACCATCTCAGCGCTACAGCCACACGATTGCAGCCACAGCGACACTGTAATGTAGCCGTGAGTCGGTCATGTATCGACTGTAATGAGTCCATCTGCCCAGATATTCAGTGGAGTAACAAGGTGATAACAATACATAAAAACGCACAGGAATGTATCAATGGAGATCGAACGAATAGGATTAGACGAGTGGGGCGACGCGCTACCAGCGGATGGGTACGAGGTGTTTCACGACCCCGCCGCACTTGCGGTACTGGCGGACTACACCGACGCCGAGTTGCAGCTGTACGGGGCGTTCAAAGGGCAGCACGCAGTGGGACTATTGCCGGTGTTCGTCGACGATCGGTCGCTCGGTCGAACAGTCCTCTCGCCGCCGCTTTCGCTGGGCGTCCCCCGTCTCGGGCCGATAATCAACCCACACAGTCCGAAACGTCGCAAGTGGGAGCGGATTAATACGGCACTGGCCGAGGGGGTAATTGACGAGCTCGAGACCGACCACCGATCGACGTTTTTCCGGATGATCTGCCCGCTCGGCTATGACGATCCGCGACCGTACAGTTGGAACGATTTGCACGTCAAACCCGAGTTTACGTACGTCGTCGACCTCAAGGACTGCGCCGATGTCGAAGACGCAATGTCAGGGTTCAGTAAGAGCCTCCGGAACGAGATGCGCCGACTCGACGATTTGGAGCTGTCGATCGAAACCGAAGGGCTCGATTCAGCGCTGCGGATCTACGACGATGTCGTCGACCAGTACGACGCCCACGACGACACGGCGCCGATGTCTCGACCGTTTCTGCGCGATTTCCTTTCAGCACTCGACGACGATCGGTGGCGTGTCTACGTGGCCCGGACACCGGATGGCAAATATAAGAGCGGGATCATCACGCTCTTTTCAGCGGAGTTAGCGTATTTCTGGCAAGGCGGCGTTACTGCCTCCTACGAGAACGTGAGTGTCAACAACCTTCTTCACCGTGCGATTCTGGAGGATTTGGTCACTGATCCCGAACTTGACTCGATAACGGGATACGATCTCGTCGGCGCGAACACCGAACGGCTCTGCGAATACAAAGGTAAATTCAACGGAGAACTCAAAACGTACTACGTCGTCGAGTCATCGGGAATCGCAATGTCACTGGCAAAGTCAGTCTATCGCACACTCAGTGGGCCGCTAAAATAGCGACTCCTCGGAGAGGGGTGACGCTCAATGAGTCGGAAAGTGCGATTCGATTGCTTCTACGACCCTCGTCTCCAACCGGAGAACAGCAGTTTCGTCATACTGTTGGAGATGATCGACTGAACGTGCTGTGGCCAGATTGGGATCGAAGCGACCGAGACCCGATGAAAACGCCGATACACGGTTTATGTGCGTGTTTAGGCTAGTATCACGCAGTGAGTCACTCGTCGGGAACGATCTGGGAACGAGTGGAGGCTCTGGGTTCACTCCATGTAGCCCAGTCCTCGGAGACGGTCTTCGACGTCGTCGAACTCCTCCGTCTGCTCGTCGGTCTGTTCCGTACCAGTGTCGGCTGACTGGTGGACGGATTGTGTCATCGGCGAGTCGCCTCTAAGCGTACAATCAGTTCGGACAGTTCCGTCGACAGTTTCTGGGACAGGTTCTCCGATACTGTGTAACAGCGTTGGCGCGACATCGACGACCGACCGGTCTTTGGGGGTCCTGGCCTATGACGAACTCCATCACGACAATCAGCGTTCACTGTTGGTATGTTCTATCGCGGTTCGTTTCGACAGTCGGTCATACTCAGAACGTGTGTGGTAATGTAATCCTTCCGTAGTGTTAACCGCCGCCTTGATAAATACTTCTTCAGCGAAGCTATTCGTACAAATGGATCTTATGATCGTCGGACCGGCACCTTCACCATCAGGTGGAGTCGCTCAGTACGTCGAACAACAGCGCGATCGACTGAACGGGGACTTTCAGCCGCGAATCTATGATGTGGGGACTCCGTCTGGAGACGGATTGCAGTGGTTCACTCTCGCCTTTCTGGTATCCCTTCGAGCGATCCTCCTGTTTCCATTTCAGAAACGACCGGATATCGTCCACGTCCACAGTTCCCACGGTTTCTCATTTTATCGCGAATCTTTTTTTGTCCTGTTTGCGGCCCTGATCTGGCGTCTTCCCGTCGTATTGCACGTTCACGGATCCTCGTTCGATCGATTCGTTCTCGATGCATCGATGCCAGTACGGTGGTACCAGTCGATCGTTTGTGCCGCAGCTGATCGAATTATCGTTCTCTCGGAGTACTGGCAGGACGTCCTTGCAGAACGGGCGAGCGAGAAAAAAATTGCCGTAATCCCGAACGCAGTAGACTCCGGTCAGTACAATCCGGAGTTCGACGGTTCACCTCACGTGGTGTTCGTCTCGAATCACATCGAACGCAAAGGAATCGTCGAGTTCACCGAAGCAGTCGAGAAATTAAAACGCGAGGGCGATCTGGACTTTCGCGTCAGTATTGCGGGTGACGGGCCACTGTCGAAGCGGTCGAGAAACCTTGCCGAACGGTACGACGACGTAGAATACCACGGGTATGTCACAGAATCGAAGAAGCGACGACTCCTCAATGACGCGTCAATCTACGTGTTACCGACCCATGGAGAAGGACTTCCCTTCGCACTATTAGAGGGGATGGCCGGCGGTAACGCGATCGTCACGACCGGCGTCGGAAGTATTCCGGAAGTTATCGGTAGTAGCAACGGAACCCTCGTTACGCCGGGAGATAGTGACGAACTTCGAGCCGCACTGCGAGACATGATCGCGACACCTGAGTCTGTGGAGAAAATGAGTCAGACCAATCACGAGGTCGTTCGCGATCAATACTCCTGGTCGATGGCGACCGAAGAACTACAGGACATGTACCGGAGTATGGCCTAAAAGACGGCACCGAGTTCTGTCCTCAGCGAAGCCTGAACATGTCGAGGAAGAATAAAGAGTGTATCAAGCGAGACGGCACAGACAGTACTAGCCATCTGAAAACAGCAGTGTCGATCGGTTAGAACTACCGGTCGTCGAGACTCTTCATTCAACATATCCAAGATTCTGGAGACGATTCTCAACGACATCGTCAGTGAGAGTATCCGCTGCAGATTCGTTCGCTTCGCTCGTAATTCGCTTCCGCGGCCCGTTCTCGTAAACGTGCCATGGAACAGCGACCAACTCTTCTGTGTAGACACCTGGTGGATGCCCCCACTCCACGATCGGAATCGGTGACGATCGTTCCTCGACCATATTGCCGTGGTCGGCGGTGACGACGGTTCGACCGGGAAGCTCGAGCAAGAGTTCGTGAATCTTCGGACGAACGAGTTCGAGATTCTGTCGGTACGCATCCCACACATCAGTCGTCGAACAATCGAGCTGACCACGCGACAACTCGCCCCAGATATCTATACCCTGTTGCTCATCGCCAAACGTCCGGGTGTTGAGTTCTCGATCGGCACCGATGAACGGGTAGTGAGGCTGGAGAAAGTGTCCGATAATGCGTTTATGTGGATACCGGTCGGCTGCGTCCTGAACATACTGGGTCATCGTCTCCGGAAGCACAGTTCCGTGAGTATCGTCCCACCCATCCTCCTGCCAAACGTTCACTACCTCATGAAATTGCACGTCGATCGTCTCTTTCCACCGGTACAGCTGTGGGCTAGCTGTCACGTACACCGTATCGTGTAGTGTTTCGCCATCGAAGTTTCCCTGAAGAAATTCAGTCGTATGAGAGCCCTTTGACTGCCTCTGTTCGAGTCGCCCGGGGAAATCACACTGTTCGGCGAACATGTCGTACCGACATGCATCAAGGATCAGCAGGTTATCCCAGTCTTCGTCGATGATGTCGACGCCGTCCGTATTGCAGTCCTGACTATAGAAACGACGGTGGTAGAGACGATTGCATTCCCGGGCGAAAAATGAGGGATTCGTCATTCCTTTTTTCATACCGCGGCGGAATTGGGACAGTGAGTACATCGACCTACCAGAGACGCGCGAACCAAATTGTAAATATGACTGTAACTAGCTGCGAGAATACATCCTCAGCAGAATTCCGAACCTAACGAGGAGTTGTGCCCTCTAGCGATAACGAGGTGTGTGGATTCGGACTGTCGATCACCGACCAAATGAACGACGTTCGAAACTGCTCCGTTCTCGATTGGCGAATCATCACCGATCGGTCCGTCTACGTATTTTCCTAAACGTCGAGTGACCAGTTCTCAACCGCCCCAATAGTCGGATACAGACGGTGACGCTTGGTTCGAACGGCCTCGTTCGTGAAAAGCCAGTTTCCAGCGCATTCCGTTCTGTGCCCCACGAACGACCGCCGATCGGAGCGTCGCTGCGTTTGGAATACGGCAGTCGAGACACTGTGTCTGGAGTTTGGACCGGGCGAATTCGACGAGATCAATACTTGCTGCGGCCGATTGTCGAGGACCGCCAGGCGGCAGTCTCAGGAACTCACTCTCGGTTCATCTTGACATCGACGCTTGCGTTCCCTGTCAACCGGAAGCCGGTAAAGTTCCCGTTGAACCAGTAGGCGTCCACGCTATCCTCGACGACAGCGTCGACGCTGTTCTCGTCGACCGTTGCATCGTCGTTGATCGTTGCCTCGCCGTACGTCGCCGGTTCGAGTTCTCCGGAGACGCTGAACGAGTAGGAGACCGAATCAGGCGTGGCTGTTCCATCGATGACGATCACTTTCTCGAACTCTTCGCCCTCGTCAGCACCGTCGTTATCGCCGGCTGTTTGCTCAATGACTTCGTCGGGCGTCATCCGCTCGCCGTTCAGTTCGACCCACATCACGTCCGTGTCGTGAATGTCGATCGAGGTGACGGGACCGTTCACGGTGAAGGCGTCACCGAACCCGTTGCCCGTTCCGCCGCCGGCACGCCAGTCGTCGTCATCGGATTGCTCGATGAAATCTCTGCTCGTCCACGTCCCGCCCTCGATCCGGTTACCAGAGGGACTCTCGTACGGTGCCGTCGCGAAGCTGATCTCACCGTTGGCAGTAAACTCGTACGTCGCACCACTCGCATCGGTATCCGTTACGAAAGCGAGCAGGTGATCGTCATCCTCATCGCCACTCTCGGTGTCCTCGTCGGCTGTTTGTTCGATGACTTCGTCGGGCGTCATCCGCTCGCCGTTCAGTTCAACCCACATCACGTCCGTATCGTGAATATCGATCGAGGTGACGGGACCGTTCACAGTGAAGGCATCACCGAACCCGCCGCCCGTTCCGCCGCCGGCATGCCAGTCGTCGTCATCGGATTGCTCGATGAAATCTCTGCTCGTCCACGTTCCGCCCTCGATCCGATTCCCTGAGGGACTCTGATACGGGGCTGTCGCGAAGCTGACCTCCCCACCGGCGGTAAACTCGTACGTCGCACGGCTTGCATCGGTATCCGTCACGAACGCGAGCAGGTGATCCTCGTCGTCTTCGGAATCGTCGTCATCTTCGTCTTCGGAACCGTATCGTGGAACTGTACAACTCCCGTTCTGGGTTATGTCACTCGTTTCGACGGAGGAGTTTGGGAACACCTCGGGATCACCAGTGACGTCGATAACGGTATCCGAAACGACACACCCGTCGGCGTCTCGCAGGACGATGCCGTTGCGGTTCGATCCAGTTTGTTGGATACACGAATCCGTTATTTTCGTCTGGTTCCGACCGGGGAGAGAGATCACGCTACCGTTGGCGGCTTCGCCGGTCACGTGGAGTCCGCGAATTACTGCGCGATGCGGACCGCTGGCTGCAGGACTGCGGAGC
>LFFM01002187.1_pt1 | contig 13032 bp, 9 predicted proteins | sample 643131 | NCBI WGS metagenome assembly LFFM01 (sample SAMN03777445, study PRJNA286221) | soda lake metagenome | biome: soda lake; feature: Kulunda steppe; material: water; isolation source: sample Tc-Br brine of Tanatar trona crystallizer | place: Russia: Kulunda steppe | collected 2011-07
AGGAGCACGTAGATCGCCTCCTAGAGTCGTTAGACGCGGTTCTTACTGAAACAAGTTAACTGACGCCTATGAAAATTCAACAATAGTGCTAATCGCGTTACCGTATAACTCGATTACGTGAGTTGCTTCCTATCGACGTTACCCGCGACACGACCCCTCTACTTCGCTCTCATTGAGTGACTGAGTAATCTCATAAGCGAACGTGACTGCTTTTGTCGTGAAGCGGGAGATTTTCGACATAGGCATCGACAGTCTTCCGCTTCAACTGTTTTGAACTAACGAACGAATCCGCCGCAGTCTAATGATTCACCAGAGCCGACGAGGGCGAACAGACGTTTCGCGCGTTTGATACAGCGAACCAGAAGGAGTTGGCACTTGATGAGTTGTCAAGCGGAACCCGGGTGCAAATCTTGCTGGCAGTTCGGTTGGCATTCGTCAAACAGCAAGAACAAGGGGCGAAGTTACCGATTGTTCTCGACGAAACGCTAGCCAATACTGATGACCTGCGCGCGAAAGTGATCATTGAGTCACTGATCAAATTAGCCAATGAAGGTCGACAAATATTTTATCTCACAGCACAGGGTGATGAGATTGCAAAATGGCATGACGCATTGGACGATACTACAGGGGTAGAGTGGTCGACAATTGATTTAGCAGAAGTTCAAGATTTGGACAGTGCCGTTCAGATCCCTGACCTCGATAGTATCGAGAGTCTCCATCTCGACCTACCAGAAACGTCTGGGCATGATTACGACTCATATGGTGACGCACTCGGTGTAAATCCGTTCAATCCATACGATGGAGTTGGCGCAGCACATCTGTGGTATGTTCTGGATGACATCGAGGTGCTACATGATCTGTTGGAGCTGGGCATTGAACGGTGGGGAAACTCCGGAACCTGGTTGAGCGCGGTCGTGTTGACTTCGTGCCAGCGAATCCAGCAACTATCGAAACGATGCAGCAGAACGCTGCGGCATTAGATGAGTTCGCACAGCGATGATGTATCGGACGTGGAGAACCCGTAGATCAGGCTGTACTCGATGCATCAGGTGCGATCAGTGAGACGTTTATCGATCGGGTGACAGCGTTGGCTAAGGAACTCAACGGAGATGGAGAGCAACTCGTCGAGGCATTGCATGCAGGCGAAGTTGATCGATTCCGGAGCAACAAGGCAGACGAACTGGAGAACTATCTCCGAAAAGAGGGATATATCGTCGAAAGAGAGTCGCCAGATGATGATGAAATTAGACTTCACATGACGAGACGGCTGGTAGATCATGATGTTCCCCGAGACCAGGCTACCGAGAGAGCCGCTGATCTACTGGGTAGAGTAACTCACAACTGATTTGGTAGGGCGTCGAATTCGTCTACTCCTCAGAGAGAAGGCCAGAGAGTGACTTTGCAATAGGATCCGTGTTCGTCGGTACATCGTCGACTTTTGAAGACGGAACCTCGACATCAACTGTATCGGATGCTTCCCCGTATTCATACTGTACTGAAGACTCGATGATGGTTCGCAGAGGTATTGATTTCGACGACTCATCGATAATCGACAACAACTCTGGTGGTATGGTAAGCGAACGATCTACGACATCAGCTGTTGTTCCGTGAGCGTTGGGTTCAGGTGCGTCACCTGCAAGGAGACCACCAAGATATGCTTGGAGTGCTTTGGTTACGATTTCGGAGGCCTCTAATTTTTGGATTGTAGCAAGAGTATCGATTAATACGGCGACATCAAGCGAAAGTGGCACAGTGACTTCATTAGTCGCGCCAGAGGGTTCGGTTTCTTCTGAGACCTCGGTTGAAGTCGTTTCTATGAATCCACTCGTATTCCGTGATGGGACCTCTTCGTCGCTCTGCGATGTAGTATCATCGTTGGTACCAGTGCCGGGTTCACTTTCGTTAATTGGTGTGAACGAGAGGTTCTCCGGGAATTGGTGTTCTTCCGCGATCCGCTCTGCGTATTTCTGAGCAGTCTCTCTATGGGTGGGCGTTGTATCGAGTCTATCAGGCCACGCCGCTTCGAACACCGTCGCGGCATCAAATGTGTTAGAAATGTATAAAATGGGTGTTCCATTGGTTTTTTCTGAGAGTGTGGATCGTTTGACTCCAGCCGATTCAACCCACTCTTGAACGTACTCTAGTTGACTCTCATGCCCTCCACGAATAATCCATCCGCCAGTCTCTCCTGCCACATTTCCTCTGTTCTCTAGAATCGCTCGAATGAATGCGTGTTCGTGTTTCTCTGGTATCTCCGGATACTCTTCCACTTGTTTCGCAGAATCTGTGAGTCCGTGATCAGCAAGCACGTTTAGAAACTCTTGGTTAGAAATTCCCATCGAGACTTGTGTGGAGTCACTTGTCTCGAACTCGTTGATGGCGTATTCAGAATCAACTGCTTCAGCAAACCCTTCGACGTAGTGTCGCTTATCGGCAGTACGACCTAACTGCATAGCACGCCCTGCTTGTTCACTCTCGTTGATCGATGAGTTACAGAAGAGACAACCCAGCCAGTATGCTTTTTCATCCGAATCGATAGTTTTGAAATACGTTTCGTTGATATTCACCCGAGTATGACCTTCAATAGAACGTAGAGATAATCCCGCAGCTTCTTTCGCGGCGTTCCACGTTCCAAACGCCTTCTTGATCGTATTTTGTGATGGTCTAAGCCCAAGTTCCACGTATTCCTGTACTGTGGGAGACTCACCAATTTGCTCGGTGGCTTTTTTTAGAGCTTCAATACAGTCCTGTTGACGTTCTGTATACGTGTCGCTACTCATTTGTGTGGGATGAATTGCTAACAGTCCATTCAAACTGGTCGTCACAAAGGTTTTGTTTGTCATCTAATATGGCGTGTTGAAGAGCAACAGAACGATTTGGATATAGATTCCCATCGACAAGCGCATCAAGGGCAGCAATAATTGTTCCTGGGAGCTCCATAGTAATTGACTCGGTAACCGATTCTGTTCGAGTTTCCACAGCGGACGTAACGAACTCCTCTACTCCGGTATCACCACCGATTGCTGAGATCATCATTTCTTGCCGGTCCGTGAGCGAATATGAAATTTTGACACCGTCTTCGACTGTGATATCCGTCCGTACGTCCTTGTCGACACTTGCTTTCAGATGGTCGCTCACTAAATCCTCCACAAGTGTCGAGATATTCGTTTCTGACTCCTCTGCCTCCTTTTCGAGAGCAATGGCGGTCCCATCCGAAACAGCCACTGTGTGACTCCCTGAACTGTCCATCTGTGTCATCAGTTTATCCTGTTGTACTGATGTAATAATATAGCTGGGGTATTGATCCTCGTTGTGTCAAAACACACCGTCTTATCCTGTCATTGAATGAGCGAATACATTAGCTAATTCTCTTCATCCATATCTTCGATTGCTTCCCGGAGCACTTCCTCAACAAATGATTCTACCGAGTCGTCTTTCCCGTCGACTGCTCCTGAGATTGCATTGAGAATCAAACTATCAACATTGATTGAAGATCTTGTATCTTCGAAGTCGAGTTCCCGAGATAGTGCAAGATCGAGGAACTCATCGATAGTCGATCCCTCGAAATCATCCGTTGCTAGCCCTTCCAGTAATCGCTCATGACGATCTGGGAGCGTTATGCTAACAGGCTTTCTTGGACCGGTCTGGGTAGTCTCTGCTGCATCAAGTTCGTCATCAATTGCATCCTTCAGCAGTGATCCAACTGCATCCTGGACCATCGCTTCGAAATCATCCGTAACTGCATGGGCTGCGTAGTACAGCATTGTATTGATACTGTAGCCTTGCGTGACGGTTGTTTCAGAGCCTGTCGACTGTTGGGGAGTTGGATCATCAACAATCCCCTCAACGGTCAAGTACTGACCATCTGGTAATGGGACTGAATAGAGGTCACCATCTGTATATGGGAAGAAAATCGGATCTGCCTCTGCATACGAAACTCCAATCTCATCGACAACTTCACGGGGTAACATTGCACCTTTGTCTGCTTGTGGCTCGGGCCATTCGCTCTTATACTGCGGTAGTGACCCGATCTCACCACTTCCGTCGCGGTTGTCACACCGTTCTCGCCAGCTCCGATAGCTGTTGAGCCATCGTTCGAGCTCATCTATGAGGGTTGTATCTTGGAGCGACTCATCATCAACCGAGACGGTATTCCTATCGCCCTCGGCTTCGATATCGACACTTGCATCGTATCGGTTTGTGACGATAGCTTTGATAGCTCGATAGGGACCGAGTGATAGTCGGTACTGTTCGTAGGATTCGTTTCGGTCAGGGAACAACTGCTCTGACTCGACATCGGTCGTAGATTCAGTTGTATCTGCTCCCCACGTCTCTAACACCGGCGTCGAATAAGATGCTGAGTCATCGCTACTGCTGATAGCATCGTATATGAGGGCTTGCACCGTCCGGACATGTTTGAACGCATCTGAGTGGTCGACCAGTTTCCCTTCGTCTTCGACTCGTTCGAAGAGTTTGACACCGTTTGTTTCGAGGTCGACGATTGTATCACGGACTGGATCAGTCGCATGGAATGTAGGAAGTTCACGGAACGTCTCACCGAGAGCCCTAAACTCAGCGGCTTGTTTCAACAGCTGTGCCCCGTCCTCGGTCGTATCGATGGCAGTGTCTTTCGTTGGTTGTGCGACGAGGTGATAGAAGATCGCTTCCTTATTTCCGGCAGGGTTGCGGAGAACACGACCGATACGCTGGACAAGCGAAGCGTTCACACTGCCTTTCGAAACGTTGATCGCCACTTCGGCGTCAGGCATATCAACGCCGACTCCAAGGAGACTGCCAGGACCGATTATTATTCCACGATCTCCATCATTGAACTTGGAAACTTTGTCGAGTCGGTCGTGATTGGATTCGGTAAATGCCACGATATCTTCGGCAGGAATCGAATATTCGTCAACCAGAATTGATTCGAGTGCTGCTGCAGCATCATACGACTGGACCAAGACGACTGTCTTTTGCCCTGGGGCATGTTCTGCGGTTAATGAAGCGATTGCCTCCGTGTCTGGTGAATCATTCCACCGGAGTGGTTTCCGAGCTAGCAACGCAGATGCAAAGGAATCGAATGCCGTCGATTGTGACCGAAGGTCGCTGCCGTCATTCGATTGAACGAACGACCGGATATCACCGTAACTAACCACTTCCTCTGGGAGATCTTCTTCAGGGACATCAAGCCGATCAGTATCGAGCGTTCCTGTTTTTGAGTCATATCCTGCGGTCGTAATACTGGTTTGGCTAGCTATCCGGTCGGCTTGATCGCCTGTCGACGGCATATACTGTACTTCCCATGAGAAGTCTGCGATGACGCCCTCACGCCGAGCTTTTGCAACGTCGTATTTGTAACAGCGGTCGAGATGCTTTTCCAGCGCAGTCTCAATGTTATCGTCACCAATCCATCCCTGATCAACGGATCCTGACATTGCGAGGACAGCGTTTGAGCCATCGAGGAGGTCTTCAAAGAGTGCCCCCCACCCGCGGCCACTCGATGTGCCACTCGTATATCGGTGTGCTTCATCGAGAATCACAAGATCGTAGCGATTGAAATTTGACGCCTCTGAAAATCCTTGTGCTGACCGGAACTCAATATCTCCCCATCCGAGCTCGATTACTTGCCGCCCGTCTCGGTCGACTGGCTTGGTTCGGTCTTCAGGAATATCGAGGTGCTCGTCGATCTCTTTCCGCCATTGATCGAGAATCAATTCGTTCCCGGCGACGATCAATACTGTCGGGTCATCCGGTGTCTCGGGGATGTCTTCCGTCGTTCGCAACCGGGTTGATGCTGAGCTGTCTGATGGATGCAACGCTCCGTAGCGGAGTGCTATGGTCGCTAATCCGAGAACTGTTTTTCCGGTTGCCGTTGCCATATCGACATATCCACGTTGGCGATTGGCGTGCCATCGTTCGAGAGCCTCGCGCTGATGATCCCACAATGGTGTCGTCATCCGCGCCTCATCGAGTTTCTCGATCAGATCTTGTTGGTCGGCCCTCGACCGTGGTAGTTGATCTACTAACGCTTGAGCGTAGGCATCAACACGTGGATCCGAAAACAGTCGGGCGGTGAGATCACTGGCCGAATCGGTATCTCGCAATGATCGTAGGCCAGCACCGTCATTTGCGTTGGATTTTACGCTTTCTCCGATAGCTGCGGCGGCTGTTTTTTCGAGAAGTGCTTCCAATGCCCGGTCGATGTCCATCGATTCAGAATCGCTACGTAGTGTTTCTCGAAAAGCATTCAGTTGGAACGCGAGTTTCCCCAACTTCTCTTCGTCGTACTCTTCGAGGTTCCGTGCGAGTGCTGAATCTGATCCCGCAATAGCCGTCAATCCCTCAAGATAGTACTTTCCGGTTGCCTCGTCGAAATTTAACTGATCGACCGTCCCACCAAAATCTCTTGGATCATCCGTTTTCCCGACAGCGACGTTCTGAAGAACATCTACGGCCGCACGGTCGACTTGGGCTGGATATTGTGTCTTTTCGATGGAATCTCTATCTAATCGGTCGTTTTTGAATTGTTCAGCAGGTGTTGTGTGTTTGTCTCTTGTCTGAATGGGATCATTTCCAGGCATGATGGGATGTAGTGGGGTTGATATTCACAACGCAACGAACAGTATATATTTTTAATTGATTCTGAATACTATGTGTTCAAAATATTCCGATGCTGCTGTAGCACTGCCTCAGCTTTTGTCTATCTTTTTCGAGGCGAGAATCCCGCCGTTTACTGCGCGGAGGGTGTCACTGCTTGAGCCGCGCTACCAGTGCGTACAATCCGAAGACGATCGTAGGACAGACACAGACAGCCATGACAAGCACTACAGCTGTTGCGGACTCAGGCTGCATTCCATGGAGTGCCCAAACCCTGTTTCCAGCCAATGACCACCAAGTAAGGCATCCAACTGGAACGGCGGCAAACAGCTCCCAGCCGAGGGTTTCTAGGTCTGGGTCGGTACCGCCTCGCAAGAGGTATGTAAACCCAACAACGAGCGTCAGCAAACTCACCACAAGCGATACAAAGAGTACTATTGCCAGTGTGACGTTTATCGCCCACCCGAGAGCGTATCCAGTAGGTGAACCAGAGGCGACCCAAGGAGCAATCGTGCTAGCTGGCTCGTGTTGAATATCGGAGAAAAATGGGAACCACATCCGGTGAGGTGTGAACTCAACGAAATACCATACCAACGATACGAGAGCACTGCCAATCCACACAATAGTCGGGCTACGGGTCAGCGATGCCAGAACCCCGAATGTGACTATCCCTACCACAACCACTGGCACGAACATGAATACTCCGACGAAGCGAGCAAGCAGTAGCCCACCGTTGGGACTTCCGCTCATGACCGCCGCAAGCAGTACTACTGTTCCAACGCCACTAATTCCCGCCAGCAGTGCTGCTGTGTCGGCAGGGAGTTGTGGTCTGCCTGAAATACCAGTGCTTAGGGCCGTCCTGAAGTCCCGGCTAAATACGATTCCAAACCCCAGTCCGACAGCAATACCAGCAGTGACGCTGGATTGTCCCCCACTAAAAGCCGCAAGTGGAATAGAAACGACGACCGAAAGAACGATCATCAACAGTATTCGCGGCGTGAAACTGCTACCGCTTGTAGCGGCCGATTTCGAGTTCCAATCTCTCGATGACTCCCTGGTTGTCGAGCCACTAGTATAGCTTTTTGAGGTCTGTGACTGCGATTCTGTTGTTTTCGATCTCGACTGCGAGGTTTGTTGTCGGTTGTCGTCAGCCGAGGAAGAAGTCTCTGCAGACCTCCTGCCGGTTGTGTGACTCCGACCAGTCGTGGACCCATTCGATTGGTTGTTCGCTGTCGAAGAGTCCTCGCGCTCACCCTTATTCCGATCATCCGATCCCGCGGGATCGGAGCTGGTTGTTGTGGACGAACTCTGGTGTGTCTGTTGGGCGTCTTCGGTGGTTTCTTTTGGCCACCCGCTTGGGTCAATTCTCTCGACGTACGTCTCGTGTCCCAACCGGTCGTAGCGTCGACGTTCTGCTGCACTCTCTAAGGTCTCTTTGGCACTCTGGAGGCGCTTGAATTTCCCATCACTGCCTCCATGGTCTGGATGGTACTCTTTGACTAATACACGATACTGGGTGAGTATCTCATCGCGGGTTGCGTCCGTCTCGACTTCCAGTAGTGCATAGAACGGCGGGACGTCATCACTCATAGTCGAATCCCTCCCATTGGAACGACGGCGTCTGCGTGTACACGTCGTGGTAGACCCGGCGGTCGAGTTCTGCATACGTCAGTGTCAGTGCTTTCGCGACCGACCAACCGCCATGTCCATGGGCCCAGAGGTAGACTGCAATTGCTCCAGGACCATATCGAGCGACACGGACCGGCACACGGGGTCGTGTTTCGCCAGGGGTCATGTACATCGCTGCCTGCTCGACGTCCTTTCGATACCGAAGTGGACCGACGAGTTCCTCAATTTGGGCCCAATCGGTAGCTTGACCGATCGCGTCTTTTCGCTCCCCTGTAAACATAATTGTGCCATCGACCTCCTGAAGGTCACTTGTTGTCAGAGAAGCCCCTTGTCGAAGCGAAGACGGCTCTAAGACTGTTTCACGGGCCAGTGATTGAGTCTCTTCAGCTTCGGCGGGGGCCTGAATCTGCCAGCTCGGGGTTTTCGTCGGTACGTAGTACACCTCCTCCTCGGTTGCGAGGACAGCCCCGTATTCTGCGTTCACCATCAGTTCCATTGCCGATCACCTCCACGGTGGCTGCGAGTCAGTATCTGGCCGTTCGGCTCACTAGGTGGTTCGGCTAGGTGGCGTGGCAAAGTAGCAGCTGACGGTCTCCATTCGGCATAAATCCAATGAACAAAGCAGTAGCTGGAGAATTTCTCCAAGTCCGTCGACGGTTGTGTGTTTCGGTGCCGATTCGCTGTTTGCCGTGGTGTAGTTGCAAACACCATTAAGATAGGGTGTCGACGGCACCTGAGGGGGCGAACGATCGATTAAGTCTATGTGAATATACGTAGACAACAGTATATATTCGCTTTGGTAGTGTCACCTTAATATTCAGTTTATAAAAAATTATTTTGACCTGATACATTACTAGAAAAATGTCAACACAAACGACTACCGATCTACAGGCGGATCAGGACGAGTGCCTCGGGGCTACCCCGAGGCGGTTCACAAGTCTTGAATTCCGGCCCGAGCCTTTTTTATACCCCGTTGATGATCTAGCGTATCAAATATATTTAGAGCTTTTTGATACCACTGTTCAGATTCATGAGGATTTTTAAGACGCTTCTCCACATCACCGAGTAAGTTACAGACCCATGCTTCTCCCTCTTTTTCACCAATCTCACGGTAAATAGTTAATGCTCTTGTCAGATATTTGTCTGCCTTGGTGTATTCCTTCTCATTGATTGCTATTATACCAAGAGAGCGAAGTGCACGTGCTTCTTCGTTTCGGGCACCGATAGTACGGGAAATCTGCAGGGCGTTATTATGACTCTTTTTCGCCTCTTTTCCTGATTGGATCCATCCAATATTGTTCAGGGTAGAAGCCTCTAATTGGCTAAATCCACGAGTCCTTGCTAATTCTAACGACTGCTCATACATCGCTTTTTGTCGCTGTCTTTTATTTTTATTCCGGTATATGATAGCCAAATAATTTCTCGCCCGGATTTCTTGTTGTGGATCATTTGCCTGCCGAGCGAGTCTAAGGGACTCTTTTGAGAGCCTTTCAGACTGACCCCAATCTTTCTGGACGCGATATACTGCAGCATATTGGTTCAGCCGATAAGCTTCTGCACTCAGTTCAGTTTCAGACTCAACTGAAGTGAAAATTCTGCTCGCTTCGGTAAATTGCTTTTTTGCAGCAGCATGCTGTCCCTGCTTGCGAAGTATCCGACCAATTTTACTCCGAATCTTGACTGCTGTTGGATCCGTACAGCCACCAATTGTCTCTGGTTCAACTCGTGATCTCCCATCTACTTGATAAAGGGGTGCCAGTATCGGTTTGGTTACTCCCACCTCATATAATGAAGGGAGGATCTTCTCGCCGAATCTTTCTGACGTGAGTTCCAACTCTTCAGGTCGGGCTGAACCAATTTCAAAAAATATCTCCTCACGATCAATTTCTCCATTAAACAACTTTTCCAATGAATGAACACAAGTTGCAAAACGTCTATGCGCAGCTCTATGTGTTATCGGTTGTTGGGTTTGCTGGCTGTTGATAGATGGTAATCCAGCCACCATATATCGAAGATAGAGAAATGACCAAAACTCATGCATCGTAGTGAGTCTACCTTCCTTTTTAAATATCATCCACCCATCGAGGGTTTCAATCAATCGTCGAATATCTGCTATTGTGATTTCATCATCAGCTCTTACCAGGGAGGCAAGATAGGTTGGACGGACATCAATATCTGGAGCCGCATTAAGGAGGTTAATCATAACACCAGCTGTTCGTCTGAACTCGGGGTCAAAATCGTTCAATTTCTGGATTAACTGTCGGGAGTCCGACGGAGATTCAATAATATCAAACTTATCTTTTATATCGTCTTCTAGTCCAGTAAGACCATCTGCAGTTCCTAACAGCTGGTAAACAATCTGGAGCATAGACCCCGCTTTGTCATGTTGATCGCCGGGACCTTCTGAATCATACAATTTGTTAAACAGTCCAGTCGCATCAAAGCCAGTTGTCACACCAGTCTCATGCTCAAAGTGCTCCAATAATTTCAGGCATTGATCTGGAGTGAGCTTTGCTAGTTCAAGCGTTTCAATAGTTTCAACGTATGCCCGAAGTTCGCGTGAGAGATCTGTTTCTCGTGAGGATACCGGATCAAAGTGTGCAAATTCACTGTATCTGGCGTTCAATAGTACGCTTACATCGGTAGCATCTGCAAACTCATGCGCTACTTCGTAGATCTGTTTTGACTCAGGACGTGCAGCATCATCAACAACAATGAGTACATGTCCCTCTGCATTACGAATCGCACTAATGAGTGTGCCGGGGTCGTCGAAATCAGCACTTCCGCTCGGTCTGAAAAATACGGTCCCTATTTTGTCAGTTTCCCATTTGTCGATTACCATTCGACAGAAGGTTGACTTTCCAGCTCCGGGTCTGCCAAGGAGTATGAGTTCCTCACCTGTTTTAAGCCGGTCGACTACGTCCGATACGTCAAGTTGTGTTGGTTCTGTAACTGGATCTTCTGGATTTGTTCTCACATAGCGATCAATACCGTGCCCAGCTCGAATATCAATAGGCCTGATTCCTGTCCGCCATGCCTTCGATAAAGTCTTTGCTTCGTTGAGCCGGTAATAGGCTTGATCTATTCGTTTGAAACCCTGATTCCGAACCCCACGGTCAAGCATTTGCTGCAACTCATCTCGTGCCTTATCCATCTCCATTTGTACTGCCTCGATATCTTGTTCTAGGCCATGGACTGCTTCTAAGGTCTCTTGCACATCTTTTGCTGCAAGTAGATCTTGGAGGTCCAGATACATCGCTAATGCATCACTTCTATTTGACACCTCCAGTGTGTCTTGGAGATAGTCGACAAAATCTTCATCATCATCAACGAGTTCGTTCACGTCGCCAGCAATCAGTTGGTTTGTCGCTTCTTCCAGCTGAGTACGCTTTTCAGCGTCGTTTTGATACATTTCGATGAGCGAAACAATCTGGTCGGGATTGCCCTCAGCTGCTTCAATCGCCGCTTTATCCCATTGTTCGCCATCAGGGAGTAAAAGCGAGAATTTGCGTAGAGCCCAGGCAAGTTGTTGTTTTTCTTGATTATCTTTTTTGTCTATTTTTTCTACCATTTCATCCAGTTTTTTATCTGCTATCGCACCTACCTCAACTGCCTTATTATGTGCAAGTCCAGCCAATGCTGTCGAACATAGCGCTAAAAATGTAGTACCTGTGGGGTCTAGCCCTGCGGCCTTAACTCCGGCTAATTTCGTACTCAGGCTATCGATCGGTACTGACCCAGAGTCTGCGGTGTCTTGGAAAAAAGAAGCGATATTCTCAGGACTCGGCAACATTTCTGATAGGATTTAAATATTATTACATCCACTTATTTATTCCTAGATCTAAATTCGAATGCAGGTTGATTTATGACTGTGTTTTTTCGTCTGACTCTGTCGAGACTAACTCTTGGATGGCTTTGCCATTTCTATTCCGGAGGTGAATGTTATCAGCAAGTTCTTGAAACTGGCATCGAGCATCCATTCGGTTCTCTTCAGTTACGAGGTACGCATAGGCGTTGATTTGGAGTTTGGGATGCGGGTTGGCCCGTGGACGGTGGTCTCTGATTTCTGCAATCGCAGCGTCGAACGAGATCTCATCTTCGGCAGCGATGGCAGTAGCGATGACAGTCGCACTCCTGGAGACCCCCACAGAACAGTTGACCAGCACGGTCCCTTTTTTTCGAATGTGAGATCGTGTTGTCGCAACTGCGCTACTGAACTGCTGGTGATCGTTGACGTGTTCGTCTGTTAGTGGATAGTGATCCGTTGTTGCTGCTGTCGCCGTTTCGTTTACACTCACGACATACTCCGGATCGAGGTCCATCTTGGCAAGCAACCGTGGCTTAATCGCCCCGACGTTGCCGACCCAGAGATCACGGTTGCCAACCTTGGCAGCAATAGCTTTCGGAGGGAGGTCTGGATCTGGATTTTGTGGAACCGTCTGCACATCTCCCCCTGAGTGTGATGTTCCACCTTCTCTGTTTTCGTTCATTATTACTATTGGTGAACGGTGATTGGATCAAAGTCACTGTCCAACTTTCTGTACATCGTCGATAATGGTGCCAAGTGAGAGCAGCCCGTCGTTGTGGAAATCGAGCGTTTCGAACTCAATTAATGGTTCGTCTTCTTCATTTGTGCGGTGGGCGTAGTGGTGCTGGATGTTGCTGAGTTCGTCCAAGTGCCGGAAGAAGGTGAAGTTCTCCAAGATGATATGGATCTCATCGACTTCGACGCCGTTCTCAGCGTATTTGTTTATGGTGTTGTCGATTTTATTGGTAGGATTTTGGCCACCACTGAATAGGGTCTCAACC
>LFFM01002188.1_pt1 | contig 13030 bp, 24 predicted proteins | sample 643131 | NCBI WGS metagenome assembly LFFM01 (sample SAMN03777445, study PRJNA286221) | soda lake metagenome | biome: soda lake; feature: Kulunda steppe; material: water; isolation source: sample Tc-Br brine of Tanatar trona crystallizer | place: Russia: Kulunda steppe | collected 2011-07
AAAAATTAATTAGTTACTATCTAACCATTCTCGTATTGAACTAGGGTCTTCTTCTCTAATATCTGATAATATTTTTTTCAGTTTATCTAATTCAATTATATCTATACTCAATGTTTCCACACGATTAAATTCACCTGTTTTTTTATTTCGGTAATAAAGATGAAATTCCATGGTATTATTTCCTGCTCTTTCAAATCTAAAATCTCTAAATTCATATTTATTTGAATTCTCTGTTGTGACTTTATGCCTAAGTTGTTTTACACTGTATACTTTTTTACCCCAATTATCGGACATATATAAAACTATATGAATCACCCTTATATATTTTTGTATATTACTAAAGTTAATTTTATAAGTATTGTAAGAGAAGAACCAGACGCATATTTACTATTGCTTTTCAAAATTTAAGTCTTTATTCAAAATATTATCAAAACATATTTATTGTATTATATAAGTATGATTTATGACATCAGTGAAGTACCACGGTGACTCGTGTATTCTACCTATAATAAAGTATAGAATGTGACTTCTTATATCACGTATAACGGATTACATGGCTTTATATCATTAGTGATTAATTAGTTTATAAAATCTGTAATTTAATATACGTGTGGTAAATATGTTTGTAACATAAGTTATATAATGTTGTAAATAAATTTTTATTTATGGGTCATAAAGCAATGATTGCGTATGAAGTTTCAAGTAATGTATATAATTTACATTTTTCACCATGGGGAGCAGATAATTTGAAATTAAAAGAAGAAATAACACAGGAGACACCTTTTGGTGGAGATTATGAAAATCCAAATTATGTTGGTTCATTTTTAAGTAATCGAGATGACGATAATGCTGATGGTCATCTTACAGATGCGAATGCAACAACAAAAGTGAAACCTATACCAAAATTACAAAATGTTTCAATTAAAGAAGCAGCATCATATTTTAATTATTTGTATGTTGAAGCATTTTTTGTTGTTAATAAAGATATATCTATAGAATCATATGTTCCGGTTCCTTGCTTGATAAATAATCATAAAGATTCAGGCGTACTTGTAAAATGTAATTCTGTAAAAGAATATGAGAATATTTTTTCTAAAACAAGAACAGAACCATGGAAATCTGTTGAAACTAAATCTGAATGGAAAAAGCAAGTAAAAAACGATTATAGTTCTAAAATTGCTAAATTTTCAAAAATTTCAATTTAAATATTATACTATTGGAAATTATATAGGTAAAAACTAAATTAATTATTATTAACTACAGGTCGGTCACTAATAAAGAAACCATAATCAGCATACTTATTATTTTCCCTATAATTTCTACACTTATCACATAAACAATCTTTTGAATGTTTACATGCTCTAAAACCCATTAGTTTGCTTAAAAATGCGCTTCCCTTTCCGCTACGTATTCCTGTTGATTCAACCATGCATCTTGAACACATACAAGCGTATTAAAACGCTAATATAAATAAGTTATGAATTTTAATACTATATTCTGCTAGCCTAATATTATACTATATAAAGATTTATTTAAAACTCTTCGCCACATTCAGGACAGTAATTTGCTCCTATCGGTGCAGCAGTATATTTTCCATTACATTTAATTTTTTTAATATGAAAAGTACCTTTAACATTTGAGAAGGTCATTGTCGTAACAAGTTCGTGTTTTACCGTGTCTCTCATATTAGTAGAGAGTGTGGGTATACCTATAAGCATTTTGGATTATATAACATAATATATCAGATTCTTGTCTGTTTTATACGTTATATTAAGCAGATTACCACGTCAGGTGATTGCCAAACTTTAATATTGTTTCAAATACACAATCGGAATTAATTACATCTGATTTAATTACGGATATTGAAGATATTGCTTTTGATTCTAACGTTACAATGCCATCAATAAGAACGTTATCTAATTCAATATTATCTACTGTTGAATAATTTTAAAACGGAATGATAACTTTTAACATTATACGAGTATATAATAGTATGAATGATTTAGAAACAGAATTTGCGGGAGATGAACGGTTAGCAGAATTATTTACAGTATATAACCACATTCCACGCAAAAAATTATTAATGATGCGAAAGAAGAATATGCGAACCAATATAATATGGATAAATATGATGTTAAAGAACCATGATATATTAACAAATAATATCTTCAAGAACATTTTCATTATGTACAACAATTTTTCCATACGCATTAGACTTTAAAACGCCTTTTAATAGCATAGGTTTCAGAATATTATCTCTAAATTCTTCATTTGAATTTTCTTTGTCAGAAACCGTATCAACTAATTTCCACGTAAATTGAGGCTCATTATTCTTTACAAAATCCAGTAATTTTTTAGCTTTATTTTCGTCAACACCAATATTTTCATCCCCGTATTGAACCATGATACAAGAAGTTAAAACGTATGAATATAAATAATTTACGAATTCTCTACAGAATTAAGTCGTGCTTATATTTTCGAATATTAATATATTTAATGAAACAAATTGTGTTATAGAATTTATACAAATAAGTATCGGTGGTGGAGAAAAAGCTGAAGAATTTCTTAATCGAAATGGGTTTCACATTATTCGTAAAAGAGAATACAAGTTTGAAGTAGATAATAATAAAATGGAAGGTAAGTATGGTATTGATGCTGTTCGACGTGTCTAAAAATATTATGAGTGAATTTACTTTTATATTACTTTTTATACCGTAGAAGTAATTCTATCATAATGTAATTATCATTCAAATTAAGATATAAACCTAATTGTTCAACCGTATCTAAATTAGTTTGTATGTTCATAAGTTTATTTTTAATATGAACTAAATTATTATCTACCGGGTCTTTCAGGGAAGATTTATTTATCTTTACTTTCTTATAATAATCTTCCGTAGAATTCATTTGGTTTGGTTTAACTATGTCGTCATTTGTCTTAACGCGACACACACCATCAATAACTGTATCATAATCTACAGTGATACCATTCTGCGTATCTTGACTTAATAAAATATCTTTAGCTATACTTAATATTAATTTTTTATGTTCTTCATGGTGAAATGTATTGTCTGATATACTTTTTATAAATTTATTATCTATATCTGTAATACGCTCATTTTCAATTTTTTCTAAAGTCTTTACATAATTAGACATCAAATTAATAATATCTTTTTTAAATTCAGTATTAATATCTTGGTTCATATACAGTAATTATGTTTGCTCCCATATAAAAGAATTTATGATGTGAATATTACACATTATAGTTTACTATTAATTATTTCATATTTTGGTGTTACCTTAGTGCTCATATTAATTTACTAATAACTTCTCTACATTTAAATATAAAAAATAAATTTAAATTTTATATTTATTATATATTAAGTTTTAATTTAGTTATAATTTTATTTTTAAATTCATTTAATTCTTTGTCTGTATAATTAGTTTTTGGTATGTTACTAATATCTGTAGTTGATATATCTTCATTTTCAATTATCGAACTGATATATATGCAGGCACCTGAAATAATACCTATATTTGCATTTTGTAGTATTTTTCTATTATAAATAACTCTACATAAAACCGTTGAAATTTCTATTGTTTTTGTATCTAGTTTTAAATTCTCATCTAAACGATGTATTTCGTTAATTGGAACGGTAATACGTACATTTTTTATTTGTTGTTCTCTATTAATCTCTTTTTTATTGTTTTCATTTTGATATTTTTCTTTAATTAAATTTTTCATTTGATTATTTTTAATTGTATTATATATGTATAATATATCATTTTTATTAAATTTACGTGACTCTTTTTCATCATCCATTATAATATATTTGTAACACAGTCTCTTAAATTTTATCTTTTTATATTAATTTGTTAAAAAATAAATTTCGTTATAGAATTTATATAATAATATTAAAAATGATTAAATATATAATGTTTCATAAATTTTGTATACATATGAGTTTACAAGATAATGTTTATGGTGAAATTGATAGTGTAATTTTAAGACAATATAATTCAAAAAATGGAATTATAAAAGGCAATGGAATTTCAAAAAATACGGTAACGGGACAAGCGTTGAAAAATAAAGATGTGTTAGAATTAGAACATATTGATAAGAAATTAAATATTGACCATCCAAGTGAAGCAAGTGAAATTGATTTAGAAATGTATAAAACTGTGGTACAATATTATCATAATAAATTAAAACATTCGATAGAAACTTTAAATGAACATAATAAAGGTATAGCTTATGAAGTAGTTAAATTACAAGAAAGGTTATCTCGATTAGAAAATAATATTAATGCAGAAATATATTCGCCCAATCAAGATTCAACAGGACATCAAGATTTGCTTAATGGTTAGTTAATTATACATTTTTAAAATATTTAAATTTAAGTAATATATAAAAATTAATAACATTTAAAATATATTATTTCATATGGATAATATAAACGTTGAAATTACAGATTCGAGAAAAACATATCCTGAGGAAAATATGGAATTTAAAGGTGTTATAAATGGTAAAAAATGGGAAGGGAGACAAACATATGGTACGAGTCCATTTTCACATGCCGAGGCTGTAGAAGAAAATGTAAAACTAACAGAAGAAGAAATTCAAGCCGTATTTAAAAGAATGATAAATTGGTAATAATATAGTCAATTATATATTTTATTATTTGGTTGCATTTCAGGAAGAATATTTAAGATAACAGGGTCTGTAACATATTTATCCTCAACAATGAATTTACTAACGCATTCATTTTCTGTTAAATCAGCAAGTTCCCACACATTAAGGTTTTCATCTATTAACATACCTATATCTTGACTATGTGCTGGATTTCCACCGGGGTTAAGTGATATATGGCGTCTTACTTTGTCTAGTTGTTTAGAAAGCTGATGTGGTATTAATGTTGGATTTTCATCAGACAGAATAAACCATCTGTTATTATCTTCAAATATTTGTTCGTCTATAACGAGATTATCCTCAGATATATAATTCGAAACATTGTTGATTGATATATGAAAAATATTATTTGAACCTTTAACTATAGAATTTATCTGTTTTCGTATGGTTGTATCATTTAAATCTTTATTAATATTACAGAAAATGATTGGATTGTTTGTTAATTCAATATCGGATTTATCTTTAACATCACCCTCATTTTGTATATCAACGGTTCTAATATCATCACGTCGATGTTCAGGTATTTTATTGATTAATCTCGTCATATCTCTTGAATCAAAGTGAATTACGGATTTGTCATTATATATTATTTGTAACAATATTTTATCTAAAAATTTTCCACGATTTAAATTATATGAACCATATATGCACATATTCTGTTTTAAAGAATTGATTGGTATTTTTGCGGGTTCATATAGACCTGTGATTTCATCTTTAAAATAACCTAACGTAATGTAGTCTTTTTCTTTATATAACGATTCAATCCATTCGCCAGCCCATTTTTCACCAGTATCAATATCACGAACAAGTAATTCTTTTCCTTTATGAGATTTATATGGTTGTATATTTGACATTTCTAATATATGTTTATATTCAAACCTTATAACATTAAGTATATTATTAATATATGAATTATTTATTTAATCATATTTATAAATTAATTGTATATTGATATCGTCCATCAAAGTAAACGTCTATATCATAAGTTTCTTCTGTGTTATCAAATGAAAATTCCATAGGATTATCAGGATTATAATTTTTTAATTCATTTTGTGTAATAGATTTTGATTGATTATTATAGATAAATTCAACATCATCACGCACGTGACTTGATAGGCCATATAAAGTAATATTAATACTATTTTTACTTTTATTAACATCATAAAACGGTTTTCGTTCTACGCTGTCTATACTATCACCATCAAAATTATTTACAAATTCAGGTTTTTCAAATTCTTCACTATGTGGTCTAACAGTATAGTTTGAATTATATGGAGACTCCATATTATTATTTGATTTTAATATAGCTCCCGTGTCTTTATCTATATATACTTCTGAAGATTCTAAGAATGGAATGTAATGATATATTTGATTCCACATATTTTCATATACGATAACGTCATTACCATAATATTCTGTTTCACCAGTAGAAATCATTACGCTCGTTACTATCCAATTCATTGTTTTAAAACCTCGTGGTTGCGTATGGGATTCATTATATTTGTTAATATCAAACATAGAATTGTTAATTTCATATTGATTATCTAAACTAGTAGTATATATGAAATAATCCGGCATATCGTCAAAATTTTGGAGTGCTTCATACGAGTTATTTTTCGTTACATATGAATACAATCGTAATAAATTATTTTCAGATTCTTGATTTGTTTGATAGTATAAATTAATATATTCTAGTTCATTATTTTGTGTATTATTAAATAAAGTATACACAGAATTTTCATGTTTGGATATATTTGTATTAGGATTATTATAATCTGGATATTCTCCCGAATCTGTAATAGAAATAATAAAATTATCATCATATATACTATAATATGGACTGTAGAATTCATCATACATTTCTACATTAGAGGGAGGCCCACGTGAACTACCAATATTATTTTTATAATCTGTATCTCCATTATAATTCATAACATGAGGTGTTTCATTTAAAAATTCATCTGCACCCATAATCATTTCAAAATCATTTGGCTTTTCTGATGTTGGAGAATAAATAATACCTTGAATTAAAGGCATAAATATAAAACTTAATAATATTATGAATATTAATATAAATGAAATAGAAAATATTTTAATTTTTTTATTTGATAAATTATTAGATAACTTAAAAATACTTCCAAATATAACGTTTATGTATATAAATAATGTACAAATAATACTAAAAATTAATAATAAATGCACGTCAGCTTCATGAACATAACTCAATCTGAAATAATATACTGATATAATACCTATTATCGTAATACAAATCGCCCATACAATAGATTCGAAAGATTGAGATATTTTATATTGATTGGATTCAAAACTTTTACCTTGATTAATATACTTTCGGAAATTAAGACAAGATTCTATTAGATATAAAATAAATAAAATTCCTCCAATAGCAACAAATATTATCAAAGAATACATGACGACGCCATTTATAATATCAGGTGAAATTGATATGTCATTTCGTATTGATAAAGTTATAATACTTAGACTTAGGATTATAAAAATTAAAAGTGTGAATATACTTAGTATTAATTTAAATAAAGATATTTTACGATTTAAATTTAAATTTTTAAACATATTATATATTACAATATTAACAGGTTTAATATTTATCCCATAAAAACGTATTTACTATTAAATATAGTAATTAATAATATATCATAAACGAATATAATATCTAATTTGAATTCTAAACACAGTTCGCATTAAGAATAAATGGTGCAATAAATGCATACCCGCGAAATATTATTGATATAATGAAGAACGAATAACTCATCAATAAGACACTATGGTTCTGGCTTCCAATTATCGTTAATTCCAACGACCCCTGTAAATACAACTTTACCTTTTGGTGTGGCTCCCTCTCCAGATTTGGCTTCAGAATAATAATTAGATAATGTTTTATGGGCATGTTTGATTACAAATTCAGGTGCTTTTTCAAATCCACCTTCTTCTAATCTTATTTCATCTCCTACATTATCTGATACTGTCAGAGTTAAACCATCTGGACCTAAAAGAGTATCGTAACTAACTCTATATATTTTCTGTTCGTCTTTATTTTCATATACTAAAATTATTGTACCGCTTGCTGTTTCATAACTTCCTGCTGTTTGTATATATGCATTTGTAATATCTTTTGAATTAACCATATATTATATTAAATAATTATAGCCTATATAATTATCTATTGAACATAATGCATAATATAGTAACGCAGAATTAAAATTGATATAGTAATTGTTATTAGTCTGTGCGTTTTATTTCAAAACATGATTTCACATAACGATGTCGATAAGAGGTTTATGTTGAAAGTAGATTCGTACTATGATATGGTTCATAACTCTTCGAATGAAGGCAGAGCTACAATCCGTTTAACATCTAATTTAAATCGTATTCATCGAGGATTACTTTTCGTATTTAATTTTGCGGAAATTGCGGAATCTCTAGAAGATAAGTTAAGTGAAGATTTACTTGATTTTGTTAACGATAGACCTATTATTAATTATCCGATTGAAGATATTTTAATTGGTACTGTTGAGGGTCAGGAATTTTTAGAATTAGTTATTTCTGAATATACTGATTGGAATGATAAATATTTGAATTTAGAACGACCGAAAAAAGTAAATAATCAAAATGTAAAATATATTAAAGACTATCTTATTGAATATAAAATTGATAACACTGAAGGTAGTAGATGGGAATCCGAAGAAGATGAATTAGATAAGTATGTTAATAGTTTGAAACCTATTGGTGAGGAAGAATTTGGAATTGCTATTAATGCAGATGTAAAGTATGTCATTAGGCTTATTGATGAAGATTGGCAACATTGGTTATATATTGGGAAAAGCAAACGATTGTATAATAAATTGCGCAAACATATTAGCAATGGGGGAGATTTCGCAGAAGCCAATAGAAAACGAATGGAGGTTATTAGAATTGAAGAATTAAGAACGGACGTATCTAAAGAAGAATTATATAATGAAGTTATCGATTCGTATGATGTCGATTCTAAATATATCTGTGGCGGATAGTGAATTAATCATACACCGATAAGAATATATTCTAATTAAATGATTTCAAAATACTTATTAATATCTACGTTCTAAATATACATAATGAAACGTCACACCATTATATTTGAAGATAAATTTGAAGATATAAATTTTATACATGCAGAATTAATTAAAGATAAAACGGATTTGAAAATATATCATACTATAGATAATTTGGAGTATAATGCTCTCAAGATACAAGATAAACAAATTAAATTTCTTGATGCTGACGGTGATGAAAGAAAAAATTACACACTAGTGAAAACCAGAGATTATGTTCCTGAAACTCTCAAAATAGCCGGAAATGAACACTATGCGACGGAAACAAATATAATGGTTAAAAAAATTAATTTTAAAAAGAAAATTGAAATCGCTAATAGTAAAAAGAATAGTAAAATAAGTGTGAATGGATTTGAATTACAATTAATCCCTTCAAAATTTGCACCAACTACATGGGATGTGAACGTATTAAATGACGGTGCATCTAAATTTGTAGAAGTTTTTAATGATGGAGTTATAGTTGGTTTTGACGAACCAATTGAAAAAGTACAGTTAATTCAAGACTTTGAGTTAAATTAATATTTACAATTTATTTTAATGAATATGCAAAATTGAATATAATTGTTGCTGAACAGACCAGTCAGATAATAGAAATGTTAATGCAACGATTCCATCAAAAATTTATAATTGTGTGACGCACATATTCATCCGAACTGTTCTGTTCGACTTCCACCATTCACCTTAATCGGTGGCTCACCCATTCGAATTATATAGTTGCCTGCTCCTTGTGGTGCATTTGCTCCAAGCGTCACTACCTCATCAGCAGGCGTCGGTTCATCAAAATCATACGATTCTTCTACGAAATTTTTCTCATCAACCATATCTATATTTAGACGAACTATATATATAAAAATGTTACGATACTAAATTTATTCAAATTAATAAATGATATATTTTCAAAAGTGTTATAACCTCTTGTTGTTTGTATTGATATATGAAAGCTGGAATGGATTTAACAGACTTTGACTCCGTACAAGCGTTTAAAAACTTACTGAATAAATATAATATGAAAGAAGTAGAATCAGAAAGAGGATTTAAATTTAAAGGTGATGACGTAACACTTGTGACAGGTAATCATCCAATTACTGGAGAACATAGAAAGAATAGAATGCCAGAAAAAGCATATGCTAGTTATATTCATATTGAAGGTCCACGAACAGAAGAATTATTTAATGATATTGCATCTGTTTCATTTACAGATGGAAATCGAGAATTAGGACAAAGTGACTTTATTTAATCAAGTGAATCATTTTGATATCTAAGAGCCTGTATTCTCATATACCGTTTTTCATTTGTAAAAATAAAAATTAATTCAATGGTATTAAGTAACGCAAAATCGTATATAGTAATATGATAGAGAGTATAATTGCACCAGAACATTTTATTGCTAAAATTAAAACAAAATTATTTAATTATAATCCTATAGAATCAAGATGGTACAAAGCCCCCATATATAAATATGAATTAATAAAAGAAAAAGAAACTATAACGGTAACCGGGCATTGTAAAGAATGGTCAAATGGTAATGCTGTTATATATGAATTAAACAATAAAGGATGGGCTAGAGATACGATATATTCTACGCTCGGAAAAGAAAATCAAGCCATGAAAGCTATTTTTAATTCAAATGGGTTTGAAAACGTTATTAAAGAGAAAGGAGTTTTAGAAATATCTAAAGAACAGATTGGTACTTCCGAATGGGATATTACTGTAAATGTAGCAGAAGGCTCAATTATTAACGTTACACGCAATGATATTACTAACTATTGATTTTTAAATTTATATTAACAATTTTTAAAATTATTTTGATTTAATAAATTCTTGACCATCATATTCTTCCGCACCGGGGGCAAACATATGTGTATTCGCATTTATGTCATACTTTGAAAACATAATTGCGGCTGATTTTTCACCCCAATATCTCTCTTCATCTTCTATCGACTCTGTGTATTCATCAACCGTTACAATACTATTATTTTTGACTTCATAATATCTAGCCATCCCATAGTTATCTGTATCATTAGAACCAATTACAACGCCTTTTATAGCTATATCAGAATAATCATCCATAATATTTTCAAATTTTTCAAATTTATGGTTTAATTTAACATCCATTCCAACGCCAATTTTAATTTGAACACTTTTATTTTCTGAACGAATCGTCATAGCACCTACTCTTTCATCATTTTCTAAACGTTTCATTAATGAATTAAAATCATCAAAATTATTTACCTTAATTGAACCAATAGTTCTTGTCGTCATATATAAAATGTATTTATTGATGTTTATATGTTTTACGAAATATCTGTTAAATAATGTGTACTTATAATATATGTGAATATTTGTTTATAATGAATCAAAATAACTGTTTTTATTATTTGACCAATTAAATATCGCTATATTATCTTCTTTACGAATCCTAATATCTTCTGAAATAATTTTAATATATCTATAGCCGTCAATATGTTTTTCTGTAAAACAATCCATAGTCATATCACCTTCAAATTTAATTTCATCAATATAAAATCTATTTTTCTCATCCATCTCATCAACTCCATACATATATTTACCAGAAGCTTTCTCTACATAATAGGGGAGTACACTATATCCATCTGTTGTTTGTTCTGTAATTTTAACTTTTTGATATAGACCTAATTCTTTCATACAAAAATAAATAATTAATAGGTTATATATGTTTATAATTTATTTTAGAATAGAATAAAAACAATATAATATACATGTAATACATAAAATATTTAACATGTAAAATAATAGTTTTATGTATGGGAATAATAGATAAAATTAGTTACTTTAATGACGTTCGAAAAATAAACTGCTGTGGTAAAGGAATAGTATGGACCATTCAACATGAAAGTAAAAAAGTTAATACAAGTGTTAATTATACAAACGATTATACATATTGTGAAGTGGTTCACAGAGAAACAGGAAACAGTATAACGGCTAAACGCATCCAACAAGACATGGTGCAGATTAGATTTAATAGTAATATTCATAACAATACACAAGAAAGAGATATTTATTATCAAAATAAACAAGAATTTAAGACCGATATTAAACAATTTAAAAGGAATACGAAAGAATTTTTAGAAACCGGAGAACTTAATATTTTAACGTGTTAATTAAATTAAAAATAAATATTTATTAATGAATTTAATAAATAATAATTTAAAAACAATTCACAGTATAATTATAACCTTGTACAGATAATATATAATTATGAATAGACCAGATAATATTGATGAATTAGTAAGTAAATTACAAGCAAAAAGAGATTTAGAATATTTGCCTTGTATTGATACACAAGTTGATAAATCAATTAGTGAAACGATTAAAAAATTTAATAATAATAATGTTATAACAGAAAGTTGTTGTTCTGGTATACTTCAAGAACATTATACTTTAGATTCATTAAAAGAAAACATTCCGTATGAGAATTGTGACGGTATTCTAATTGAACCGTTTGTACATACAAAGGCAACATTTCATAAGAAAATAAATGCTAAATATCAATACTCTGAAGAATATTATCTTATCTCTCGTGATTTGACGAGAGTTTCCGTTTCTCATAATAATAAAAGTTTTAATGCACGTATAACGCTAGATTATATGCACGAATCTGAAGATTCAGAAGAAACGTCCGTATACTTATTTTATATTGAACAACCAGAATTAATTCAAATAAGAAAAAAATGTAATAGTTATAAAGAATATGATTCTGTCATTAAAAAATATGTTGACAAATTAGGTGAAATTATTGATGAAAATATTGTTAATTAATATCGTAAAACATATAATCCTTCTCATGAAATACACTATATGTCCAACCCAGAAACACCTTCGTGGCTTGATGTACCTTTGCAAAGAGAATTGCTTGGAGAAGTTATCATGAATTGTCGATATAGTTATTCTAAAGGTCATGACTATGATAAAAATCATGTCGTATCTGATAAACATACACCTTATTTGACGATTAGTTGTTCTAGAGGTACAAGTTGGAATTCGGATAAATGGGAAACACTTCAGGAAGCATATGAAAATAAAGGCTATAAAACATACCTTAGAAAATCAAGTGGAACAACGCGAACAATGAGTGGAACTTCCAAACACGCACCAACAACAATGTATGTATGGAATCGAAATCAGATTGGCAAAAGTCCCAAATATATTGATAATAAGAAATGAGTATTAATTAAATTTA
>LFFM01002189.1_pt1 | contig 13029 bp, 8 predicted proteins | sample 643131 | NCBI WGS metagenome assembly LFFM01 (sample SAMN03777445, study PRJNA286221) | soda lake metagenome | biome: soda lake; feature: Kulunda steppe; material: water; isolation source: sample Tc-Br brine of Tanatar trona crystallizer | place: Russia: Kulunda steppe | collected 2011-07
CGTGAGAAATCTAGCTCGGCGAGCACTGCCGGGTCGGCCGCTGTCTCCTCCGGTGCCGCGCTGCCGGCGCACAGTGCCGCCGCCAGGCTCGGCGGCGCCCCCTGGGCGTCGTTCTCTGGAAGTTCATGGCCCCGCTCGCGCAGCGCGCCGAGTAAGTCGACCCCGCGCAATCGGAAGACCAGGAACGGATCGGTATCGATCTCGCGTGTCAGCAGATAGACCGCCGCCGCCAGGTGCTTGCACGGGACGGCCCAGTCCGGGCACGAGCAGCGCATGCCCAGCTCCTGCCAGCTGCTCGGGAAGACGGGGATGCCCGCCGCCTTGGCGCGCTCCAGTACCGCCGGATCCAGCTGCCTGTTGAGCAGCCCTGCGAGCAGCGCCGGATCATCGGCAATGGCCTCGATCAGCTGCCGGGTCTGATCCGCCGGCAACGCAGGGATCCGCAGGTGCACCTTGTAAGGCTGGCGACGCGACCCCTTCACCCGGGCGGTGACCTCGCCCTGATCGATGGTCAGGGCCTGGACGGACCCGTTGTTGGCGTAACGCCGGCCCCGTGGCAGGCGGTTGGTGTAATCGATTTCGTGCAGGGCGCCAAGCCACTGCTCGCCCCACCAGGTCCGGCCGAAGGTTGCGCGCGTCATGGGGCCCAGCTTAGCGGCTGGCACCGTCCCGGCCAAGCGCGCGGCCGGGTGGCTGAGGGTCCCGGCGGCCCCGAGCGGTTCTCCCGGCGTGCGTTTCCCGATATTCTGGGAGGTGGAAACCAGCCTGCGGCGGTTTGTCGTAGCGGCTCACCGCCTCCTCGGTCCATTTTGCGGTCACCAGCGATCATGAGCGAGCAGTCGAAACGCAGCCCAGAAAGCGGGGAGCCGGAGCGCTTCCTGCCCGTGCGTGGAAAGGATCTCGTCGTGGGTCGCCCGGTGCCGTACTCCATCTACGATACCTACGAACGGCTCCTGCTGCGCTCCGGCCGCGTGCTGAAAAGCGACGCGCAGCGCCAGATGCTGCTGGAGTCGGGGCGCGCTCGTGCCACCTCGTTCCAGGAGGATACGGTTACCCTGGGGGAAGCCAGCCCGTCTTGGGAGAACCACAGTGGCGAACTGAAGTTCGATCCCTTCGTCAGTTTCGACCGATGTGCCGCTTCCCTGCGGCGGGTCCATCACGCCATCGATCTCGGTCGCCACGACTACCTGCTGCGGCTGGAAGGGATGATCAGCCAGCTCGGCAACCTGATCGACCGCGATCCGGATGCTGCACTGGCGGCGGCGCACATCAACCGCGAGTTCCCCAATCGCGTGCTGCACCCCATCCGCAAGGCTGTAGTCGCGGACCTGCTCGCCCGCGCCGCCTCTCTGGACGGTGGTCAGCGCCGGGCGGTGGTCGGTGCGTCGCTGACCGCCAACCTCAGCATGCTCGCCCTGCAGGAACAGCTCGATCAGCAGGAGAGCGCCCTCAGCGCGGCGCAGCGCCGTGAACTCCACAGTCACCCGGAGCGGACCGAGGCGTTGCTGACGGCCGCGGGCCTGGAGGATCAACATTGGCTGCGCGCCGTCCGCGAGCATCACGAACGGATGGACGGCTCCGGCTACCCCCGCGGGCTGACACGGGAGGAGATCAGTACCGAGGCCGCGGTGGTCATGCTCGCCGATGTCTATATGGCCATGGTGACCCCTCGCGCTCACCGCCCGGCGCATGTCATCCGGGATACCCTGCGGGAGCTATACGCGGACGATGGGTGTCGCTTCGACGCCACGCTGACGCGGCTGCTCATTCGCGAGTTGGGGGTTTTCCCACCGGGCACCCTGGTCGATCTGAGCAACGGCGAGACCGCGGTGGTGACCCGTCGCGGCCCGAGCAGCATGGCCCCACAGGTTTTCCTGCTGCGCCGGCCGGACGGCAGCGTCTTCATCCGCCCACGGTTCCGCTCGCTGGCGGAGGAGGAGGGTGTAGAGATCCGTGGCGTGTACCGCCAGGAGGAGCTGCGCGTGCTCTATTCGCCGCACATGGCCTGGGGCTATGACCAGGAGTGGGGCGAGGCGGTGGATCGCGCCGAGCGCGGGTGATTGCGGCCGCCCCGGCTCATCGCGCGGGCTCAGACAGCGCCCACGGCGATGCCGGCGGTGTAGAGCGCGAGCATGGCCAGTACCACGGCGAAGACCCCTTCGCGCAGCCGCTGGTGGCTTTTTAGCCGCTCACGCCAGGCTGGCAGCGAGAACAGCGCGGCGACCGCCGCATACCACCCGATGTCCACCCCGGCGGCAATGGACACCATCAGCGCCTGCTCCCACGCCGCCTGCCCGGGGCCGGTGAACGGGCTGAAGATCGCCAGGAAGAACAGGGCAATCTTCGGGTTGAGCAGTGCCATGGCCAGGCCGTCTCCTGCCGCCTGGATCGGGCTGCCCGGTTGCGCCGGCGACCGGTCTTTCTGTGCAGCAGGGGGTTCCGGTCCGATCCGGGCGCTGCGGGCGGACTGCACGGCCAGCCAGCCCAGGTATGCGGCACCCAGGCCCTGGATGGCCGCCAGCAGGGTCGGGTGGGCGGCCAGGATACCGGCCAGCCCGACCACGCTGAGGGCGGCGTAGCCGCCGACGCCGATACCGTGGGCGACGGCCGCGGTGAGCCCGGCCGACCGACCGCCTTCCAGGCTGTGACGCGCCACAACCGCCAGGCTCGGCCCCGGCGACATGGCCCCCAGGGCGCAGACGGTGATCAGCAGTAGCCAGTCGTTTGCTTCCACCGGTCAGAAAGGGTCCTGCATCGTTGCTGGTGCGGATGCGGCGCCTAAGCCGTCGCGGTGAGGGACGCCTTTTCCATGTGCGGGAGTCCTTGTGTCGCCCCGGGGGCCCGGGCGGCGGTCGGTGCCCCGATTAGGGTCGATCCCGGCCACGTCCTGCGGGCATTCTGCCAGCACGCAGGCGGTCGTGCACAAGCACGCCAGCTGGGGTTCGATGGTCTTGTGAAACCGGCGATGCTAGCCTGCCCGGAAGACCTCAGGGCACGCCCGATATGCCAGAAGACACCTCCGCGCCCCGCTATCTGCTGCGGCTTTTCATTGCGGGCGACAGTCCGCACGCCCGCGCAGCCCTGCACAATCTCCAGCGGATCTGCGAGTCACAGTTCCCGGATCAGTACCGCATCGAGGTGGTCGATCTGATGCACGAGCCGCACCGGGGTGACGAAGAGGGGGTGATTGCCACCCCCGCGCTCATTAAGGAGCTACCGCCACCGGTGCGGCGTGTCATCGGTGATCTTTCGGATCGTGAGCAGGTACTCAACGGCCTGCAGTTGATCCCCGAGGCAAAGGATGGAATGCCATGAGTGAACGGAGCATCGAGCCGGTGTGCAAGACCGCCACCGGGATCCCGGGGTTCGACTCCATCGCCCGGGGGGGTGTCCCGGCGGGACGGACCACTCTGGTCGCGGGTACGCCGGGTAGCGGCAAGACGGTCTTTGCGGGGCAGTTCCTGGCTGCGGGGATCCTCGATGAGCAAACCCCGGGCGTTTTTGTCACTTGCGAGGAATCACCGGCCGACCTGCGGCGCAATCTGCAGGCCTTCGGGTGGCCCGTGGAGGAGTGGGAGGCCAGCGGCTGGTGGACGTTCGTGGACGCCTCCCCCGATATCGATCAGGAGCCGCAGGAGACCGGCGCCTACGACCTGGGTGGCCTGATCGCTCGGGTCTTCGGCGCCGTGCAGCGCTCGGGCGCGACCCGCCTGGCCATCGACTCCCTCGGTGCCATGTTCTCGCGCTTCCCGGATGTCCGGCAGGTGCGCTGGGATCTGTTTCGGATTGCCGGCCAAATGAAGCGGCTGGGGATTACCACCGTCATGACCGCCGAGCGCGAAGCCGAGTATGGTCTGGTGGCACGGCACGGGGTGGAAGAGTTCGTTGCGGATAACGTGGTCATCCTGCGGAATATCCTGGAGGCGGAGACACGCCGCCGGACGGTGGAGATCCTCAAATTCCGCGGCACGAACCACCAGAAAGGGGAGTACCCGTTCACGATCCTGCCCGAAAGCGGTGTGGTTGCAATCCCGCTCTCTGCGATGGAACTGACCCAGCGTTCCTCCGAATTGCGTATTACCTCGGGCAACGCCGATCTGGACCGAATGTGCGGCGGTGGCTTTTACAGGGATTCCATCGTGCTCGCTTCCGGGGCCACGGGGACCGGCAAGACCCTGATGGCCACGGAATTCATCGCAGGCGGCCTGGCGGTCGGCGAGCGTTGCCTGCTCTTTGCCTTCGAGGAGAGTCGCGACCAGCTCATCCGCAACGCCCGTGGCTGGGACGTTCAGTACGAGCCCGCCGAAGCGCGGGGCGACCTGCAGATCCACTGCGAGTACCCGGAGTCGGCCGGGCTGGAGGATCACCTCATCCGCATCAAGCAGGCCATCGACACCTTCCGGCCCCACCGGATCGCTCTCGACAGCCTGACCGCGCTGGAGCGCGTAGCCACCCCACGTGGGTTCCGGGAGTTTGTCATCGCGCTGACCTCCTTCACCAAGGATCGGGAGACGGCGGGATTGTTTACGGCCAGTACGCCCTCGCTGATGGGTGGATCCTCCGTCACCGAGGCCCATATCTCCACACTCACCGATTCGATCATCCTGCTGCGCTACGTCGAAATGGCCGGCGAGGTGCGGCGCGGGCTCACCGTGCTCAAGATGCGCGGTGCCGCTCACGAGAAGAGCATCCGGCAGTTCCGGATCGATCACCGGGGCATGCACATTGGCGACCCGTTCCGCGGCATCGAAGGCATCCTGGAGGGGCATCCCAACCGGATCATCGACTCGCCGTCCGCTGCCGGCAGGGATCCCCGATCCTCGCATTACTACTATGAGTGAACCCGCGCCGGCATGGTGGCGCCGTCCAATGCGCCCGGCGGCGATCGCCTCGGCAACGCGGAAGCTGGCAATGCGTAGACGCCCAGCACCGGACGGTGTCGGGCGCGTCGGTGTGCTGACCGCCGGGTCTGGCGGCAGAGAAGTCGCTGGCCGGCCCTACTGCAGGGCCGGCCAGGGGGCGATGGCCGGTTGCGCCAACCCGCCTTGCTATTCGGGATTTCGCCTGTTCGCTACCTCGGTCAGCTAACGGCCCGGGAGTAGACGATCAAGGCGTGGCCGCAGAGCAGGATCACAAAGCCGAGCTTGATCGCCAGATCGTAGCCGGCGGCGCTGCCGCTAGAGCTGAAGAATGCCTCCTGGTCCACCCGCAGCGATGAACTCGGCAGGCTTGCCGCCATACCGCCGCTGCCCGGGAGATTGTCCCCGCGCAGGTCACGGTAGTAGTTCTCGGCCCCAAAGGCGCCGCCGATGATCATGAGCAGGCCGGCGAGGCCGTTGAGGCCGATGATGGTTGCGTCGTACTGCTCACGCAGGGTGCCCGCCGTCTCCCACCAGGCCCACGCGTGCACATTCATGCCCGCATAGACGACGGCGATAACGGCGAGGCCAATCAGGACAAGGGTCTTCTGGATCGCACTAAACATTCCCCACCTCCGCAATGTGCTGGAACGCTGCCCATTCAATATTGCCGGGCGCGGTGCACTGCACAACGTGATTTCCCTGCGGGATTCCTCTTCGCCGGCGTTGCAGGCAGCAGGCTATGTCGCGCCGCAAAAAGCGCGTATATTCTAAGGGCAGTCCAATGCACGGAAGGCTAGGGGCGTGCCCGGATGTCCAACCCGTACCACCGCATCATCCATCAGAACGAGCAGCGCTTTCGGGTCGCCACCGAAGCCGCCGGGATCGGGGTCTGGGAACTGGACATGCGTGCCGGCGTGTTCCACTGGAATCAGCCCATGTACGACCTCTACGGGGTGCCCTACGGCGATGCGCCGCTGACCTTCGCGGCCTGGGAGCAGCGCCTGCTGCCGGAAGACCGCCGGGCCGCGCTGGAGCGGATCTGGGCGGCGGTGGAGCAGGGCCAGCCCTGGGAGACGACCTTTCGCATCCGCCGGCCGGACGGCAGCCTGCGGGATATCCGCTCCGCCGGACAGCAGCTCTACGACGAGCAGGGCCAGCCGAGCCGGATGTTCGGGATCAACGAGGACGTCACCGAGCAGCGCCAGGCCGAGCGGGCCCGTGCCCGTGCCGAGCAGGAGCACCGCGCCTCCCTGCGGGCGATCAGGCATGGGCTGAGCAAGCCGCTGCGGACCCTGGGTCGGGCCCATGAGCGTCTCCGGGCCTCCGCCCTGAATGCCGAGCAGCGCTACGACCTCGAGCAGGCGGAAATGGCCGGCGAGACCCTCCTCGCCCAGGTCCACGCCATCCTTGGACTGGCACAGCCCGAGCCCGATGCAGGCCAACTGCGCGCCGAGCCCTTCGACCTGCGCCGCTGCCTGTCGGAGCAGGTGGCGCTGCTGCGCGAGCTCGCCGAGCGCAAGGGACTGCAGCTGCACCTGGAGTGGGGCGGCGCGCTGCCGCGCCGGGTGCGCGGCGATCCGGTACGCTTTCTGCAAGTGGTCAACAACCTCACCCACAACGCCATCCACTTCACCGAGCATGGCTTGGTGACGGTGCGCGTGCGGCGGCTTGAGGGGGCGCGGATCGAGGTGGCGGTGGCCGACACCGGGCCGGGGATCGCTGAGGCGGATCAGGCGCGCATCTTCGAGGCCTTCACGCGCGCCTGCAACTCACCCACCTGTGAAACCGGCTGTGGCTTCGGTCTCTACATCTGCCAGCAGATCGTCTCGCTGCTCGGTGGGGAAATCCAGGTGGAGAGCACCCCCGGCGCGGGTGCGGTCTTCAGCTTCTCCGCCGTGCTCCCGGAGGCCGACAACGACGGCGAGGCCTCAATGGTTGGCGATCTGCTCGGTGACGAGGTCCCGTCCCCGGGTGCGTTAGAACTCGATGTGCTGGTCGCCGAGGACGATGCGGCCAGTGGCCGGCTGCTCTACGAACTCCTGCTGCGCATCGGCTGCGCACCCCGTCTGGTGGACAACGGCGTGGACGCCTTCGACGAGTGGCAGCGCCGGCCCCCGGACCTGATGCTCCTCGACCTGCACCTGCCCGATCTCGACGGACGCCGGCTGACCCGGCTGGTGCGTCAGGCCGAAGCCGAGGAGGACATGCCGCGCACCCCCATTGCTATCATCACCGCCCATCCTCTGGCCGACGTGCAGCGCGACTGCCTGCAGGCCGGGGCGGACCGGGTGTTCAAGGAGCGGGTCGGACTGGGTGTCCTGCAGCAGCTCATCGATCACATCCGCAGGCTGCGGGAACAGTCCACCGGCTGTCCGGTCTGAGCGCGTTTACGCCGGCGCCAGGCGGTCGTGCCTCCCCTCAGGGCGTTTGCCGGCCTCCATCCAGCGGGGAGGTCTTCGTGGCCAGGCGGCTCAGCCGCTCGGCAGCCGCCTCGTAATCGAACTGCTCGATCTCCGCGCGCAGCGCCTCGATCGTCGATGCCTCGGCAAAGGTGGCCAGGTGCTCCAGGGCCGCCTCCAGAAGCGCCTCCTCGACCAGTTCGTGGCTGTCCAGGGCCCTCTGCAGTGCTGACAGGGCCCTCCCTCCGGCGGCCTTGTCCCGGCTGCTCGGCCGCGCAGGGGGTGGTGGCGCCTTTGCCAGCGCTGCCAGGCCGCCGGCCAGCTCGGCCAGGGCCGCGCGCACGGCCTCGTGCAGCTCCTCGGGCACGGCCTCGTTGGCCTTCAGGCAGCCGTCGACGGCGGTCGCGGCCTCGGCCAGCCGGGTGGCTCCGACGGTGGCGGCGGTGCTCTTGAGCGTGTGCGCCAGCCTCTGCGCGGTCGCGGTCTCGCCCCGGTCCAGGGCCGCGGGGAGCTGGCCGAGCTCGCCGTCGAGCTGGTCGGCGAAGCGTTGCAGCAGGCGCCGATAGAAAGCCCGATCCCCCTCCAGGTGGCGTAGCCCGAGGGCTTGATCGATCCCCGGCAGATGCTCGGGCAGCGTGTCGGCTTCATCCCCTTCGTCGACCGGCGTGGAGCCATCCGCTGCGGCGGACGACGGACGGCTCTCACCGAGCCAGTAGGCCAGGCGCTGGTACAGCAGCTGCCGGTCGATGGGCTTGCCGATGTGATCATCCAGGCCGGCTTCACGGGCGCCTGCGCGGTCGCTGTCGAGCACGGCCGCGGTCAGCGCCAGGATGGGCAGCGAGGGGTGGTCCCGGCGGATCTCGCGGGTGGCCTCGTAGCCGTCCATGATGGGCATCTGCAGGTCCATGAGGATCAGGTCGAAGGGCGCCTCGCGGCAGCGCGCTACCGCCTCGGCGCCGTTGCTGGCCAGGATGATCCGGGCGCCGGTCTGTTCCAGCAGCCGCTGCGCCACCTCCTGATTGATGGCGTTGTCTTCGGCCAGGAGCAGCGAGCGGCCGGTCAGATCCGGGATCGTCCCGGTCTCGCAGGCGGTTCCGCCGTCGGCATCGCCGCCGAGGGTGGTCTGGATCATGTCCAGGAGCGTGGAGGCGGTGACCGGCTTGGCCAGGTGGCCGTCGATGTGATCGTCCGCTGCCTCGCCCTCCGGCTGGTAAGCGCTGACCAGGATGATGCGGGCGTCGGTGGCGGGCAGGTCGCCGTGCTCGTGTAGGGTTCGCAGGTGCTGTGCCGTATCCCGGCCATCCGGTCCGCCCGGCAGGTGCACGTCGATCAGCATCAGCTTGAAGGGCCGGCCGCTGCGCTCGGCGCTCCGCGCGGCCTCGATCGCTGCCGGGCCGCTGTCGGCCTAGGTGACCGCGAACCCCCATCCCTCCAGGTGTTCGCGCAGGATCTGCCGGGCGATCCGGTGATCGTCGACCACCAGCACGTGCCCCCCGAACGCCTTCGGTTCAAACGTGGCCGGCGATCGGGCCCCGGCGGTGGGTAGCCGGAGCTCGAACGAGAAGCGCGTGCCGGCGCCCGGCGTCGAGGACAGTTGGAGTTCACCGCCCATGCGCTCGACCAGCCGCTGGCTGATCACCAGCCCCAGGCCGGTGCCGCCGTAGTTGCGGGTGGTGGAGGTGTCCGCCTGGGAGAAGGCCTGGAAGAGGTGGCGGCGCTGCTCGGCGCTGATGCCGATGCCGGTGTCCTCGACGGTGAAGCGCAGCCGCACGCCCTCGGCGTCCTCATCGACGCGCTCGACGGTGAGCCCGACCTGCCCCTTGCGGGTGAACTTGATGGCGTTGGAGAGCAGGTTGCTCAGGACCTGGCCCAGGCGCAGGGCGTCGCCGGTCAGGGATGAGGGGACGCTCGGCTCCACCCGCAGGAACAGCTCCAGGCCCTTTTCGCCGGCCGTCTCGCCGAACAGGGTCGCCATCTGATCGGTGAGCTCGTGGAGGTCGAACGGGTGCGGGTCGAGGGTGAGCTTGTCCGCCTCGATCTTGGAGTAGTCGAGGATGTCGTTGATGATCCCCAGCAGCATCCGCGAGGCGTTGTGCATCTTCTCCGCATAGCTGCGCTGGGTGGGCGCGAGATCGGTGTCAAGCAGCAGCTGTCCCAGGCCGATGACGGCGTTCATCGGCGTGCGGATCTCGTGGCTCATGTTGGCCAGGAAGTCGCTCTTGGCCCGGTTCGCGCTCTCCGCCTGCTCTTTGGCCCGGCGCAGGGTCCGTTCCACCGCCTTGCGCTCGGAGATGTCCTGGATGACCGACCAGATCACCGTCCGCCCGGTCTGCGGGTCCGTCATGCGGAACCCGTTGAGCAAAACCGGGAAGCGATGCCCGTCGCGGTGGATGAACTCCTTCTCGTACGGCCCATAGTAACCGGTGCGCTCCATAGCCCGGAGTTGCTCCAGCTCTTGCTCTTCGTACTCGCTCGGGGTCAGGTCCCAGTAAGTGAGCCCGGCGAAAGCCTCGCGGGTATAGCCCGCCGATTCAGGCAGCTTGGCGTTGAAGTCGACGAAGGCACCGGTCTCGAAGTCGTTCATCGCCAGCCCCACCGGCGCGAGTTCGAACAGGCCGCGGAAGCGGGCCTCCTGCGCCGCCAGGGCCTCACGGGCCTGGACCCGGTCGGTGATGTCCTCGTTGATCCCCACCACGCGCCGGATCCGGCCCTGTTCGTCGCGGACCGAATGGCCCACGGCGCGGATGTGCCGTACGGTCCCGTCGTCGGGGCGCTCAAAGCGGAATTCTGCCTCGCACGGCTCCTGGGTCCGCAGGGTGCGTTCGACCAGGTCCCGGGTGATCGCCTGACTCTCCGTCGGGAGCAGGGCGCGCCAGCCCGCCAGGCGGTGTTGGAAAACGGTGGGGTCGAAGCCGAAGATGCGGGTCGAGCCGGTATCCCACTCCAGCTGCTCGGTCTCCAGATCCAGTTCCCAAGCGCCGATCCGGGCCGCCGTGGTGGCCAGGCGCAGCCGCTCGTTGAGCCGCCGCTCGTTGCGTTGGGCCTGGCGCTCGGCGGTGATATCGCGCCCGGTGCCCCGGAAGCCGATCAGCGCCCCGTGGTCGTCGAAGATCGGCAGCCCGCTGACCCGCTGCCAGATCCGGGTGCCGTCCGGGTGCAGCGACTCATGTTCCAGGCCCTGCCAGGGGGCCCCGGTCTCGGCCCGCTCGGCGAGCATCGCCTGGATTCGCTGGGCCTCTTCGGCGGGCATGAAATCGACCGGGGAGCGACCGATGATCTCCGCCACCGGTCGGCCGAGAACCGGCTCGATCTGGGCGGTCACCATCTGGTAGATCCCGTTGCGGTCGATCTCCCAGATATACTCGCCGGCCGCGTTGACCACATCGAGAAAGCGCTGCTCGCTGGCCCGCAGGGCCCGGATGGTCTCCTTGCGCTCGGTGATGTCCCGGAAGACGGCGAGCAGCCGGGGGTGTCCGCCAAAATCGATCTGCGAGACCGTGATCTGGACATCGATCAGCGTTCCGTCGCGGCGGCGGTGCTGGCTCTCGAAGTCGTCGCGCCCGTGGCGCCGGATCCGTTCAACGTGCGCGGCGATCTCCTCCGGGGTTTCGACGGCCTCGAAATCGGGGATGGTCAGACCGCATAGCGCCTCCACCGGGTAGCCGAGGTGCTCGGCCGCGGCCGGGTTGCCCTCGAGCACGCGGCCGGTGCCCGGATCGATGAGCAGGGTGGCGTCGGGGAGGTGGGCGAACAGAGTCTGCCACTCGCCGCACCGGCCGGTTGTGCTACCGGGGTTTGCCTCAGCGCCTGTCATGCTGTCACCCCCGAAGCTGCGGTGCCGTGCGTCCCTCCGCCGTACCCTTGTCGGAAGAGGGGTTAACGGCAGATTAACACAGCGTCCGACGCGGTGCGTCGCAGGGTGTGGGCGGGGCTGCGGCGCTTGCTCAGGGGGGCGGCGCCTGGTGGGTCCGGTTCCGGCCGGCCTGCTTGGCCGCGTAGAGCGCCCGGTCCGCGGCCTGCTGAAGCTGCTCGGCGCTGGCGGTCCCGTCGCCGGCGTTATGGGTGGCCACGCCCACGCTCAGGGTCACGATTCCGGTGGTGGTGTGGCCGTGGGTCAGCTGGAGTGCAGCCACCGCGGTGCGGAATCGTTCGGCCATCCGCCAGGCATCGGCTTTGTCGGTGTAGGGCAGCAGGGCGATGAACTCCTCGCCGCCGTAGCGGGCCACCAGATCGGTGGTTCGCCCCGGTACGCCGGCCAGGGCACGGGCGACGCGGCGCAAGCAGTCGTCACCGGCGCCGTGGCCGTAGTGGTCGTTGAACGGCTTGAAGTGGTCGATGTCCATCATGACCACTGACAGCGGCGTACCGCCGCGCTGGGAGCGCGTCCACTCCTCCCCGAGGCGCTGGTCCAGCACCCGGCGATTGGGCAGGTCGGTCAGCCCGTCGCGCTGCGAGAGCCGCTCCAGCGCGTCGGTCTTGCGCTTGAGCTCGACGTGGTTGCGCACGCGGGTGCGGGTGATCCGCGGGCTGAACGGCTTGATGATGTAGTCCACGGCGCCGAGTTCCAGCCCGCGCTCTTCATCCGCGGCGCTGTCCCGGCCGGTGACGAAGATCACCGGGATGCCCTGGGTGCGCGGGTCGGCCTTGAGTCTGCGGCAGACCTCGTAGCCGTCGGGCTCGGGCATGACCACGTCGAGCAGGATCAAATCCGGCTGCGGATCCGCGGCGGCGATCGCCAGCGCCTTCTCGCCGGCTGCCGTGACCCGGATGCGGTAGTCGTCCTTGAGCAGGTGGGCCAGCGCCTGGATGTTGGTCGGCTCGTCGTCGACGATGAGGATGGTCGGCGGCGTGCCGTCATGTTCGGGCGCCGTGGGGTGTTCTTCCTTCTCCATAGAACGGCATTATGCAGCCTATCGGCGACCCCGAACAGGCACGGCGGAAGCGGCGCTCTTCGAGGATCTGCGCCGGGGCCGCCTGGGTGAGCGGGTCCGTCTTGAGCAGGAGCGGATCGCCTTCGGGTGGGTCCGGGGGCGGCTGCGCCAGCTGTGAGCACCGCCACGGGCCTCGCCGCGATGCGGTTGTGTTGGTAGGGTTGGGCGGTTCGAGGCGAGATCCCGCAGCCACGGAGCCGACCCGTCACCATGGAGCAGCAGCCGGCCGCCACGCCTGCCGAAGGCGCCCTGGACAAGGCCTACCGAACCCTGGTCAACGAGGAGGACGCCCGCGTCTGCCGCGATATCAGCGCGGACGCCTGCCGGGTCGTCCCGGGCAATTTCTTCCTGCAGATCGCCGCGCAGTTCTTCACCAAGCTCGGCGATGCCATCGCCAACCCCAAGACGGTCCTCGCCTGGGTGCTCAGCGCGCTGTCCGCGCCGGGGCTCTTCACGGCCTTCCTGGTGCCGGTGCGCGAGTCCGGCTCGCTGCTGCCGCAGCTGCTGATCGCCAGCTTCGTCCGGCGCCGGGCGGTGCGCAAGTGGACCTACGTGCTCGGCAACCTCCTGCAGGGCGGGGCGGTGCTGGCCATGGCCGGGGTTGCGCTGACCCTCGAGGGGGCGGCCGCCGGTGCCGGCATCATCGCCGCGCTGGTGCTCTTCAGCCTGGCCCGGGGCCTCTGTTCGGTGGCCTCCAAGGACGTCCTCGGCAAGACCGTGCCCAAGACCCGGCGCGGCCAGGTCAACGGCTGGTCCGCGGCCGCCGCCGGATTGGTTACCGTGGGCGTCGGTCTGGCCCTGTGGTTGGGCATGGGCGAGGGCGCTGGGGCGGGCTTC
>LFFM01002190.1_pt1 | contig 13025 bp, 10 predicted proteins | sample 643131 | NCBI WGS metagenome assembly LFFM01 (sample SAMN03777445, study PRJNA286221) | soda lake metagenome | biome: soda lake; feature: Kulunda steppe; material: water; isolation source: sample Tc-Br brine of Tanatar trona crystallizer | place: Russia: Kulunda steppe | collected 2011-07
GGCGCGTTCGGGACGGTGGACGTATTCGTCCGTGAGTGGCTTCCCGACCGCGTGGACGCTCGCGATCGGAACGACGACGTCCGCCGATCGGGGGAGTCGTGGTTCGTGATCGCCCGGCGCTTTGAGCTCGCGGGTCCGTGCGCCGTCGGCCTTGACGAGTACGGGGCCGTCGTGGGCGTCCGCGATGGCGTCGATTGCCTCGAGGTCGTAGCCCTCATACCGATCCTCGCGGTCGCGGTCGGCGACGAGTCCACGCGGGAAGGCCCCGGCGGTTTCGAGGGCCACGACGGGGTCGTCGGTCACGGACACGTCGGTCACGTGGGGATCGAAAATCGGGATCCGGACCGTCGCGGTCACGACCGCACGCTCGAGCCCGTTTGCGAGGGCGTACAGCGTCGTCTTCTTTCCGCCCGCGCCGACGACACAGAGCGTTCCGGTCTCGGCCTCGAGGGCGTCGACGACGTTCATCTCTCCGGGCCGTCGGGGACGTGGACCGACGCGGCGAGGCTATACCCCGGCGAGAGTTCCTCGAGATCGAGCCCCAGCCCGTGTGCGTCGGCCTCGAGGACGCCCTCGAGAACCCAGCCGACCGCCTCGTAGAAGGGGTGGTCGGCGACTTCCCGGACGTCGGCGGCCAGGTCCGGGAGCCACCAGCCGTGGGCCTCGAGGAACGCCCGTCGGGAGTCGTCGTCGCCGTCCCGGGCGAGGATCTCGAGGGCAGCGAGGGAGACGGCGGCGTGGTCGGCTTCCTCGCGGAGCTGGTCGGACGGGAAGATCCCGAGGTCGCGATAGGAGCTCTTGACGGCCGCGAGCGGTTTGCCGAGGTAGTCGTCGGCGTACCACGACTCGTGGACCTGGAGCCTCGGGCGTGGCCCGACGAACAGCCTGGTGTGGACCCGCTTTAGCTCCTTGGCTTCCTCGGCGGGATCGTCGACCGTCTCCCGCCACTCCTCGAGTCCCTCGAGGCCGGTGTCGAGTGCCTGTGGTGTGGCTGACTCGGGGAGCGGTTCCGCTGTGAGTCCCTCGACGGCCGCCTCGTCGGGTGCGTCCGCGAGCACGCTCGAGCAGAACGCGTACAGTTGCGCGATCTCGGCTGTCTCGTCTACAGTTTCGGTCATGGCGTGTGACAACAATTATAACGGGGTCGGGTTAAGTCGGTTGATTCGGTCGATGCTACATCGGGAGCACGATCGGCGTGAACTCCCCGGCCAGCAGGTACGACAGCGTCAACGCGACCTTTCCGACGATCACGCAGACGGCTGCGAGGGCGTACGCCGTCGTCGCCCCGGAGGGTGCCAACGCGTCACGACGCTGACCGAGGGCCGCGCCGGCCGTCAGGGCGATCGGAACGACGACGCCGACGACGACGCCGACGCCGACGAACAGCCAGGCGTAAGAGCCAACCAGGTTGTCGACGCCCGACTGTGCCTCCGGGACCTGTGCGGGCAGGGCGAGGACCGTCACGACGAGTGCGATAAGGGCCAACACGAGCAGTCCGGCACCACTGAGCGCGGCCGTCTGGAGCTCCCGGCCGAGCGAGCGTTCGGTCACGGCCGTCAGACCGACGGCGGCGACCAGTCCCGCACCGAGCCCGCTAAAGATCTGGACGGGGAGCAAGAACGTCTTGTCCCACAGCGGGACCCGGTCGTAGGGGCCAGAGCCCAGGGCCATCGCCGAGTAAACGAGGACGCCGGCGGCGAAGAGGCCGAAGAACGCCCCGAGTCCGAGCCGGGCGGGGCCGGAGGGACGAGTGGTGTCCGCCACCGTGTCGATGGTATCGAGGAGGCCGACTCGAGAGACGATTCCGCGGACGCCGCCGACGGTCCGATCCCCGGTGGCCGCCTTGGCGGACCCACCGTCGGTTGCGACCTCCGGCGCGCTGGGCCGGGCCTTCCCGAAGGAGGTCCAGGCGAACATCAGGACGGTCCCGACGGCGAGACCACCGAGCATGTACGCGCCGATGGTCATCCACGAACCGAAGTTCGTCATCGACAGTGGGACGAGCATCGCGCGAAACGGCGTCGCGAGGTGGGAAAGCAAGATCGGCGGTCCGATGAGGATGCCGGCCAGCCCGATGAGATACCCCGAAGAGGCGAGCCGGCCGTATTCGGGGGCGTTCAGTCGATGTGAGAGCACGTCGGCGACGTAGGCGGTCAGGTACGCGCCGCCTGCGAGTCCGAGCAAGGCGACGTAGACGGCGACTTGCCAGTCCCACTGCGTGTACGGAAGTTCGAACGTGACTTCCACCGACATCGTTAGCTCCCTCCGGTGATTTTCTCCGCGTCGTCCCCGAAGATGATCTGTGCAGCCTCGTCGGTAAACGGCACCTCGATCCCGTCCTGTTCCATCTTCTCCTCGAGTTCCTCGGGGGTGCCGAAGATGAGCGCGTCGGTCGGACACTCCGAGGCACAGGCGGGCTCGAGACCGTGTTCCTGTCGGGGCTCACAGGTTGTACACTTGTCCATGAGCCCGTCGCTTTTCGCGCCTAGTGGACTGCTCTCTTCGGCGTCGGGAACCGTCTCGTCCGGGTACTGTGGCGCGCCGAAGGGGCACCCGACTGCACAGTAGTGACAGCCGATACAGGTATCGGCGTCCACCCGGACGGTGCCGTTGTCGCGGTAGAAAAGCGCCTCGGTCGGACAGACGTCGATACACGCCGCGTCCTCGCAGTTGTAACACTGCATCGGCTTGCTCGTTTCCTCTTCGGTCCCGTGGGCGAGGGCGACCACCTTGATGCGGTCGCTCTCCGGTGGGAGGTCCCATGTTCGCTGGCAGGCGACTTCACAGGCCCCACAGTCGATACAGGAATCCCAGTTGGGGATCACTCGTGCCGTTCCTCCGTCTGACTCTTGTGTACTCATTGGTGTTCACCTATCGCTTGTGGCGGTTCATGCGCTGTTCTTGCCACTGCAGTTGTCGCTCCGAGAGTTCGGGGACCTCGTCGTCGTCGGCCACGCGGACGTTACACAGGGTCGTCTTCGTCTCCTGCATCTGCGTCTCCCGGTCGTACGCCGGCGCGGTCCCGCAGTTGATCGTCTCGCCGATCACCAGCGGCTCGAGGCCGTCCGGGACGTTCTCCATGACCCTTTCACCCTCGAGGATGCCCGACCAGTGGTACGGCGCGAACGCGTGATCGCGTGCGACCCGTTCTGTCACCCTCGTCTGGACGAACATCTCCGCGTGGGGTGTCGTGACGGCGATCCAGTCGCCGTCCTCGACGCCGAGTTCGTCGGCCCGGTCGGGGTGGATCTCCAGGTACATCATCGGCGCGCGCGAGGCCGTACCGAGCGTACTCCGGGTCACCGCGCCCGCACCCTTGTGTTCGACCTGTCGTCCCGAGGTGAGGACCAGCGGCTCATCGAAATCACCCACGTCCTCGAGTTCGGTCATCGCGTCGATGTTGTCCTGTTGGACGGCCGCGTTGTCGAGTTCGACCCGCCAGTGGTCCTCGACGCGTTCGTTACACGGGAAGTCATCGACGAGGTCCGGTCGCGGGGTCACCGCGGGTTCGCGGTGAACCGGGAACTCGTCGGTGAGGTTCCACGCTTTCGTCCGGGCACGGCCACGGCCCCACGGCGAGTCGGGCTGTGGGTTGTCGAACTCCTCGTACATCTCGGGGTCGACGTCGTAACCCTCCTCGGCGAGCGCCAGGGCGGTGTCGTAGACCGACAGGTCGTCGTCCTCGGCGTACTCCATCGGAATCGTCTTGGCGGCCGGCTCTTCCGGATCCGGGAGTACGGTCGAGAAAAGCGGGTACTGCGGGACGCCTTCGATCTCGTTGTCGCCGTCCCACCAGTCGGGGTCAAAGGAGTCCCGAAGCTGGTAGTTGTCCTCCGGACTCTCCCACCAGCGAGCACGGAAGTCCTGTCCGCCCTCGGCGGGATGTTTCGAGGCGTCGTAGAGGATCGGCGTTCCGGGGTGATCCTCGTGCCAGCAGGGCCAGGGCAGGCCGTAGTACTCGCCGTGAAGCTCGTGGTCCTCGTCGACGTCGGCTTTGAGGTCCGTGGGGCTGAACAGTTCGGAGTTCTCCTGGTGGGCCTTGAGTCGCTCGGGGGTGTGGCCAATGTAGCCGACCGATCGAACGCCGAGGTTCCACTCGCGGGTGACGTCCTCGACCTCGTCGTAGTCGAAGTGCTCGCCGAGACCGAGGTGTTCGGCGAACTCACAGAGCAGCTTCCAGTCGGCTTTCGAGTCGTGGCGGGGCTCGATCGCCTTCGAGCGCCACTGGACCTGCCGGCCGGTGTTCGTGACGCTGCCCGCCTCCTCGATGTTCGTCGCCGCCGGCAGCATGTAGACGTCCGTGTCGGTCTCGGCGAGTTCGGCGACCTGGTTCGGGAAGACGTCGACGTTGACGATGAAGTCCAGTTCGTTGACCGCCTCCCGGACCTTCCCGTACTCGGTGAGCGAGGCCAGGCCGTGTCCCCAAAAGATCGCCGCCCGGAGCGGATCGGGCTGGTAGATCTCCCACTCGTCGTCGAGGACGCCCTCGTACCAGCGGGCGACGGTGAAGCCGTTTTTCTCCATGAGCTCCTGGCGTCCCTGGAAGCGGTCCTCGAGTAGCTCCTCGTAGCTGATCTCTCCGGAGGTACTCGGCGTCTCCGACCAGACGTTCGCCCAGTGTTCCCAAGCACCCTCGTCTAGGCCGTAGTAGCCCGGAAGCGTACTCGAGTCGACCCCGAGGTCGGTCGCGCCCTGGACGTTGTCGTGGCCACGGAAGATCGGCGTGCCCCCGCCGGACTGGGCGGCGTGGCCGAGCGTGAGGTTGAGGATCGCGTACGCGCGGGTGTTTCCGGTTCCGTTGTTGTGCTGGGTTCCACCCATCGCCCACTCGACGCTGCTGACTTCGGCCTCGGCGAGCTCTTCGGCGAGTGCCTCTAGCTCCTCGACTTCCGTCCCACAGACGTCCGACACCGTCTCGAGGTCGTACTCGGGGAGGACGTCCTCGCGGAACTCCTCCCAGTCCAGCACGCGGCTCTCGATGAACTCCTCGTCGTGGGCCTCGAGGTTTTCGACGATGTGGTAGACCAGCCCGTAGATGAAGGCGACGTCGGTTCCCGAGCGAAACCGGTAGTAGTCGTCCGACGCAGCCGCGGTCTTCGTATAGCGGGGCTCGGCGACGATGTGTTTCCCGCCACGTCGCTGGGCCTCCTGGAAGAACTGCCAGGCGACGGGGTGGCTCTCGAGGGGGTTGTGGCCGATGATGAGGTTCACACCGACGTTTCGCATGTCGTTCGAGTTGTTCGTCATCGCGCCGACGCCCCAGGTGTTCGCGATCCCCTCAACCGTCGTCGAGTGGCAGATCCGGGCCTGGTGGTCGACGTTGTTCGTCCCGTAGATCGAGGCGAGTTTCCGGAACAGGTACGCCGCCTCGTTGGAGTGTTTCGCCGAGCCACACCAGAACGTCCCGTGTGGGCCGGTCTCCTCGCGGATGTCCTCGAGGCGGCCGGTAATCTCATCGAGAATCTCGTCCCACTCCATGGCGACCCACTCCCCGTCCTCGAGTTTCAGTGGCTCTTTGAGTCGCTTATCGGAGTTGACCGACTGGGTGAGCGAGGCGCCTTTCGAACAGACGCCCCCGCGGTTGACCGGGTTGTCCTGCCACGATTCCTGGCCGACGACCGCGTCGTCTTCGACCGACATCTGGACACCACAGCCGACCGAACAGTGGGTACAGACGGTTTTCACCAGGTCGTCGCCAGCGTCGGGATCGACGACGGCGTCCTCGTCGTCGTCCATCCGCTGGAGGAGTGTTCGCCCACCGACTGCCGTGGCGAGGGCGCCTCCTGCGCCGGCCTTGATGAACCCCCGCCGGTCGAGGTCTAATGATGAGTTTGCCATACGTCAGGATTATTAAGGGGCTTAATATTAAATCATGTGTTTTATTTCTGAGGCGTAGACGTGGCTGGCAACCTACATGTAAAACCCTTAACTATAACTACCGGGACATTTAACCCGTGCAGTGACCGAAACGCCCTCAATGCCCATCGTGGACAGGATACTGCGAATCGACCTCACCGCGGGGAGTGTGACGAGCGAGGAGATCCCCGAGCCGTGGCTCGAGCGCTACGTCGGCGGGAAGGGGATCGGTGCCCGCTACCTCTACGAGGAACTCGAGGCGAGGGTCGACCCCCACGCGCCGGCGAACGTCCTCGCGTTCGTGGTGGGACCGCTGACTGGCTACACGCCAGGGGACCAGCGATACGCCGCGATCACCAAGTCCCCGCTGACAGGCACCTTCCTCGATTCCTATGCCGGCGGCACGTTCCCCGCCCGCCTCGCCGGTTCCCTCGGCGAGCACATGGGCGTCCTCGTCACCGGCGAGGCCGACGAACCGGTCGTCCTCTCGATCGAGGACGGGGAGGGGTACCTCGAGGCCGCCGACGACCTGTGGGGGCTCGACGCCGCCGAGACCTGCGAGCGGTTCCCCGACGCCGCCGTCGCCTGCGTCGGTCCGGCCGGAGAGGCCGGCGTCCAGTACGCGACGATCGCCTCCGACGGCGGCGACCACCACGCCGGCCGGGGTGGGGCGGGGACGGTGATGGGGGCGAAACAGCTCAAGGCCGTCGTCGCCCGCGGCCGCGAACCCGACCCCGACCGGCTCGCGGACCTGCGCGCGGCGTACGTCGACGCCTTCGCCGACAGCGACGCCGGCCGGTGGCTCGCAGCCAGCGATACCTTAGAGACGGTCGATTTCGCGAACGAGGTCGGTGCCCTCCCGACCCGAGGCTGGCAGGAAGGCCGTTTCGAGGGTGCAGATCGGATCGGTATCGAACAGGCCCGCGAGCGTGCGAACGAGCGCGAACGACCCGACGATCCAGTCCCCGGTGGGTTCCGGATCGACAGCGACGAGGGCGAGAGCGTCCCACGCGGGGCGACCCCCATCTCCCTCGGGGCGGGCCTCGGCATCGACGACTTCGACGCGGTGGCCACGCTCGGAGCGGTCTGTGACCGACTCGCGATGGACGTCATCACCGCGGGCAACGCCGTAGCCTGGGCGATCCTGGCGAGCCAGGAGGGGTTGATCGACCGCGACCTCGAGTTTGGCGACGAGACGGCCGCCCGCCGGCTCATCGAGGAGATCGCCCACCGTTCGAGTCCACTCGGGGACGCACTCGCCGGGGGCGTCGGGGGCGCGGCCGACCGCTTTGGCGGCGACGAGTTGATCCCCACGGTCAAGGGGATGGAGCTGTCCTCTTATGACCCCCGGAGCGCGGAGGCGATGGCCCTGGCCTACGCCACGAGCGACCGTGGGGCCTGCCACCGGCGCGCCCGGCCGGTCGAACTCGAGGCGGTCTCCGGCGAGGAGTGGAGTGCCGACCGACGGATCTCGACGGTCATCGCCGAGCAAAACCGCCGAGCGGTGCTGTGGAGTCTCGTCGCCGACGACTTCCTCGAGGAGGTCATCGACCCCGAGTCCGGAGCCGAGTGGCTCGGTGCCGTCGGCTACGACATCGCGCCCGAAGAGGTCGCCCGCGTCGGCGAACGGATCTGGACGCTCGTCCGACTGTTTAACGTCCGTGAGGGCTTTACCCGCGAGGACGACGAACTGCCCGCGGCGCTCACCGATCCGTTAGAGGGCGGCCCACACGACGGGGCGGCCATCGATCCCGATGCCTTCGAGGCCGTTCTCGAGGGCTACTACGCCGCCCGTGGCTGGGATCGACGGGGTCGGCCGACCAGCGACCTCCTCTCGCGGCTGGATCTGACGGGGGTTCCCGACGGGGAGACACCCGTTCCCGAGGGTCCCGACGGGAGAACCGAGGGGTGACGTCGTCCGCTGGGACGTTTGCCCTGTGACCGAGGCTGACGTGACAGTCACCACTGGCGGTCGTTCACGTGAACCCGGCGGAACGAACATATAACCGGGCCGGCATAACATCAAGGTAGCAGGACGTTCGATTCGGTACTGGTGGTCCGCCGGGCCCGAACGCGTGAGGAACCGACGATGGCCGTCCGGTTCGATTCACACGCCGACACCCGGCGGAGTACCAGTCCCGGCGGATGGTGACCGCACTATGGTATTCGATACACTCCTGGCCCGCCTGTCGTCTCTGTGGCGGTCGGACTCCTCCGGCGAGGACACGCCCGAAGAGTCCGACACAGCGACGGCTGGCGACCGGGCCACGACGGACGACGAGATGTTGAGCTACGCAGACCAGGTCGAGTACGGCGTCGACGAACGCGACCTCGCCGACGAGGACCGGATCCTCAGACTGCTCGTCGAACGCGGGGGACGGGTCGACAAGGCGACGATCCTCGAGAAAACCGGGTGGGGCCGGGACCACCTCGAGGCGGTCATCGCGGGGATGGAAGACGACGATCAGGTCAGTTCGATCACCGTCGGGCGAAACGAGGTCGTCTGTCGGCGCGGGTTCGAACCCAAAGGGTACCGATCGCACCTGGGGGAGTAACGGAAGCCGGCCGGTGGGGTTTTTCTCCCGGGGGATGCTCCGTCCAGGCATGGCGTCCGGGGAACCAAGCGACCGGTGTGGGTTCGTCCTCGAGCGTGCGCGGCTGCCGACCCCCGTCCCCTCGAGGTGGGGCCTCGAGGCCGGCGAGTGGTACGAACAGTCCCGCGGGGTGTGCTGTCGCCGAAAGCGGTGGGACGGCCACGACCGGTGTGTCTGGCACGCCGACGTCGCCCACAAGTCCTGGCGGGACCTGCCGCCGACCGAACGGCTGGAACGTCTGGACGGGGCCGCCCTCCGTGGTGCGGAGATACGCGACCGGGTCGACTTCCTCGAACGTGGGCTCCGCGGGGCGGATTTCTCCGGGGCCCACCTCTCGAACGCGACCTTCGACCGATCGCTTCTCAGGGTGACCGCCTTCGACGGGGCCGTGGCTCGAGGCGCAACGTTCACGAACGCGACCCTCGAGGGCGCCTCCCTCGTCGACGCCGGACTCGCCGGGACGGCCTTCGACAGCGCCGTGCTCGTCGACGCCGACCTCTCAGGGTCGAACCTGCGAAACAGCGACCTCTCGCGGTCGATCGCCGTCGGCGCGACCCTCCCCGACGTGTCCCTCGAGGACGCCACGCTCGAGGGTGCCGTCTTGCGGGACACCGATCTCGCCCGTGGGTCGTTTCGAAACGCCTCGCTTGCGGACGCGACCCTGAAAGACGCCGACGCGACCCGGGCGAACTTCCAGAACGCCGACCTCTCCGACGGGGACCTCGTCGGTGCGGACCTCTCTGGAGCCGCCGTAGACGGCGGTACCCTCACCCGCTGTGATCTCTCGGAGGCGACACTGACCGACGTGACCATCCAGCGTGGGGTACTCACGGAGGCGAACCTGCGGGCCGCCACGGGGCCGCCTGCGACCGTCAGTCACACGACTCTCGCCGACGCGGTCCTCGAGGACGCCGACTTTTCGGGCGTCGACGCCCGCGAGGCCGACCTCACCCGCGTTCGGGCGCGGGACGTCGATCTCTCCGGGGGCTCTCTCCGATCGGCGACCGCCGTCGGCGCGGAGCTGACCTACGCCGACCTCGCGGGAGCCGACCTCACCCGGGCGAACCTCGAGGACGCACAGCTTTCCTACGCCACAGCCCCCACGGCGACGTTCTCCGGTGGGACCCTCTCGGGGGTCGCGCTGTGGGGGAGCGATCTCTCCGGGGCACGATTGCTCGACGTCGACGCCCGCGGGATAACCCTCCGCGACGCCACACTCTCGCGGGCGACCCTGGCCGGGGGTGAGTTCACCGGCGCGGACCTCCGGGGAGCCGATCTGACGGGCGCGAGCCTCCGTGGGGCCACCCTCGTCGGTGTGGACCTCCGCGAGGCGGACCTCTCCGGGGCGAACTTACAGAACGCCGATCTCAGGGGGGCGACACTACACGGCGCGACCCTCGAGCGGGCAACCCTCAAGGGTGCGACCCTGTCCGAACGACGGCTGGACGGCGTTTCCCTGGCCGGCGTCGACATAGACCGGGCCACCCTCGAGTGACTGGACAACGCTTTTAGGAACCCGACCGACTCCTGAGAGTATGGGCGATGACGACGGGCCGCTGGAGGACCTCCGGGAACTGCCGACTGTCGTCTCCCGGAGCTACGACGGCGTCGATCCCGGGACGCTCCTGACGACACTCGAAGGCCGACTCGAGTCCGGTCCGTACGGGAGGATAACCGTCGAGGAACTCTCCCTCGAGGGGTCCGATGGAAAACTGGTCGCGGTCACCGACCTCGAGGCCGCCGGGACCGGGACGGTCGAGTATCGCCCGTACGGCCCACACGGCGCGATGGCGGTCGTCGTCGGACTGCTGTTTGCACTCCCCTCGTTTTTCATCACGATCTTCCTCTCTTTCCTCGGGATGTACTTCTACGCCAAAGAGACGGAAGCCGAGTTTCCGGTCGCCCGCCGGACAGCGCTTCGGGCGCTTCTCACGGTAAGCGACGATGGCGAGACCACGACCGTCACCTACGCCGGGGACACGGTGCTCACGGTCGACACCGATCGTCTCCAGGGGTACGACCTCGCCCACCGGAAGGCGGTCGTCGCCGCCGTCACCGACTGGCACAGCCGGATCACGGACGGAAACCCGTACTACGAGACGTTCGACGACGTATTCTTCGGCCAGCACATAGACGCCTGGTGGAACCGCAACGCCGGTGCCGACGCCGAGACCGTCAGGGACCTCGAGGCCGAGATCCGGGAGCGACTCGAGTGGCAGGGGGCGTACACCGAGGGCCTCCTCGAGACGGCCCCGGAGTCCGCCTCCGAGGACCTGACGTCCGGACGGCCGACCGTCGACCTCGAGGCCATCGCCGAGGACCTGGATCGACACCTCGAACGCGGGGGAACGAACGCCTGATCGGCCTACCCCTCGAGTGGGACGTGTTCGGCCCGGTAGCCACCGTCGAGTTCTTCGACGTCGTCGACGGCGTACAGCCGGATCCCCGTCTCCATTTTCGTCATCACGGGCACGTCGTAGTGGTCGGCGTCGTACTCGAGGCCACCACCCTCCTCCCGGCGACGCCGAACGAACGCCCGGTGGTCCTCGAGGCGCTGGTCTCCGATCGCCCGCGAGAGGTGGTCGACCCCGGCGACCCGCTCGTCGAAGACCGGGACGAACTCGGACTCGAGTTCACAGCCCACGGAGTTCCGGCCGGCACACATCGCCGCGAGCGATGTCGTCCCCGTCCCCCAGAAGGGGTCGAGGACGGTGTCGCCGTAGGTCGAGAACATACAGACGAGCCGGTAGGGGATTTCGAGGGGGTAGGCGGCCGACCGCTCGCGGAGCTCGTCGCCCTCGAGCGCCTGGAGCTCGCCGGTGACGTCGGTCCAGACGTCGGTAAACCAGCGGTTGCGTTCCTCCCAGAAGTACGCCGCCTCGTACCGGCGGTCGGCGTAGGCCTCGAAACTCCGGGTCGAGGAGCCGTTCCGGAAGATCAGCACGTACTCGTGTTCTAAGGTGACGTAGGCGTTCGGCGGGATCATCCCGCTGCCCATGAACTTCGCGGCGCTGTTCGCGGGCTTTCGCCAGAGCACGTCCGGCAGCGGAGCGAAGCCACGCTCCTCGAAGGCTTCGGTGATCCGGACGTGATTGGGGTAGACCCGAAAGCTCCCGTCGACGCTTCGGGTCGCGTCGCCGACGTTGATACAGGCGATCCCGCCGTCGACGAGCACCCTCGAGACTTCCTCCCAGACGCGATCGAGCCGGGCGTGCATCGCCTCGAAGGCGGCTTCCCCGTCGCCTGCTTCGAGGGCGTCCCCGATCGACGGCTCGAGGTCCACAAAGAGGTCGTCCCACAGTTCGATCATCGGGTACGGGGGCGACGTTACGACGAGTTCGACCGAGTCGTCTTCCACGTCGGCCAGCTCACTCGAGTCGCCGACGATGACGCGATGGGACGTCTCCATTGCCCCTCACTGTCGGCGTTTCCCCCTTAGCTTCTTCGTCACCGACGTCGTCCGGCCTACTCCTCGTCCTCGCCGGCCGTGACACCCACGTCGTCTCCTTCGTCTCCGTCCGTCGTCGATCCGTCTTCGGGCTCGACTGCCGGTTCGAACTCCTCGATGGGTTCCCACTCCTCCGTTTCCTCGGAGGACCGTCGACGACGCAGGAGTGCGATCAGGCCGGCGATCCCCGCCACGACGGCGAGCTTGCGCAGACGGCTCCCGCCGGAGTCCTCGTCGTCTTCGGTTTCGGCTTGCGCCGTCTCCGCCTCCTCGACCTCCTCGGTCCCACCTTCCTGGTCGATCAGGTCCTCGACGGGCTCGTCCTGGCTTTCGTCGCCTTTCCGCCGGGACCCGAGAATGTAGCCCACTGCGACACCGAGCCCCATAATCGCCCCCGTAAGCGGGACACGTCGCTTTTTCACCCCACCGTCGTCGGCGTCCTCGACCGCCTCGACGATCGGCTCTCGCATCGACGTCTCCATTCCTTTCCCGACCGCTTCCTTTACCACGCGCTCCGATAGGCCCGTTTCGTCGGTTTCGTTCTCGGCCATATTCCGCTCGAGTACATCAATGTAAATAGTTCTGTCCAACGTTTCGATGGGTTCTCTCGGGACGCCCGTCGGTACACACGTCTTACCGCTCCGGTCCCGTCCCGGTAATATCCGACTAACCGGTATCCGTCACAGCCGGCTTCGACGTTCAGCGCCCGCACAGACCGGTACGAAGATCTGTTCGACCCCGGCGTCGAGACGGCGGCCGGACCGCCTCCCGGGAGGCGACGGCGGCCTCGAGGGGGAGGTGGATGGACCCACGCCGTCGGACAGAACGGCGTTTCGCCCCTCGAAACCACCGTTGCCGGATTTCCGTCCTCTGGTCTGTCAGTGAATAATAGATCCCATAACGAAGCGACGCCGGGATCGATGGGACGTATGAGCGTCATCCGGCAGCCTGGGGTGCTCGGTCGGACGACACAGCGGCGACTCGTCGGGGTAGCCGCGGCGGTTTCCGCGGCGGCGATCGAGACGGTCGCCTTTACGCTCTGGTTCGTCCTCGTCGTCGACTCCCGGTCGCTCTCGGCGGCACTCGCCGGCCTCGGCTTGCTGTTCTGTGGTGCCCTGCTCAGGACC
>LFFM01002192.1_pt1 | contig 13022 bp, 6 predicted proteins | sample 643131 | NCBI WGS metagenome assembly LFFM01 (sample SAMN03777445, study PRJNA286221) | soda lake metagenome | biome: soda lake; feature: Kulunda steppe; material: water; isolation source: sample Tc-Br brine of Tanatar trona crystallizer | place: Russia: Kulunda steppe | collected 2011-07
GGGGAGCCGGCGGCGACCGGTAGCGGATGGGAAGCGGAGGCGGGACATCAAATGCTGCGTTCGTCAGCGCGCTGTCCGAATGCGCAGCACGCCGAATTCATCGATGGACGCCACCACAGAACCGCGTTCGGCGGTGGTCAATAGATCGATGGAGCGCTCGCGGTAGCGGTCGATCACAGCGGGGTGGGGATGACCGAATTGATTGTGGCGCCCGGCCGATGCGATGGCGACGGCGGGCCGGAAGTGATCGAGGAAGGCGGGGCTACTCGACGTATTCGATCCGTGATGCGGGGCTTTGACAAGGGCTGCGGGCTCGGCGAAGCGGTCGACGAGCCAGGCCTCGCCGTCGGCCTCCACATCGCCGGCCAGAAGGACACCGGCGGAGGCGTAGGATAGGCGGACCACCAGACTTCGATCGTTGTCGCTGGCACCGGGGATATCGGGGCGAAAAACGTGGATGTCGACGTCGTCGGTGGCGATGATGTGGCGACTGGCGACGCCGTGGATTTCGGCGCCGGCATCGGCCATCTCGCGGCGAAGCCGGCTGACATGCCGGTGGTCGGCGTCGATGTTGTCGAAGTACAATTTCCGGGGCGAAAAGGGGCGTATCACGGCGAATAATCCGCCGTAGTGGTCGTAGTCGGCGTGGGTCAACACGACGGCATCCAGTCTGTCGATGCCTCGGTGGCGGAGGTAGGGGACGACATGCCCCAGACCGGGATCGCGTCCCACCGGCCGGCCGCCGCCGTCGATGAGCACCGTCGTGCCGTCGGGAGCCTCGATCAGCGTCGCGTCGCCCTGACCGACGTCGATGGCGTGGATTTTAACCTGTGATGGCGAACCCATATCGGCGATCATCGCCGGCGTCGCCGACAAGCCAAATATGGCGGCAGCCACCAGTACGGCCCGTATTCTCAACCCGCCGATAATGGCAACTGCAACGGCACAGAGGGCACCGATGAACTGCATTGTCGTCGGCGTTCCCCAGCGGATCACCGAAGCCGGTGCGTAGGCCGCGAAATCGACGAGCACTCGCAGTGCCATGAGTCCCTCGGTGGCCACTGTCAGACAGATCGCGGCGCCGATGTCGAGGACTCCGGTCAATAAGGCGCCGGCCACGAGCAGCGGAAAGAGCACGGAGCCCACCAGAGGAATGACCACCAGGTTGGTCCACAATCCGGCGACGGCGATCTCGCCGGTCATCTGCAACAGAATCGGCCAGGTGGCGATCGTCGCCGACAGCGACATGCCGCCAAACGTCAACAGGCGTCGAAACCACCGTTGGCGCCGCGACTCGGTGTCGGGCCCCGGGATATCGGGGCGTCGGAGCCCGGCGGGGCGATAGCGCATAAAGAGCAAGATTCCAGCAGTGGCGCTGACGCTCAGTTGGTAGCCCGGCTCGAAGACAATCGCCGGCTGGAGCACCAGCAACACAGCGGCGGTGGTCATCAGCGCCGACAGCGGGCGTAGCCGCCAGGGCGAAAAACAGACGACGCCAATCGCCAGCGCTGTCATGCCGAAGGCCCGGCGCGCACTGACCGGGGCGCCGATGGCCAACAGGTAGGCCACGAGCACCACCAGGGTGGCGATGCCGACGAGCATCCGCCGCGGCCACCGTCGATAAATCCGGGGAAATCGGTCCAGAACGAGGCGGATACCAAAGGCGACGAGGCCGGCAATGACGCCGAAGTGAAGCCCCGAAATCGCCAGAATATGACCGGTGCTGGTGACATTGAAAGGTTCGCGAAATTCCGGGGTCAACAGCCCCCGGCTCCCGGTGAGCATGGCGGTGGCCACGGCCCGTCGGTCGCCGTCGAGGTGGTCACCCAGTCGTCGCTCCAATTCGATGCGGCGCACTGTCAGGACTCGCTTGACGCGCTGTGCAATCGACCATTCGCCTTCGACGAAGGTGTAGGCCTCGCGGGCCGTCGCCGTCGCAGCGTAGCCGCGGCCCGCCATCAGCCGCCGTTGGGAGTATTGCCAGGGGGTCGACGCCGGAGCAAAGCGCTTGATCGATGCCCACAGAGTGATCCGGTCGCCGGCAAGTGGCATCTGCTGGCAGGCATCGAGTGGGTCAAACGGGACAAAGACCCGAATGGTTGGCGGCGGCGATGTCCATCGATTCTCTTCGTCGATGTCGATCGACAGCAGTCGGGCATCCAGTGAAATTCCGCGATCGTGGACGATCGGCCCGTCGACGACCTGCAATTCGAGTTCGGCGCGATGGCGCTCCTCGCCGAGCCATGATGTCAGTTGGTGATCGCCCGGGTCGTGGTGGTTCGAGACGACAATGGAGGTGTGGATGAGCACCAGTGAAACGCCGGCGACCACGGCGTGGCGCCGAAACCTGTTGGTACCGGCACTGACCAGGGCCAGAGCAGTGATGGTGGTGATGATACTGATCGTCCACCATCGCAGCTCGAAGGGCTGAAGCGTGCCGGCTGCCAGGCAAGCGCTCAGACAGGTGACAAAGAATATAGCCGATACCGGCGGGGGAGTGTTGACGTCGTCGTGCATTGCAACCCTTGCGCTCTCGCAGAGACACAGATGGTGGACTCCCTTTTATTGTCGACGGCAACGGCTTCGATATTGCGTAAAATCTTTTGATGCGCTGTTCCCGAGGTAGCGATCGCCGGGCTGTGGAAACTACATGCTATTCACAGCCCGAGGGGACCTTTTTCACAGCATCGGCGGCGGTTTTCCACAGGCTGTGGAGGGTTGTGGAAAATCTCTTGAGTTGGTCGGTGCTGGTGTCTTCGTAACGATGATAGGTGTCTGGAATAGAAATAGTTTTGGCGTTTTGGGTTGCCGTCGTTCGTGTTGTGGAGAAATCTGTGGCTTTACATTCTTCACAACGCGAGCAGCTTCTGTGAAAAACCCTGTGGAAAACCTGTTGTCGATCGCATCAGTGGGAATTAATTATGACCAGTGGCGCGCCGGGGGCTGCGTTAAATTTGTGGAATACCGGGTCCATTGATCGCTGTTCTTGTAGCGATTCCGTGGCATGCTCGACCGGCGGCCGCTTCTCGACTCCGCTCCGGTACCACCGGCGACGACAGTCGGTCCTCGGTTCCCGATTTCTGGGAACGTTGGCGACCGGCGCTTCTTCTGGTATGCCACGGTGTACGATTGCGGTTTACAGGCGGAGCGGCAGACTGTCGGAGCCGACAGCCACCGACTTCGCACTCGTCTCGAGCCCAAGCACCCATGTTCAAATTCATTAAAGCTTTATTCGGATCGCAAAACGAGCGCTACCTCAAGGACGCGCGCGACCGGGTCTCCAAGATCAACGATCTGGAGTCGCGCTACGAGCCGATGTCGGACGACGAATTGCGTTCGATGACCGGTAAGTTTCGCCAGCGTCTCGACAACGGCGAGACCCTCGATGAGTTGCTCAATGAGGTCTTCGCCGTGGTCCGAGAAGCGGCCAAGCGCACCGTCGGGATGCGGCACTTCGACGTCCAGCTCATCGGTGGCATGGTCATGCACGAGGGGCTGATCGCTGAGATGAAAACCGGTGAGGGTAAGACCCTGTCGGCGACCCTTCCACTGTACCTCAATGCCCTGGAAGGCGAGGGCGCCCACCTGGTGACGGTCAATGACTACCTGGCCCAGCGCGATGCGCGGTGGATGGGGAAACTCTACAAGTTCATGGGCATGAGCGTCGGCACCATTGTCAGCGGCATGGCCACCGCAGACCGCAAAGAGGCCTACGCCTGCGACATCACCTACGGGACGAATAACGAGTTTGGCTTCGATTATTTGCGCGACAACATGAAGTACAAACTCGAGGAGTACGTCCAGCGCAAGCAGAAATTCGCGATCATTGATGAGGTGGACTCCATTCTCATCGATGAGTCGCGGACGCCGCTGATTATCAGCGGCAAAGCCGACATGGACACCGAGCTGTACTTCGAGATCAACAAGATCATCCCCTACCTCAAAAAAGACGAGGACTACCTCGTCGATGAGGAAAAGCGGACGACGACGTTGACCGATGCCGGCGTCGAAAAGGTCGAGCGTCGCCTCGAGATCGACAATCTATACGACAACGCCCACATCGAGACGGTGCACCACGTCAACAAGGCGCTGCAGGCCCACACCCTGTATCGCAAAGACGAGGAATATGTCGTCAAAGACGGGCAGGTCGTCATTGTCGACAGCTTTACGGGGCGCCCGATGCCCGGTCGGCGCTGGTCCGATGGCCTCCACCAGGCTGTGGAGGCCAAAGAGGGCGTCCAGATCAAGGACGAAAACCAGACGCTGGCGACGATCACCTTCCAGAACTTCTTTCGGATGTACGACAAGCTCGCCGGCATGACCGGTACCGCCGAGACCGAATCCGAGGAATTCCACGAGATCTACGATCTGGATGTCATCGTCATCCCCACCAACGAACCGGTCATCCGCAAAGACCACAACGACCTGGTCTACCGGACCCACCGCGAGAAATTCGACGCCATTGTCGACCAGATCGTCGAGTGCAACGACCGCGGCCAGCCGGTGCTCGTCGGTACCACAAGTGTCGACAAGTCGGAGGCCATCAGCCACGTCCTTCAGCGAAAAAAGATCGAGCACGAGGTCCTCAACGCCAAACACCACGACCGGGAGGCCGACATCGTCGCCCAGGCCGGCCGCAAGGGCGCGGTGACCATCGCCACCAACATGGCCGGTCGCGGTACCGATATCGTACTCGGCGGAAACCCCGAGGAATTGGCCAATGAGGAGGTCGGAGAGCCCGATATTCCGCCCTACACCCCGGACCCGGAAAAGCCCGAGTACTACAGCGACGAGTACAAACAGGCCCTCGAGAAGTATCGCAAGCAGTGTCAACAGGAGCGCCAGGAAGTCATGGACGCCGGCGGTCTGTTTATCATCGGCACCGAGCGCCATGAGTCGCGGCGTATCGACAACCAGCTTCGCGGTCGCGCCGGGCGTCAGGGCGAGCCCGGGGGCAGCCGCTTCTTTCTGTCACTGGAAGACGACCTGTTGCGGCTATTTGGCGCCGAGAAGCTGGGCAAGATTATGGACGTCGTCCAATTCGAGGAGGGCGTGCCCATCGAGCACGGCATGGTCACCAAGAGCATGGAGCGGGCCCAGAAGAAGGTCGAGGGTCGAAACTTCGACATCCGCAAAAATCTGCTCGAATACGACGACGTCATGGACGTCCAGCGCAAGACGATCTACGAGATGCGCCGCCACGTGCTGGGCGGAGAAGACGACGAGGGCCGCGGTCTGTATGCAATGGCCCTCGATCTCTTCGAGGACGTGGCGCTGACGACCATCGACAACTACGCGCCGCGTCAGGTCCGCTACGACGAATGGGACCTCGACGGGTTGAGCATGGGCCTTGAGCAGGTCTTTGATCTGGACATTGAATTCGAGGAGTTGTCGGGACGAGACTCCATCGAGCGCCAGGTCTGGTCCGAGATTCAGGCCAAGCTCGACGGCAAAGAGGCCGAATTTGACGAGATTGCCGAAAAGCTCAACGAGCGACGCCGCCAGGCCGCTGAAGACGCCCAGGAGCAGGCCGAAGACGGCGGAGACTGGGAACAGAGCGACGATGTCGACGAGGTCACCGGTCGCGACCTTCTGGAAGACCAAATCCAGAATCGCTATCTGCGGGCCATCGACCGCTTCTGGCGCGAACACCTGCAGGCCATGGAGCAACTTCGCGACGGCATCCGCATGAGTGGTTACGCGCGAAAAGATCCCAAGCAGGAGTACAAAAAGCGAGGCTACGACCTATTTTTGGAGTTGATCTCCAACATCAAGACCAACGTCGTGGAGTTTGTCTCCAAAGTCGAAATTGAGACGCCGGAGGCCCTTCAGGAACAGCCGGAGGCCAAAGAGCAGCTGCCCGATAAAATTCAGCTCAACCGCTCCAGCTCCGGAAGTGCCGGCGCCGAGGCCGGCGACGACGGCGGACAGGATACCTTCGAGCGCGATTTGCCGAAGGTCGGCCGCAACGATCCATGCCCCTGTGGCAGCGGCAAGAAGTACAAAAAGTGCTGCCTTCGCAAAGAAAAGGCGGCGTCCTGAGAAGCTGTCAAAATAATGTCGGACCGAGCGAGACCGAGAAGATTTTGCCGCAGTTTTCGATCGAAAGACGAGGCCTAGCAGCGCCGGGGCACCCGCGCGAGCGGGTCGAAGGATTTTCGACGGGAACTGCGGTCTAAATCGGCCGGAAATCGCGACGGGAGACTTTTTTGATAGCTTCTGATGTCGGAATACGTCGATGAAGATCTTTGCCGAACAACTGGAATACCAGGGCCATCACGGCGTCTACGACGAGGAGCGGCGCGACGGTCGTACCTTTCGCGTCGACCTGGAAGTCGAGGTCGACGACGAGTCGTCGGCTCGAAGTGACGAGCTCGACGAGACGCTCGATTACCGACGCCTGGCGGGCATCGTCGATGAGGTCATCGGCGGGGCCAGCCGCTTTCTCGTCGAAAAGCTCGCCGGCGACATCGCCGACAAGACCCTGCAGCGCCATGCGGCGGTGCGTCAGGTCAATGTCCGCATCCGAAAACACGCCCCCGACGTCGTCGGCACCCCCAAGTGGGTCGGCGTGGAGTTGACCCGGCGCAGAGACGATGGCTGACGCCGCCGTCGAGCAGTGTCTGGAGTCGAGACCGAAGTACAGCCGGGAGTACGCCATGCTTTTGCAGCGAAGAGGAATGCGCCTGTTTTCGGTGGGGGACGTCGATGTCTCCGTATCGCTGTGGTACGGGATTTTGATGGGCTTTATCGTCTTTTTGTCACCCGCCATGGGCGGCGCAACGGTGACGGCCGGGGTGTTGATGGCGGTGGCGGTGACGATATCGCTGCTGATCCACGATTTTGCCCATGCATTGGTGGCCAAGCGCTACGGCCTCAAGCCGTCGATCCAGCTGCTGGCATTCGGCGGGTTTTGTCTGACCGAGCGGGAGGCCCAAAGCGATGGCGATGACGCCAAAATGGCACTGGCCGGACCGGTGACCAGTCTTGCTGTGGCTGGCGCGGTGGCGGCGGTGATGGTCTGGATGCCGGCGCTCGCCCAGGCCTCGCCGGTGACCCAGACGCTACTTCCCGTGCTGTTGTGGTTTAATCTGGGATGGGGGCTATTCAATCTACTGGTTCCGGTGTGGCCCTATGATGGCGGGCGCTTATTCCATCTTTTGTTGCGCCAATTTAAATCCGAAAAAAAGGCGCGAACCTGGGCGCTTCAGGCCAGTATCTTCGCCATTATTCCCGTCGGCATTGTGGGGCTGGTGCAGTTTATGAGCCTGCTGGTAGCCCTTCTGGCGGTCTTTGTGGTCATGGACAATGTCCAGCGCCTGAGAAGTGGTGCTCCCTTGATTCGCCGAAAGAGCGACCGCGCCAAAAATACGGCCTCCGACTTTCACGAAGAGCTACTGGAGGATGCCGAAAAGGCGATGGCCGAACAGGACTGGGATGAGGCGGCTCGACTGGCCCATCACATGCGCTCCGTGGGCTCGATGCCCGACAACATGCTCGACCGGGTATGGACCATACTCGGTGTGGCCACCACGGAGATGGGCAATTACGACGAAGCCCTCAGTTATCTCGACCGCGCTCCCGATAACTCGGAGGTGCGCCGGGCCAAGCGTCGGTGCAACGACGAATTGAACGACGCTCAGCCCGCGCAGTAACGGCGCTCAGTCGTCGTCCCAGGCAGAGGGAAAGGTGCCGTAGACGCCGGGGGCAATGGCGACGCTTTGAACCACATCGCCGTGCTCCTCGAAGACCCAGGCCTCGTCGAGATTTTCGTCGAGTTTGTGGACCGACTCCTCGCTGCCCAGTGAATAATAGACGTGGCCATCGGGACCGACATCCAGACCGGTGACCTGGGTCGGTATTGCGTCAACAGTGTCGATCGGGTCGTTTTGATCGACGTCGTACTGCCACAAAAACCCGTTGGAATCGGCGTCTTCTCCACCGGCGTATAGCCGGTCTTGATCATCGACGGCGATATCGGTGACGAACGAACCTGCGCTCTGGGGGAGATCGTAGGTCTCTTGGACGGAGCCGTCACCGGCGTCGAGTTGTTCAAGATCCTGATTGAACGAGCCCCAGTAGACGTCACCGTCATCGTCGACGGCGACGGCTGTTGCGTCGTTCAGGGTTTCATGTTGCCACTGCTGGTCGACCTCGTCTTCGGAAAAATCCAATTTAAAGATGCCGGCAGTAGCGTTCGTCGAGAGGGCACCGGATGCGACGTAGACGGCGTCCGTATCTTCGACGGCGACGCTATAGTGTTCCTCATCGCTGGTCCATTCATTGATTTCATCGCCACTATCGGTGTCGATTTGGTAGACCGAGCCGTCGACGGATGCCGAGTACAGATATTCCTCGTCGGGACCAATGCTGATATCGTCGACGATTTCGTCGTGTTCTGCGAATGTCCACTCATCGTTTCCGTCGTCGTCCAATTTGACGATCTCTCCGCCCCCGGTGGAGACGTAGACCGCGCCCTCCGGCGAGGTGGTTACATCTTTGATTTCATTGGAGGGGCTGATGATGGTGTCGAATTCCCACTCCCAGGCTTCCTCGCCGACGGGATGGATGCGGCGCACGCTTTGGTCGTCGGAGGCGCTGTACAGCGGCGGATATCCCAAAAACCCGCGGTGGTCGTCGGTGACCACCGAGTCGTCGTGGTCGTCGAAGCGCAATTCGGCTCGGTAATAGTAGGCGTCGGGCGTGCCGGGTGTATCGGTGGTGGAGACGGAATTCTGCGCGGTGTAGCGCTGATTGTCGGCATCTTCATCGAGTTCGAATGTACTATTGTCGATCTCGTCAAAATTACCGCCCTCGGACTCCGCGCGTTGCCATTCCACGTGGAGCTCTTCGGCACTCACATGGCCTGATGGGTTGGAAGTATCTCCTTCGATTCCGCTTTCGGTGACCGCTCGAAATTCGTACTCCGTCGATGTCCAGAGGCCGGAAGCTTCGCTGATTTCGAGGGCGATTTCGTCGTCGAGCTCACCTTCAGTGGCCGTCAGGGTATCGAATTCGACCTCCGGTATTTTTGCTCCGGCGTCGGTGGAATGGACGTATATCGCCTTGTCATCGATCGTCTGCTGGATGGAGGCTTCGATCCACTGTGGTTCGTTTTCTGACAGGACGCGGAATTCGTAGGAATCGATGGCGTCGGCTCGTCGATGACCGGAGAGTTCGACGGGCTCGCTGTCGCCGGATTCGAAGTCGTGGTGTTCGGCGACGACGCTGTATTCGTGTTCGGTCAGTTGGTAGCCGTCGGGAATATCGGTGGGATCGTCGTCGTCGGGGTCGTCAACAGGCGTCCAGGTCAACTCGATGCCATCGGGGCGCTCGCCCTGGGATGCCTCGACATCGGTTTGTTCGGGGACGATGGCAGTGGCACCGGCATCCTCGTAGGCATGCATCCCATCGCCCGAGTCGGCATCGATGGTTTCGAGCAACTCGCCGTCGCGGTAGATTCGATAGGCGTCGGCACCATCGACGTGATCCCATTCCACCAGCACGTGCTCGACGTGAGGCGTTGTCGCCAGATTCGACGGGCCCTCGCAGGCCGTGTCACCCGGCGAGCAGGTGAGCTGTTCTTCGCCCTCACATTGTAGTGTGTCGCGCTCACAGGGACCGCAGGCATCGCCGGGCTCTGCCGGTGAGCCGTCGAATTGGAGCTCCTCTTGACCACCGCAGGCGTTGAGGTCGGTGTCATTGTCATTTTCGTCGTCGTTATTTTGTGCGGATTCCTCCGGCGGGTCTTGGAAACTGTTGACCAGGCCACATCCGGACAGCATCCACATGGCAGCAATAGACAACGCGGCGGTGCGCAACGAAAAGGGGACGTCAATTTCTAGAGTAGACCACATAGTATGTACCATCGGCAGGTAGTTACGGGCGTTCGGGCACGGTTCGGGAACTGGAGCCCCGTGTTGTCACGGCCCATATTCGTCGATTCTTCGTTGTCTCACGAACAATGAGGGGGGGTTCCTCTGTAATTGGGTCGCGTACATTACATCACATTTTCAGCAATTTCCAACACCGGATTCCATATGTCGCCAGATGGCCAAGGGTTGTCGACGGGCTATTGCGCATCGCCTTGGACCACCCTACGATGCTTGGCGTTATCAGAACTGGACTCCTCCTAACGCGCGAGCTCGTCAGGAGTGCTGTACACCGGTGGGTCCCGTCGAGCCGTTGTGGTCGACCGTGATACGACTTGTCTGTGTCGGTATCCATGTCGCTGATGACACCGCAATGTATGTCCATTGGGCCATGTCGTTTGCTGCGCCGCTCCGATGTAAATCTCGAATCGTCGAACCTCAAAAGGAGGTCGTCAGTGTCGAATCCGACCCGAACGTTATTGATTGGATTGTGCCTCATCGCTGTGGTCTTTGCGGGGCTGGGGTGCGCAACAACACCACCAGAGCCCGAACCCTTGAGCCCGCTGGAGAGCAGTGACGCCGATGTGCTGACCATCGACGAAACCACGCCGGCTCATCTGACGCGACACGACCCGGTCAGTCCGGCCGACGGCAGCCATTTTCGAGTCTACAATGTAACGCTCGATGACGGCGAGGTGCTGTATGCCGTCGTTGAGAGTTCTCAATTCTTTCCGACGCTCTCCTTATTTGGTCCCGGTGAACGGATGATCGCCACCTCGGTGCCACTGACGTCGCCGGATACCGATGAGTCCGATCCCTTCGCTGCGATGTACGGCGACGACTCCGACGACGATGATCGCCGGGCCTCGGTTGTCGCCTCGGCGACGGAGCCCGGAGAGTATTCACTGGTCGTCTCCAGCCGATACGCCAACGAATACGGCTCGTTTCGAATCGAGACGCAGTCCGTCGACGAGAGCGACGACTTCGAGTTTCCCTCCAAAATTACCAGTGTCCTCCACGACGGCAAGGACTTCGACCAGCGCACCGGAGCGCCGAGCGACAGCTTCGAGTTTTCCGTCGATGAGCGTATGCCGGTGTCGATTCAGTTGAACTCCATCGACTTTTCCGGAGAGCTATCACTGTACGATGTCGACAGCGGAGATCAGATCGCTACTACCGCCAGCGACGACAGTCGCGCCGGTTTTGGCGGTTACGGCCGCGGAGATAGTTCTGACGACGTGCTCATCCAGACGGTACTCGCCGAGGGCGACTACGAGATTTCGGCAACCTCCTCCGATCCGCACCGAGTCGGTGAGTACACGCTCGTTGCCGAAGCCAGTGAGTTGCGCCAGCCCGGTTCATTTGCCATCGGTGAACGCTACGAATCATTTCTCGGTCCCTCCGAAGAGCAGATTCCGAATCGAGATCGCACCGGTGAGCCACTGGAGTTTGAGGTCGACGAGCCGGTGGTGCTCGATGCCGTGATGCGCTCCGGAGAACTCGACGCCTACCTGGTGGTCACCGATGACGAGGGCAACTTCGTGACCAAAGACGACGACTCCGGCGGGGATCTGGATGCTCACGTGGGATGGCCCATTATGGAGCCCGGCGAGTATACGCTGTGGGCGACGTCGTATGGCGGCGACGAGCAGGGCGAGTACTATCTCGAGACGGAATTCAAAGAGGTTCCGGAACTGGAGTACGGCGACATCGATGTCGGGCAGCACCTCCAGGCAGTGCTCGAACCGGGCGACAGCAGGTACGGGCCGCGCGATTCGCTGGTGGAGTACTACGATCTTCAGATCGATGAGACGCAATACGTCCAGATCGATATGAAGTCCGATTACCTCGACGCCTATCTGGTGCTAGAAGACGAAGACGGGGAACTCATTGATGAAAATGACGACGCCGTCATGGGCATGACCACCGACGCCCGGATCAATATCGAATTGGAGCCCGGGACCTATCGCATCGGCGCCACGACCTTTGGTCGCAATGAACAGGGGTTGTTCAACCTGTCTGTCGAGGAATCTGACGGGTCGGCCGCCGACTCCGACGACGTCTCCGGTAATCCATTTATGCGCTGACTTGGAGCGACACATGGATTGAGAAGCGGTCAAAAAAGTCTCCCATCGGCATCCGCCGGCTGATTTGTCCGGCTTCTTCGCGCGCTGGGAGCAACGCGACCGAGTGCCCTTGGGGTGCTCAAGCCTCGCCTTATCCTCCGGATAGGGCTACGCGTCCCGCGAGGCGGGAACCCAGCGCTTTGAAGTCAAACAAATCATCTCGCCGAGCGCTGGGAGCGGAGCGACCGAATACTCTTGGGGTGCTCGGTCCGCTTTTTTTGACCGCTTCTGAAATGACAGGGCCGACGAGACGTGGAGCGACGTCTCGTCGGCTATTTCTTTGGCATTGGCGGCCCTTAGCTTTCGCGGCGATGGAGCGACTCGTGGTCGAATGGGTAGATGGTGAGTCGCTGACCATCAGGCCCCGAGCACTGCCTGGTTGGAGCTCAATGGGCCCTACACGACATGCAAATCAACTGAAAATATTCGCCTCGGCGGCTGAGTGGCGGCATCTTCCGGTCGCTCCGCGCTTGAAGTAGCGCTGCTAGGCCTGCACTCGGATCGACCCGAAATCTGCTCGCCATCATCTCGCCGTTGGCTCCGTTTTAGTTAAATTTCGTCCCGTTTGGTTGCAGCGTCGCGGTTGGTCATTGGCAAAAACTGGAATGCGATAATGAGTAGAGTCGAAACGGCGAGTATGCGCATAGATTCCCCGAAGAACGCGAAATATTGTATGGTAAAAAGGCACGGTCAGGATAACCGACTTCGCCGTCCGTCGAAAACCCCCGGCCGATTACACCATGGCGGTTACCGTGGCGCTTCACCGATATTTTTCACCGCGGTTTGAACAAGCGGACAGCGACGGAAGCGCGTTTTTTCCCTAGCCAACTTCGCTCCTTTGCGGTTCACCGATGTTTTTTACCAGGTCTTGAAAAAGCGGACAGCGGCGGAAGTTCGTAGTGCTGACCGCCGGAAGTACATGGGTGGTCCCGGCGAGGACTGGGCGACGAGGGCAAGGCGCGGTGACGAGTCGATGCCTTAGCATCGTCGAGGAGCCGCAACACCGCCATCGTCGTTCAGCACC
>LFFM01002196.1_pt1 | contig 13010 bp, 14 predicted proteins | sample 643131 | NCBI WGS metagenome assembly LFFM01 (sample SAMN03777445, study PRJNA286221) | soda lake metagenome | biome: soda lake; feature: Kulunda steppe; material: water; isolation source: sample Tc-Br brine of Tanatar trona crystallizer | place: Russia: Kulunda steppe | collected 2011-07
ACAGCAAGGCGCGCGAGCCGTCGCGGCTGGGGCTTTGCAGACGGTAGTATCGATCGCAGCGGGAGCGTCCCACCGAGCAATCGCTTATAAACCGACGACGAAACCACCAACGCATCCCTTATAAATCACGCACACTCCGTTTGCGCGATCTGCTCCCGAGGTCGCTCATCGTCGTGTGGGCCATCGACGGGTCGTCGAACGACGATCTCGATCCGAATCGGGACGTCTTCGCCGGGGCTCGTGTGGCGCGCAAAAATTGTCGGAAGCGTTCGTTCGTCACCGTCCCGGGACGGGCTCGTGGTGCGGGGGTCGCCGTCGGCGTTCGGGGGCGGCCTCGGGAGTGACCGCCGAACTCACCCCTCGAGCGTGTACGTCTCGTCGCCCTCCAGGACGACGGGTTCGGCGGCCGCGCCGGCGGCGTTCACTTCGCGGACGAACTCGTCGGTCTCGATCTCGATCGGCGGGAACGTGTCGTAATGCATCGGGAACACGACGTCGGCGCCCACCCAGTCGGCGGCGATGCCGGCCCCGGCCGGGCCCATGGTGAAGTGGTCGCCGGCGGGCAGCGCCGCGGCGTCGGGCTCGAGGTACGGCGCGATCACGTCGACCATCTCGGACATGAGTCCCGTATCGCCCGCGTGGTAGAACGTCGTGCAGTCCGGATCGGCCTCCTGAGTCGGCTTCTTGTCGCCGATGACGAAGCCGCCGGGCATTCCGGCGGAGGTGCCGTAGCCGGTGTCGATCCCGTTGGAGTGGTCGGCACGCACCATCGTCACCCACGCATCACCACACTCGACGGTGCCGCCGATGTTCATCCCCATGCCGCCGACCGCGTCCTCGTGGCCGAACGTGTCCTGGACGTAGCTCGTCAGCTCCGGGGTGGCGACCACGATCGCTTCCTCGTACCGATCGGCGTCCGCGATATGGTCGGTGTGACCGTGCGTCAACAGGAGATAGTCCGGGTCCAGCTCCTCCGGGTCGACGTCCGTCTTCGGGTTGTCGAAGAACGGGTCGATCAGGAGTTCCGTCTCGTCGACGACGACGTGCCACGTGGAGTGGCCGTGCCAAGTGAGTTCCATGGCTCCGGCCGGCGTTTCTCGACGAACGATAATAAATGCCGACGGCGACGACGCGCTCGCCGGATCGACGACGATCGTCGAATCGGGTACTTCCGGTCAGCGCGCGAAGCGGAAAGTTATACTGTTCGGCGAGTCATCACCGTGTTCACCGATGGATCGAACCGTCCTCCAGGTGATCGGCGTCGCGCTCGTCGTGGCGCTGGTCTCGCCAGTGGTGTTGTACGTGCTCAGCGGGGGTCTGATCGGCCTCGTCGTCGCGTGTGGTCCCGACGGCACCGTTCTCGCCGGCGGCACCGAGGAGTCCACGCTCACGCTGTCGTGTGCGCTCGTCGAAACCGCCGTCAGCACGGTCGTCGCCGTCGCCGGCGCGGCCGTCCTCACGCTCGGCGTCTTCCTCCTCGGTATCGCCGACCAGCTCTGAGACGAACCGACCGTCGCCGCACCGAACCGTCCGCCGATCGTCGCCGAGCCGCACCGAACCGTCCGCCGCCGAGCCGCACCGTCCGCCGACCGTCGCCGAGCGCCCCCGGCGCGGTCCGGGGGAAAACGGTTAACCCGCTCGGCGCGGATGCTGTGGACATGTCTCCGTGGACGTGCGGTATCGACGGCTGTGACGCCTCCTTCGACGACGTCGAGTCGGTCGTCGTCCACCAGACTCGCGACCACAAGCGTCACGAGTGTAAGGTGTGCGGCACGATCGTCCCCGACGGCTACTTCGCGATCCGCCACGCGTTCGACGAACACACTCGCGCCGAGTACGTCCGCGCGTACGACGCGGACTCCCGGGCGGTCCGCCGGCGCGAGGAGGTCAAACGCGACGTCGAGTCGGAGGCCGACCTCCAGGCGATCGTCGACAGACTGGACGGCGGCGTTTGACATCCTCCCCGCGCCGTCGGAACCGATTCCCTCGCGTTACCCGTCTGCTCCGGGCTCCGCCGGCCACTTGATCGAACAGCCCCGCGAGGGGCGATCGGGAATCCCGACCGGCTCCCCGGCGAGCACCGCGTCGACGGCGTCGCGAACGTAGTGCTCGGTCGCCTCCGCGTCGGGATCCAGCGTGTCGTCGAGCCGTCCGTGATACCGGAGTCGCCACTCGCCGTCCGCCCGGCCGAACAGGAACGGATCCGGCGTGCACACCGCGCCGTACGCCGCCGCGACCGAGCCGTCGGCGTCCCGGAGGTACGCGTCGTACGCGATCGTTCCGTCGGCAACGTACTCCCGCATCGCTTCGACGGAGTCGTCAGCCCTCGCCTCGGCGTCGTTGGGGTTGATGCCGACGACAGCAAGGTCGTCGTACTCGGCCGCCAGCTCGTTCAGCAGGTCGAACTTCGCTTGCGCGTACGGGCAGTGGTTACAGGTGAACACGACGAGCAGCGCCTCGACGTCGAACGAGTCGAGCGTGTACGTCTCCCCGTCGGTGCCGGGCAGCTCGAAGGGAGGCGCCGCGTCACCGCGATCGAGTTCGGAGTCGGACTCCATCAGGGCCATGTCGGACGTACGGCGGCGACGCGGAAAGCGGTTCGGACTCCCGAGGCGAGAGCCGGCGGATGCTCATCGACGACCCGCGATCCGAACCGCCCCCGCGACCGCGACCCAGCAGCCGAGGACGATGGCAACGCCGCCAAGGACGATCGAGAGGTCGCGCACGACCCGCAGTCCGATCGCCGCCGCGAGCAGGTGTCCGGCGACGTCGCCGGTGAACGCCGTCCGTAGCGCCGGCGCCGCGTCCGTCGGGGTCGGCGCGAGCCGACCGATCCCGTACGTCCCGAGGAGCGTGCCCGCGATCGACAGTCCGCCGGCCACGGCGGTGACCGACGCGAGGGTCGGCAGCCGGCCGGTCGACCGGCGACCGAACCGCGGGGCGGAACGGTCGGCGGTCCCCTCTGAGGCACCTCGTCCGCCACCGTGGCCCGGTCGTCCGTCCCGTCCGCTCGCCGCGTAGCCGTCGTGTCGCGTTCGCTCCCGCCCGTCAGCGTCGCTTCCGGGTCGCATACGGATCGTGGCCGCGGCATCCCTGATAAGCGTCCGTGTCGTCCCCGCGCCGCGACGCGACCGCGGGGGTGCTCGGGCTCACGCCGCGACCGCGGACGTTTTTACGTGTGTGGAGCGAGGTCGGGGCATGGCAACGTCGTCGGAGACGGAGCGGAGCTACCGGGTACTTCGGCTGCTGTGTGCGAACGCGGTCGGGATGGTCGCGTTCGTCGCGGCGTTCGTGCTCGCCGGGGAGATCGCGCTCGCGGCGATCGCGGGCCTCTTGGTCGGTGTCGTCGGCTACGTCGCCTCCAGCGCCGTCGTCGACTACGCCGCGGCCGGCACGCGGTGAGGAAGACGACCCGGGTGGCGATGGGCCGTGGATTGGGCGACGCCGACGTGGGAGGGACCGACGGCGGCGACGGACCGCGGACGGCGACAGCGAGACGGGGACGCGATCGGGTAGCCGCTCGTTTAAAAGGTGGAGACGTCGCCCTCGATCACTTTGCGGGTGATCTCGGAGACGTCTGCCAGCTCCCGGTCGACGATCGCGACGACGTCGTCCTCGATGTCGTCCAGGTCGACGTCGGGCTCGGTGACGATCTGTGCGTCGGCGACGTGCGGCTCGTCGATCGGCCGGCCGATCTGCGAGAGCAGCCGGACCTGCAGGTCGCGGATCCCGTCGACATCGTCGGTGACCGATTCGGCGATCGACGTCGACAACAGGTTGTAGATCTTCCCGATGTGGTTGACGGGGTTCTTTCCGGAGGTCGCCTCCATCGACATCGGTCGGTTCGGCGTGATGAGCCCGTTCGCGCGGTTGCCGCGGCCGACCGAGCCGTCGTCGCCCTGCTCGGCGGAGGTGCCGGTGACGGTGAGGTAGATCGATCCCTCCTCGTAGTCGTCGGCGGTGTTGACCTCGACGTGCACCTCACGGTCGGTGCGGGCCTCGGCTAAGTCGGTGACGAACTCGCGGGCGTCGGCGACCGCGTCGTCGTACGCGTCCAGATCCGCGACGTGTCGGTCGACCATCGCGGCCGCGACCGTGATGTCGATGCGGTCGCGCTCGCGTTTGCCCATGACCTTCACGTCGGGGCCGAGCTCGGGATGGTCCGCGTAGTAGGTGGTGTTGAGCTCGCGTTCCGCCTCGTACACGATCGTCTCGGTTTCGGTCAGCGGCGCGTGGCCGACGCCGAAGGAGGTGTCGTTCGCCATCGGCACCTCCGTGGTCTCCTCGCTGAACACGTCCTGAAGGTCGCCGGACCCCTCGCCGAGCTTCACGTCGACGACGACATCGGTGCCGTACTCCAGTTCCGGCACCGCCTCGCCGAGGTAATCGCGGGCGGCGGCGAGCGCGGTGGAGTCGACCGGGAGCTGCCGTCCCTCGTACTCCTTGGTGGCGCGACCGACGATGAGCAGGTAGATCGGCTCGACGACCTCGCCGCCGCCGAACGCCGGCGCTGCGCGCCCGGCGACGAGCTGCGTCTCGTCGGTGTTGTAGTGGAGCACTTTCCCCACGCGGTCGAGATACAGCTGTGAAAGCGCCCGCGACACCGCCTCCGCGATCCCGTCGCTGATCGAGTCCGGATGGCCGATCCCCTTTCGCTCGACGATCTCGACCTCCTGGTCCTCGACCGCCTGCCGGTCGAGGCGACTCACCTGGATGTTCCGACTCATTACCTCGACGTATCCGCCCGGACGCAGTATAACTTGCGGAAACCTCTCGAGGAGTATTAATACGCGAGAGTAATCTCTACGACGAGGGAGGGGGCCTCATCCGCCGTGTTCCAGCGACCGGTGGCGGAGCACGTTGACGACCGCGAAAAGTAGCATCGTCGCGGGCACCGCGACCGAGACGCCGATCACGACCGCGGTACCGGGCAGGAGCGCCGTCTCGACGAGGAAGACGGACGTCGCGCCCACCGTGGCGAGGATCAACACGAGCACCCACAGCGACTGTCGGGTGACCACGTCGTCGGGGTCGCGATCGAACAGGAGCCGGTCCGCGACCACCGCGAGCAGCGCCACGCCCGTGACGACCGCGCCGAGCCCGAGCGACAGCGTCGGCAGCCCGGTCGTCGCCGGCAGCGCCTCGACCGCGCTGAACAGGAGATACAGCCCCGCCGACACCCCGAGATACAGCGCGGTCCAGAGCGCCGTGGTCCGGCGGAGCGACCCGGAGTCGTCGACGTCGGTCATCGGTCGATGTCGAGGCGACGGGGGATTAGTCCTTTCGCCCCCGCCCGGGCGTGAGACGGATCGGGGTTTTTAAGCGGTCGATCGGAGATGTCAACACAGTACCCGGGTCGGTTCGCGTATACCGTCTGCAACGACAGTCATGTGTGAGTCGTCGATCCCCGCCACACGCTTGATGACCGCTTGCTGGGGAAAGACAGGCAGCGACCACGAAGTCACGTGACCCCCTCCCCGCGCTGAAGCGCGAGGACTCCTCCGTGGGTAACTCGGAGACGTCTTCAGTTCGCCTTCGGTAAGCAGACCGGCCGTCAGTTCAACTGCCGTCTCCCGCTCGGTCGACGCGATGACCGAAACCGTCTAGCGATCGCCGAAGAACGGTCGGTTTCGATTCGAGACGACGAGATACGGTCGGACCCCGCGAACGTTGCTGGCGCGAGGATGACGCGTTCGCGTCACCCGTGCCCGCTACACTTTCACAGCGACAGCGCTACCCGACCAACAATCCGCTTCGGAAGAGCGACGTTGAGTATTAGCTAAGAACGAATGCCGCCCAATAGTTGGATATTTGATATACCTAACTGTGATGCCCGGTGAGTGAAATGGCTGGGAACCGTATCAGTAATCGATGAGTAACACGCCATCCGGCAGGCAAGGAGAGCAGCCGGACCTCTCCGCCGACGAACCGCTGACCGGCGAGTCGATCGCAGTTGTGGGTGCGGGGTTCGGTGGACTCTCGGCTGCGGCATACCTCGCGGACGCCGGTGCGGACGTGACCGTTCTTGAACGCAACGCTCATCCCGGAGGATACGCCGGACGGATCGAACGCGACGGGTTCCGGATCGATACTGGCCCCTCTTGGTACCTGATGCCGGAGGTGTTTGACCGGTTCTTCAAACACTTCGGCCGGGAGACGGCGGAGTTTTACGAATTGACCGAGCTTGATCCGCTCTACGACGTTCACTGGAAGGACGGCGACCACGTGCGAATGCCTTCCGATCGCGAGGGTCAAAAGGCACTGTTTGAGTCCTACGAGACGGGTGCGGGTGGGCGCCTTGATGACTATCTCGCAGACGCTGCCGAGGCGTACGAACTGGGAATGGATCGGTTTGTCTATCCCAGCCGGTCACGGCTGCGTGACATGGTCGACATGGACGTGCTCCGGTCGGCACGCGCGCTCCCGAAGCTGCGGACGATGGACGACTACGTTCGTTCGTACTTTGATGACCCCAAACTCCGACAGATCGCCGAGTACAAACTCGTGTTCCTCGGCGGGTCGCCGTATAATACGCCCGCAATCTATACGCTGATGAGCCACGTCGACATGAACCTCGGCGTGTATCATCCGACGGGTGGTATCGCGAGCGTGATAGACGGGATGGTGGAACTCGCGACCGACCTCGGAGTGACTATCCACACCGACACTCCTGTGAGCGCGATCAACCCATCGACTGGATCGGACCGCGAGACTCCCGGATTCACAGTGAAGACGGAACAACGGGAGGAGGGTGTTGCGGGTGAGGCCGAAAAAAGGGTGCGGACGGCGACCGACGGCGCAGGTGCCGGAACTCCCGGCGGCCGGTTCGATCGGGTCGTCGCCAACGCCCCTCCGACCCACGTCGAACGCGACCTCCTGCCGGACGAGCACGCGAACCGCGAGGCGTACTGGGACTCGCGGACGTACGCGCCCTCCGCGTTTCTGTTGTACTTCGGCGTCGAAGGCGACATCGAGGGGCTGGAGCACCACTCGCTGGTACTCCCGACCGACTGGAAGCCGCACTTTGAGGCCATCTTCGACGACCCCGGATGGCCGGAGGACCCTGCCTACTACGTTCACGTCCCGTCGAAAACAGACGAGACGGTCGCCCCGGATGGCCACGAGGTCGTGTTCCTCCTCGTGCCGCTTGCGCCCGGGGTCGAGGACACCCCGGAGACCCGCGAGGAGTTTCGTGCGGTCATCCTTGACGATCTGGCGGCTACCACCGGCGTCGACTTTCGCGATCGGATCGTGTTAGAGGAGTCCGCCTGTGTCTCGACATTTAGTGACAGATTCAACGCACCGGACGGAACCGCGCTTGCGCTCTCGCACACGCTTGATCAGACCGGACCGCTTCGTCCGGCCCACCGCGCGCCTGGCGTTGAGGGACTTTATTACGTCGGCGCGTACACGAACCCCGGGATCGGGATGCCGATGTGTCTGCTCAGCGGTGAACACGCGGCTGAAGCCGTCGTCGAGGACGCCACCGGCGACGGGATCGTACCGTCCGTGATCCCGACTTCGACGCACTGGAGGTAGCCTCCGAGCTTCCCACTGCGAAGCCTCGCCAGACTATACAACCCTCTGTCGCTGGGAAAACGACAAAGCGAACTGTAGTGCGGTGTCTCGTCAAGATCAAACACGGCGAGAATGCCGGGCATCTCGTTGAGATAATCTCCAGTCTCACGGAGACTTTTTTCGAGATCGACGCGGGACAGAGTCGACACGACCTGTACCCACTCTGCGCACCCGTTCGCACCGTCCGGCGCGGCGGGTACGTCAGGGCCGTCAACGTGCTGTTTGGCAAGATGTCGACACATCCACGCCAGCCATCTGAGCGATGCCAGATCACCAGACAGCGTCCAATTCCGGGTTAATCTGACGGAAGAACGTCGTGAAAGTACCTGAGACTGTCGTCACTCGGCGGCAAAACAAGACGAGGTATGTTCATGTGTTACTGAGTTGCCCGGTGGATAGACGTCTGTGTATTTACAACCTAGCGAACCCAACGCCTGATATGACTCTGCCGATTCAAGCTGCCGTCGTGCAGCACAATCCCACCATTGGTGATGTTTCTGGCAACTGTGATCGGATCATCAACGGATACTCGCAGGCTGCCGATGCGGGTGCCGAGCTAATCATCACTCCGGAACTCGCACTCCTCGGGTATCCGCCGCGTGACCTCCTTCATCGACAGGCCGTTCTTGACGCTGAACAGGCCGCTCTCGATAAACTTGGCCGTATCACCGTCGACGGCCCGGCACTCATCGTTGGGCACACCGCCCCCTCAACTCAGGAGAGCGGCCCGCCACTGACGAACAGCGCCACTGTGTTTATCGACGGCGAGGCCGCCACGAGATATGATAAGCGCCTACTCCCCACATACGACATTTTCGACGAACGTCGGTACTTTTCGCAAGGTAACTCCCCCCAGTCCGTCGTTGTGGACGACACAACGGTTGGCATTACGATCTGTGAGGATGCGTGGTACAACCACGAGGTGACCGGTCAACGGCGACATGGAACGAACCCAGTTACACCATACGAGACCGTTGACCTCCTCGTCAACCTGTCTGCGAGCCCCTACCGGGTGGGCAAACCCTCGTCACGCGCAACTCGGTTTGGCAATCATGCTGAGCATATCAACGCTCCAGTGGTTTTTGCTAATCAAGTGGGTGGAAATGATGATATTCTCTTTGATGGAACGTCTATGCTGCTTGACGCCACTGGTTCCACACTCGCCTCCGCGCCGGTCGGCGAGCCATGTATCCTGTCCAGCACATCGGAGCGAGACCTCTCAGGGGCAACAACGCTGTCCAACACGGTTCAACTCCGACGTATGCTTGAGCTTGGGATCCGGGATTACTTGCGTAAGACTGGATTCGAAGACGTTGTGATTGGCCTATCAGGCGGGATCGATTCGTCCGTTACTGCTGCGCTTGCCGCCGAAGCTGTTGGCCCGGAACACGTCTACGGAATTACTCTCCCCAGTGGTGTCACTGCGGATGAGAACCGCACGGATGCCGAGCGTGTCGCCCGCAACTTAGAGATACAATTCGGCGAAGAAGAGATCGAGCTGCTCTCGAACAACGCAGTTAGATCAATTGCGGGACTCACAGAAGGAGCGGGCACGGAGGCTGTCACCCGTGAGAACGTACAGGCTCGGGTACGGGGTCTGTTACTGATGGGTGTCGCCAACGACACGGACGCATTGGTTTTGACCCCCGATAACAAGAGCGAGGCGGCGGTTGGTTACTGTACGCTGTATGGCGACGCAGTTGGTGCAATCGCACCACTCGGGGACTGTACCAAACGCCGAGTGTATGCGCTTGCTGAGTCTTTCAACGCAGACCCACCGTCGTGGATTGATTCAGCACCGATCCCCGACTCGGTGTTGGAGAAAGCACCGACTGCCGAGTTGGCTGAGGGACAGACTGACGCAGATGATATTCCTCCATACCACGTTATTGATCCCGTGGTCAGGCGATACGTTGGCGGCAAAGAGACTGTCGAGGAGATCGTTAACGGAACTGATGCGACACGGGAGCAAGTCCAAACGGTTGTGCGCCATCTTACGCAATCGGAATTCAAACGTGAACAGACACCGCCGTCGCTCCGTGTCACTACAAAGGCGTTCGACAGCGGATGGCGGTATCCGATTACGGCATCCTATGCTGAGGTCATCGAAAGCGAGTCTGGAGACGGATCGTAGTGTTATTTGAACACCGGCCACTCAAAGATCGCAGATCTGGATGGTCTCGGTGTGCCGGATCGAGACTATCTTTGAGCAGCGAGAGAATCCCGCCGTTTACCGCGGGCGTGAATCACGTCACCGAGCGAGGGACTCCCGTCCGAGAAGCGGGCTTCCGATGACAAGGATTCGTCTAGCTCACCAGCGGTGGGAGCGGGGACGGAGCCGGAGACCGGGGACGCGCACACGTCTTGAAACCTCAATCCAGTACGTTGGTGGTATTCCACCTGCGGTGGAAGCCCCGGCATTCACGCCGGGCGAGGATGTCACTCAGCGACAGAATATAAACGTCGGCTGACCGATCACAACACAGATTTGTCGGCTCCGGAAACAAGGGCCATGAGCGAAGACGGCGAGGGTCGCTCCAGACTAACGTCGCTGGCGTCAATCTCGCGTGGAGCCTCGCTGTATACGGTCGGCAAAGTTGTCTCGGACGCCGGCGAGTTCCTCTTGCATTTGCTGGTTTCGCGGGGGTTGGGGGCGGCCAGCTACGGGCTGTTTGCCTACGGCAAGACGCTGGCATTTACCGCGCTGTTGCTCACGAACCTTGGCTCGGACACCTCGATTCTCAGACACCTTCCACAGTACGAAAATCAGCCCATCAAACGCCGGTTTTTTCTCGGGCTTGCGTGGGTTACCTCCGCAGTTGGTGGGGCAGTCGTCGCCGGCGCGCTGGTTATATTCGCGCCGTCGATCTCGTCGCTCACGCTCGATGAACCGCTGTTCGTCGACGTGCTCCGGCTGTTCGCGCTAATCTTGTTCGTCGACACCCTCGCCAATCTGATCTATGCCACCTTTCGTGCGGTCGAGTTGATTGAGTACGAGATTCTCAGCAAGCGAGTCTTCAAACCGCTGCTTCGTGTGGTGGGTGTCGTCGGCGTCCTGCTCGTGGGTGGCGGGCTGTACGGCGTTGTTGCCGCGATGGTCGCCGCCAGCATCGTCACGCTGGTCGTCATTGCCTCCCTCTTTTATTGGCGACTCGATATTCGACCGACGCTTCGCTCGGAGGCTGCAACCCGTGAGTCGGTTAGATCCTACTACTCGTACTCACTGCCGCTGACTGCCAAAGAGGCCGGCACTGTCATGCAGAGCCGTATCGACGTGCTGATGGTTGGCTTCTTTCTGTCGTCGACGGCGGTTGGCATTTACAACGTCTCGGTGCTTGTTGCAAGCCTACTGTACGTGCCGCTATTGGCGTGCAACCAGCTGTTTCCACCCGTCGCCTCCCGGCTCTACAGCCAGGGCAGGCGGAGAGAGTTGGTCGAGATCTATACGGTTGTGACGCGCTGGATCGTGACGGCGAGTCTGCTGTTGGGACTGGTCGCAGTCGTCTTTCGGACACAGATTTTGGGACTGTTCGGCCCCGAGTTCACCGCTGGTTCCCTGGTCCTGGTTGTGTTCGTCGTCAGTCAACTGTTGAACGCGGCCACTGGCCCCAGTGACTACCTACTGATGATGACCGACCACCAGTACGTCGTGATGGCCAATGAGTGGGTTTTCGGCAGTGCAAATGTCCTGCTTAACATCGTCTTTATTCAGGCGTTCGGGCTGATCGGCGCGGCCCTGGCATCGGCAGGCGTGTTGGCTGTCCGTAATCTGGCGAAGATAAGCGAAGTCTGGTACTTCGAGCGGTTTCATCCCTACTCGTGGGCGTTCCGCAAGACGATTGCCGCCGGTGTCGTTGCGGTCCCAGGGATGTTGGCAGTCGAGGCCGCGCTGGCCGGGCTGCTGGCCCTTGTTGTCGGGACCGCCGTCGGTGTCGGCTGCTACGGTATCTCGCTGTGGCTGCTGGGAATCGAACCAGTCGACAGCCGCTGCTACAGGCTGTTGAAAGGCGATTCAGGCGGATCATAGACTCGTCGACTCGGTTCACTGGTAGCTGATACGTACTGCGGTCGCATACTCGCGTTGTCAGATTTCTGTCGCCGGCAAAGCGTAATTGGACAGAAAAGCAGGCACTGTTTAGTTGAGCACCGCCTCGACGGGCGTCTGATTATGTAGCGCTTGGCTCGGTTGATCGTGGTTGTAGTGGTGGCGAACCGGCGTAACCAGCGTCGTGCGCTGGATTGACTGCCCCGCCAAAACGAATGAAAGCGGTCGATTCGCATCGAAACCGTCTGTAACCATTTTTCGATGTGGTTCCGTTCTTCGTAGTCAAGCTGACCGCCGAGACCATGCCGAAAGAGGGTAGTCAAATAGCCAACAGCATCGACTGGAAACTCGGCGTCCGAAACGTCATGTTTCTCGGCGAGTCGATGCAAGAACGCCGTCCTCGGAAATCGGAGATTTCTATCCCTTCTCTTTCAATTCGGAAAGGGCTTTGATGCTGTCCTCGATCCGCATGACTGCGGCTTGTGCGACCGTTGAGTACAGGTCGTTCAACTCGTCCCACCAGTCTTTGAGGCCGGTGAGTTGGTCACGGACTTGTCGCACTCGTTGGTTGAGTGTACCCGACGATTCGGGAATCTCGGAAAACTCACCGAGCGCGTGGTTGTAGAGTTGCCTACAGGTGTCTCGGTAGTGATCCAACAACTCACGCTGTTCGGCGGTTGGCTTGAGCCGGAACCTGTCGGCATAGTGCATCGATTACTCGGTTGGCTCTGATGTTCGGACGATTTTCACGTCTGCGCCCCGCCAGTCTTTGGGAACAAGGACGTGTGCGCCGTTGCCAGTGGGTTTTACTTCGCCTTCAATGACTTCGTGGCCTTCAATTTCGTGTCTATCCATCGCCCATGTTTAAATAATGTATCAACGTAAATATATCGGTTCGTGGGCCTGTGGGCCAGCAATAAGCAGGCGCATGGAAGATGATGACGGGCGTTGTCAGATTCCGACGGAATCTGACTGCCAATCAGAAATCTTTGCTTTCTGATGACGCTGTATCCCCTCCCTACTGCGCTACTCGGTCGCTCCGCTTCCTGCGTTGCTCCTTGAGGAAGGGGGCTCAGCGCCCAAAATCAGCTAACCAGTCCGGGCGGCTGTCGGTGTCCAGGACTGTTTCACAGTCGCCGGCCGGTGTTCGCCATCCCTGTTGGCGCGTGACCGTCGTCCGCGGTCCGTTTTCGTCCGCAGCTCTCGAAGCCGTCGGTTCGTTCGTCTTGCGGCGTCAGCCGTCGAACTCCGGCATTCGACCGCCGTCGACGGCGACGTTCTCCCCACTTATATACCTCGCCGCGTCGCTCAAAAAGAACCTGAGCGGGGCGGCAACGTCGTCGAAACTGGCGGGGCGACCTCGTGGAAACGCTTCGACGCCCGCTTC
>LFFM01002197.1_pt1 | contig 13010 bp, 11 predicted proteins | sample 643131 | NCBI WGS metagenome assembly LFFM01 (sample SAMN03777445, study PRJNA286221) | soda lake metagenome | biome: soda lake; feature: Kulunda steppe; material: water; isolation source: sample Tc-Br brine of Tanatar trona crystallizer | place: Russia: Kulunda steppe | collected 2011-07
ATCGATTCTTTAAATTCTTTTGAATATAGTTTTTTAGGCATTTAATTAATTCTCCTTAGGTTTTATTGTCGTTATCTCTATTATACACAGTTTTTACTCCACACGACAACTAGCCTAACATATAGGGTCTTCTATAAAGGGGTTTATATTTTAAAACTTTCTCTTAAACTATTTATTACATAATATAATTAGGCACTGAAACCTTTTTGTTAGACAAGCTTTATTGCAGAGGTAAAAAATAATAATTTAAGCAGATTATCAGTTGAAAATTTTTTCATTATTGGTGAACAAGTAAAGTTTTTTTAAAAAAAATAATAGATATCTTAGCCATTGATAAGCAAGTTAATATTATTATCATAGAAGTTAAATACAGGATGACAACAAGTACAAACACAGCACTAAATCAAGTTGGCAGATACTCCGCTAATGTTAGCCATTGGAATCCATTAGGTATAAAAAACCAAACAGATAAGTATTATTGTAATAAAAAAATAGCAAAACAAATTTTGAACAAAAATTATGCGATTAGCTTAATGAGAAGCAAAAAATTATAATTATAGGAACAGGAATTAATTCTAATCTCAATAAATCTTGTAATTGATTTTTCAAACAAGATACAGACATTACTGTTTTAAATCTTTTCCTATATAAGCAAAAAAATGAAAGTATCTTATCAGAATTAAGGAAAATGCCACGTTGAATATTAATACATCAAGACGAATATAACTTTTTTAAAATTATCGAAAAGAAAAGTCTATACAAATGATTAAATCAGTTGAAGTTGTAATTTTATTCATGTTTTTATGACTATTAATGACAATATTTGAAGTTATATGTAATTATTTAAAATTAAAATTTCAAATGTTTTTCATTAAAGTGCTATTATCCCTGAAATATCATGCCTGTAAATAATTTCTTAAATAACAATTAATTAAATAAAATTATTAGAAAAAATCTTTTTAAACTTTAATTACTTCGCAAAAGAAAAGTTATACGAAGTAATTAAAGTTTACAGTAATAATTTGTCAATAATTGTCTTGCTAATTTGTATAAAATGAGCTTTTTATACACAAAAAAGAATAAATATAATCTTAAATAAACATGTTTTCATGTATATTATTTGATTTTTTTAAAAAAATATGCACTTATATTGTCATATATATAACTGGCAACAGCACCTGGGTCTCTACCACCGTGACCGAGATCAATTGCAATTATAAATGTTTGCATAAAAAACCTCCTCATGTTTAAGATATGTTTATCCTATCAGAAAAGATTGAGAATTTATATTAGAGTTGCTTGCAGAAAACTAAATAAGATCTGATTATGATTTTAGGCTAGCAAAAATTTAAAATTTATTTTATATATATTATTACAATTATTTTTGGTTTAAAAATTATAAGATATTTTCTCTTTTAACTCCTCAATAGATAAAGGCGGTTTGCTTTTATGAAGCATAGCATGGCAATTTGGACACACTGGTATTAAATCTTTAATAGGGTTTATAATATAATTATCTCCAATTTCAGAAACAGGTGTTGTATGATGTACGTGAATAAAGCCCTCTCCAATTTCACCATAATATTCACCAAAATCAAATTCGCAAACTGAGCAATTTTTTCCTTTAACATCAATACAAAGGGCTCTATTCAGAAGGTTCCTTTCATATTTATTTACCTCAATACGAGATTTAGATCCTTCCGGTAACCCCTCCAATTCTTTAATTACTGTATTTTCTTCAAGAGTTATAAGAGACATTATTAAACCAATCATTTTGGTACTAATCGAAAGATAAAGTTCCTTTATATCCATACTGCTCATTTCATTATAATCAATAGGCGTTTTCTTTAATTTTATTTTTATATTTCTCCACTCTTCATCCCATTTTTCTGGATTTAAGTCATTAAATTTTTGCCCATTTACCTGTATTCTAATCTCATAGCCACATTCAAAAATCTCTTTAGCAATATTCATAAATAAAGTTTTACTATTTCTATATGTTTCTCCTAGTTCCTTTATAAATAAACCTGAATATTTCCCTGGCACAAAATCTGCTGTTATAGATCGCCACCCTTTTGTAATTCTTACTAAAAAAACATCTAACACATTTACATCCCTTGGTTTAATATCCACTTTAAAATTATTACCGGCTTGTTTAATTATAACATCAAACATAACTCCAAATCTATTTCCCAATATATTTTCTATCTCGTTTCTTTTAATCATCATCTTCCTCCAGTTCGGGTTCAGGTAAATCTTTAACAAGATTTCTTAATAATTTAGATACTTCATATCTCATTTCTTTTAAAGTATCCTTAACCTCATCATGATAAGCAATGAGTTCTGCTTCACATAATGCCCATAACAAAGAGTCCATTCCTTGAATAGTAACACTTGATGAATAATTTGGTAAATATACTCTAGAATAATATTCATGACCAGTATTTATTTTAACAGCGTGATGTTTGTCTATTATACAGGGTTCCCATAAACAGCCATCATCAATACTTTCAACAGGTTGCACAAATAATTGCCCCTCTTTAATTGCATTGTTAATAGGCATTTTTATACTAAATGTCCCCTGTCTATTTGTTAATTTAATATCTTTTTTGTCTTCACTATAATCCACTTTAGTTTGGACTAGCCTATCTTCTTTATTTCCAATAGATTTATTTGACTCATCATGTGCATCTTTAGATTTATTCTTAATTTTATTCTTTCTACCCTTCCTATATTTTTTATTTGCAACTCTTCTTGGTGCAGGTAAAAAACTTTTTTTTAAAGAATTATAAAGTTCATCACTTAAATTTATTCTTGATTTTTTTATATCAACATTAAATGCTTCATCAAGAGTATGGTCAAACGAAAATTCAACTCGTAAAAGTGACCCATGCGGGTCTTTAATATACATTCCCAGCCAATCCGCATAATGGATTAATCTATTTTCTCGATAAACATAAAAACCTTGATTGTCATTATTAATCCGAGCATTTTTTGCCTCTTCTGCTGAAGAAAACTCCTCTTTTCTAGGTAATACATAGGCTTTAACTTTAAAACTTGATTCTAAACCATCTGGCAATGTTACTGGAATATGTTCCTCTGCAACAATCTCTGTGCCTGGTTCTTCATTGCAAAAAGGATCCCAAGCTTTAACTTCTTTGTTATTTATAAAAATTCTAGTATTATCTCCTCTTTTATCGTCGCTATCAAGAAATCTTTGATAAACCATAGATACATGTTCATAAAGATCATCATTTAATTTTTCAAAAGCATTTCTTGCATGTCTACCTCCAGGCTCCTGATATTTTTTTTTAATTATTCTATCAACCTTTTCCCAAATGACAAGAGTCCCACTAGAGCCCTTTGCTATTTTATCTAATATATCTTTTTCTTTTTTACTTACTGTTGGATAAAGAAGTGCCCATTTACCTATATTAATAACATGATCCAAATCCCATCTAGCTTTAAACAAATCTGATTCTACAGAATCTCTTGAAACTACTGAAAGAGATCTGCAAAAAGCTGTTGAAGCAGTTTTTAAACCCAAACCAAATTTACCTAAACTACTGGGATCAAGTCTTTTTTCTGAACCATATTTCATCGCATTTTTTACACCATCAATATTCATACCATAACCATTATCAGCAATATAAATAACAATATTGCCTTCATAATCCATTTCACTAGTAATTTCGATTAAAGAGGCTTCAGCCGCAATAGAATTATCAATTATATCAGCAATTGCAATACTGAAATCATAACCAGTATCTCTATATCCTTCAATAGCTCTTGCTGGATCAGGATCAACTATCTCTTGTTTCATTTCATTTATACTTTCATTTACCATTTTATTTTTCACTCCCTAATATACTAATTCTTTATGTTAAATAAGTAATGAATAAATTAGACATTAATAACTTTCCAAGAGCTGCCAAATTTTAACTTATGTCCCTCCTGCTTTTCACTTCTTTCATTATTAACATAGTATTCTACTTCTTTATTTTTTTGAATATTATAATATCACCTGACTTTAAATTATTTTATTTAATATAAGAAGTCATTCTTGTTAACCTATACTCATTCCTTGTACCGCCAAAAAATTTATTATTATAATAAGTAAAAACAAATTTCCACTCATGCCCTGAAGAATCTTCAAAATTTATAAACCATCATGGATTTTTTGGTCAATACCTAATTCAGGAAATAACAACAAAATTTATTCTTGTTTAGAGACTAAAGACCTGCTTGATGTCCACCAGTTTCTACTGTATTATTTTCACTTAACATTTTTGATACTGTTTTAATCTCCACTTTTATTTACTCACCTTTACTAATAATTGGTGAAATATTTATTGCATTAAGTAAATATTCATAATTGTCTGATTTCCCATCAATTCCAACAATAGCTGCTCCAGCTATTTCCCTTTTTGTTCCAATTCTATCATTCATAATTTCTTCTACTGTGTTAGAATAATAAAATCTGTGTATTGTAACAGGGAGGTTTTGCCCACGCCTATAAACTCTTGCTGAAGCTTGATCTTCTAAAGCCGGATTCCACTCTAAATTATAATGTATCACATGGTTAGCCGCTGTTATATTTAAACCAGTACCGGCCGCTCGAGGATTCAAAATAAGAACTGCAGAGCCTATTATGTTACTGAATTCATCAATTATATTTTGACGATCTTCTATAGGTATTCGTCCATCAATATAATTGGTATATATTCCAAAACGTTTTTCAAGATCATCAACAAAAATACTAATCATTTTTTTAAAAGATGTGAAGATAATTACTTTTTCATTATAACTAAAAATTTCTTCAAGAACTTCTAGTAATCTAGTATATTTCATTGTAATATTTGGATTAGATATACATATATCATCCTGTATTATACATGGATGAGTACAAAACATTCTAAGTTTAACTAACATAACCAGTCCTGCTTTACCACCATATTCTTTAATTATATTCTGCCTTATTTTTTCATACTCTGTTGCTTCATTTTCACTTAATTCTATAACCTGGGAAATATTTATTTTTTTAGGCAGATCACCTGCAACATCTTTAACCTCTCTTCTTAACAAAAAGGGAGTAACAATTGGTTCTAAAAGAGAAGCACTTTTAGGATTATCTTCGTACTCTTCTTTAAAATTATTAAGATCACCAAGCAATCCAGAAAATGCAAAATCCATAATTGACCATAAATCAGTTATATAATTTTCTACAGGAGTACCTGTAACTGCTAAAGATACTCTTCTGGAGAGTTGTTTAACAGCTTCTGTCCTTTTAGCTTCAGGATTTTTAATTGCCTGCGCTTCATCAAGAATAACAAGATCCCATTTAATCATTTTAAACATTGAAAGATCTCTTACCATTGTTTCATAGGAAGTAATAATTACATTTTGATCTAAAAATTCCTTATAAAATCCAGTTCTTTCAATACCTCTATGTATAAATGTTATTATTTTAGGAGCAAATTTTTTAAATTCTCTTCTCCAGTTTTCCAAAAGCGTAGCTGGAGCAATAACCAAATTCTTAGAATTATTTTTTTCTATTTCTTGAGCAATTAATGCGATTATCTGTATTGTTTTTCCAAGCCCCATTTCATCTGCTAGAATACAACCTGCATCTTCAGATGCAATCATTGATAGCCAATTAAACCCTTCTTGTTGATATTTATATAAGTTGCCTATAAAAAGATTATTTACACTATTTTTATTTATTTGTATTGAGTTAAATTTATGAAAATTATCTGTAACTAAATTTACCCATAAATATTTTAATTTTTTATTATCTTTTAACATCACATATTGTTTAAGAGATATTTTCCCAGCACTTGATATATTCGCTGACTTTAATAATTCTTGAATTTCTAGTATAACCCCCGGAACAAAAGGAAACCATTGATTATCAATTATTATATGGTCAACACCAAATTTATTTTCTAATAGAATATCTAATAATTTCTCCTCTAAATTAACTACTACACTGAGATAAATTCCAGAAAAATCAAAGTTAGTAACTATTTCAGTTTTAATCTTCAGTTCAAGTGGAATTTTCGAAAAATGTAATTCATTAAATATATCTGCAGGATTCTTAATAATTAAACCCTCTATTTCTTTATTATGATAAACTAAGTTATAAATTTCACTTGCAGAAGGAATATATATTGATCTATCCTTTTTTTTAATTTTTAAAATTGAATTATCAATTATCCAAAAATTTTTTTTCATATTTTCTCCTTCTGATATATATAAAATAATTAAATTGAATAAAATACTTCACAAAATATATAATGAGACTAAAATTTTTAGGTAAATAATTCTAAATATAATTATATCTTATATTGAATTAAATGTATATTCATAAAATAATACTGTAATTATATTTATCATAATATACATTTCTGCGTAAAACAATAAACTCCTTTAAAATTTTTTAATTTTATTAATTTATAGTTTATTGATGAATAAATAATATAAATATACTTAAATTGAAATTTTATAAGGAATAAAATTATTTAAACTATAATTGAATTGAATGAAATTTAGAATAGATAAAAAAAGACACCAATTTTTATGGTGTCTTCGAGTAAAGTATTACTATTATACCTAAATAGAATCAACTCTGTAATTACTTTCCGAATAATTTATGACTTTTTCTCCCTTAAGAGCTCTAACCATCTCTCCTGCAATTATTCTTGCAACTGGTACACATAATGAATTACCGAATTGCTGATAGGCCTGTGTTTTTGATACAGGTATTTCAAACTCAGAATCATAAACTTTACGATATTCTTCAGGAAAGCCAAATAATCTGGCTGCTTCCATTTCTGTGATCATTCTGGGATTCTCACTAATATCGTCCTGAGAAATTAATATTTCACTTCCGTCTTTATGATACCTGGCACTCATAGTTCTTGATACACCTTCTGGATCAGCAATACTAAAACCAAAACCATTTCCTTTTTTTCTATGTTTTTTCTTATATTCCTGAAGATACTCCCAGAGATTATCTGATAAAGTGTATCTGTCTCCATATTGAGCTTTAATTTCACTATTATCTTCTAAAATATCTTTTAATTTTGGGTTCTTATTTTCTATTATTACATTTTTTATATCAAAATCAATATCCAGATCATTTCTAAACCCTGCTATAAATATTCTTTCTCTGTGTTGAGGAACCTGTAAAGCTGCATCAAATATATTTTCAGTAACATTATAACCAAGTTCTTTTTCCAGAATTTTCTTCATATAATTATATGTTTTACCTGATTTATGATTCAATAGATTTTTTACATTTTCTAATAAAAATGCCCGAGGCTTCTTCTCTCTTAATACTTTAACAATTTCAAAAAATAACTGCCCTTTTTCTTCATCTTCAATACCACTTTTTAAACCAAGTGCATTTCTTTTTGAAATACCTGCCAGAGAAAAAGTAGGACATGGAAATCCAGCAGTTAATATATCAAATTCAGGTATTTCTTTTTTAATATCAACCTGTCTTATATCTCCAAAAAGTTCAGGATGCTCTTTTACCCTATCATTATCCCTCCAGTGAATTTCTTCATCCATATAATTTTTCGTATAAGTGTGCATTGCAAATTTATTAATCTCACTGGTAAAAACACATTCACAACCGGCAGCTTCAAAAGCAAGCCTGAAACCACCAATGCCTGCAAATAAATCTATAAATTTAAAATTACTCATATAAATCCTCCCTGATTTATCAAAATTCTGGATATGAGCAAATATCTCTCAGACTGCACGTTATACAATTAGGGTCTCGAGGCTGACAGACTTTTCTCATAAAATCCAGAAATGATTCATTGAATTTTACTGCTGTATCATCTTCATCTGGTATAATTTCATTTATAATATTGTACAATTCTTTATTTCTCCTTGCTTCCCCCTTAAATTCTCTGCCATAAAATCTTTTAATAAATCTTACTGTATTTGAGTCCACTGGCACTGATCTTTTACTGTAATAGAAAGTAAAAATAGCACTGGAGGCATAATCTCCAACTCCAGGAATTTGTTTTAATTCTTCTATTGATAAATTTATTTTATCAGAAATACTGTTATTAATAAAATATAAAGACATATCTTTTAATCTCTTTGCTCTCCACTTTAAGCCAAGCTCTTTAATTTCTTTTTCTATATCATCAATTGTGGCTTTAACTAAAACTCCTGCTTTAGGGAATTTATTTATAAATTTATTATAAACAGGTAAAACCTGTTCAGCAGGGGTTCTAATTAACATGATTTCTGCAACAACTGATTCATAGAGACTTTCTGGATTTCTCCATGGGAAGTCATCATTATTAGTAACTCCCCAGGTAATTAACCTACTCCTAATTTCACTTATATATTTCATTTTATAAACTCCTGAAAAATTCTTTGAAACTTAGTATAGTACGATCATTTTTGTAGTGTTCAATATTGCTTTTATCTTCTTCAGGAACTACTAGTTTGATATTTTTACTTTTAATCTTGTCAATTTTTCCTTCAGGTATTCTTCTGTCGAGAGTAATAAAATATGAATCCTCATGAACTTGTTTCCATCTCTCCTTTAAGGTGGTCTTTACACTTAATGGAATTGCATCATTATTTTGAATTAAAAAATCAATTCTTTTATCTCCAGCTTGTCTATCATATTTGACTCCATAATAGTCCAGTAAAAATTTAATATACCATTCAAAACTATATCCTGCTCTCGATCTTCTGGATTGAGTAATACTTTTAGAAACTTTAATAATATCGTCAAGAGAACTCCCGATCATTTCATTAAAGTGAGTCCAGTTTTGAGGTAAATCATAGTTTCTTTCCTGAATCTTTTCAGTAATAATTTCTGGATAGTGTATTTTTTCTAAAGTTTTAACCATCATAAATTCGGCTTTTTGCAACATCCATCTGGTTAAATTGCCCGGTCCATTTTTTAAACCAGTTTCAAATGGATTTTTAGATAGATGAATGCCAGGACAACTAATATGTTCTTTTATATATTCATCATAATTTCCAGTTAAATCCCATATTCCATAGGCTGTATCTCTTGTCCCTGGAATTTTATTATAGTTATCATATAATTCATATGCTTTTCTATTAATGGCATCCAAAAATTCACTGCTTATATCAACTTCTACCCCAGACGTATCTTCTGAAGCAATATTAATAATTCCCCAATTTGATCCCCCTGGAACATCTGATAAATCAATAAATTCATTTAATAGTCCATCATCATCAATAACAATGGCATTATAAAAATTTTTATTTTTTTGAAATCTACCAATTACAAGCAATGCACCACTATTAAGATCTTCAAAATAAGGATTATACACGTTAGTTAGATGTACTTCAGGTCTGTTTTTCCGATTCCCTTCGCAATAATACCTTAAAGTGGCATACTCAATTGTACTCCTATCTACATCATCTCTTGTATATATTGTATCATTTAACATCCATTGAATCATTATCTCAAAAGATTCATTCTGAACAGGTTTTTCTTCTATTCCAAAAAATTCTATGTATTGTCTGGGGATAAGAACTCCACTCTGATGGCTTTTACCCTCAACCCATTGATGATCATTAGTAGAAAGATATTTATAAAACAACTGGTCATATTCATGATAATGCTCTAAAAAATTATTTATATCTTTTTCATTACAGGATGGCATAAAATCACCTCATAATTATAAGGATATTATTTTATTTGATATTATTATTAGAATGTTTAAGCCTTATTATTACCTCTTCTAGATCTTTTTCAAAAAAATAATTATTATTTAACCAATCATTAAATTCATCATCATTAATAGCTTCCTCATTAATTTCAACTAATAACTCATGTAGTCTTTGGATCAATATTTTCTGTTTAGTTTTCAATATGAACCCCTCCAATTAATAATCTGAGTTATACTATATAGTTCAAGAAATAAATTTAAATACCTTCAATAAATCACATAATGATTAAAACCACCGACTGATGCCGGTGGCTTGATTTCTACGCTGTAAAATACAACTCCGCCTCTTTTGCACAATCAAATGGATTCTTATTACAACTACTTCTATCAAAAACACAATCAGCGCAAAAAAGATAATAAATATTTAACGGGATATTACTTATATTAAGAAGCTGGCAGATATCATCCTTTAATCCGATATGACGATAATAGGACCAGTATGATGCCATCCTGGGATCCTGATTGATCTCTTTTACTGTCGGTGGCCTTCCTAATTCCCTGGACTTTCGCAGATAACTCGCCACGAGATAATCTCGTGTGTATGCCAGATTTACCCTCAATAAACAACAAGATTTTTTATTTGTCAGCTTTATATTTATATGATAAACTAATTAAACATATGTTCGATTAATAGTTAAATAACCAGGGAGGGAAGTTAATCATGAAGGCAGTAACTAATAATATGGTGGGGCTTACCGATAACCTTGATAAATCTCTGGCATTTGCAGGTTTTGAGAATGAGAAGGGCACCCTTTACTTTACTGGCAAGAGCCATTATAAATTCTACAACAGGGTGGTTAGGGAAACAGGGATAGGCGCAGGAGATAAAAAAGATTTAACTCTATTTTATCTTCTTTCCTCTCTCAAAAATTTAGAGAGGCTCCTGGAAAGTTTCTCTTCCTAAACAGGATCAAGCCCAATCCCCAGGCCTTCAGAGAACTTCTCTCAAGGGAGGAGCAGGCCTTGATCCAGCTGGCTTTTTATCTATACAGCGATAAGAATATCTTTAAGATCGGGGTCCTGGATCTCTTTAATAATCTCGGCGAGGAATCTGCTCTTATTGCTCTCAATGCTATTAAGTTACGGTTTGATATTATAGTTGATTGATGCAATAAATAATCTATTGAATCTAAGTCAATACTTTGGGCACAAATAGTTCAACTTTCTGTTCTACCGATAATGTCTTTTTTATTTATCTCTTTTTTGCTTTTATATTAATATTATCCTTTGATTATTTTTTTAATGGCTTATAAAACTTTTCTTGATTTATTACTTCTCCTACAGTTGTAATATTTATATAAGTTCATTGAAAATAAATGATTTTTTAGATAACCACCCTATTTCAAGTGGCATTTTATATTTATTTTTCAACTTTTTTAAAAATATAATATCTTCATAAGTAGGTTCTTTATCTAATATTATTATCCATCTATCTGCTTTTTTACGAGCTCCATAAAAATTATATTCTAATAATTGACCCAAACTTTCTCTAATTGATCTGGTTGTTCCTATATTAGCTGTTATCTTAATTTCAAACCTGCATAAGTTATCATCTAAATCTAAACATTCAATATCTACTCTATTTTCTTTTTTACATATTTCTTTATAATCATTATTGGATAACCAGCCTGTCAACCTTTTTAATAATATATTATGCTCTTTAGTAATATTCTTTAAATTATCTGATACTTCTCTATAATAGCCATCTTCTACAAATGGAATTAAATTATTATCTTTTTTATAAATTTCATCTATCAAATTATCAAGTGAATTAATATAAGTTGGCGTAGTAAATCGATGGCTAACTTTTTTTCCATCAATTTCATCTGGTAATATTAAATTATCATTTATATCAAAAGTTTTAACCTTATCAACTGGACATCTATAACTTAATCCTTTTTTACTAACTAAAAATTCAATTTCATTTTTAGCTCTTTTATAACTCATTTCAGGCCTGGCAATTAATAATTCTTTAATTCTTCTTTTATATATATTGTTAACCTTGAAATGTTCATCAAGTTTTTTGTATTCTAGATTATTATCTCTTATATACTCTGCATTGTTATATACACCAACTAAAATTTTCTCATTAGTATATGGGTTAAATGTCCAGAACCCTATTTTAAAAGTATTATTTGTTTTTTTCAACACTCTATTGGACGGCTTAAAATATAAAAAAGCATAAATATAGTCATTAAAAATATCTTTAAAACAAAAATTCCATTCTTCATGACCAAATCCATTTTTACCGGGATAACCATTATCGTTTTCACTTCCAGTTGGTCTTTGCCAACCGTTAGTATTCCAACATATTCTATATAACATATCCTGCATATTACCCCTCCAAACTTCTCTATCTTTTAAAACTGTTTAAATATTTATTTTAATTAATTTAAAATTTAAATCAATATTCTATATCCTCTTTGGTTGTTGCCGTAAGGTCTGCCAGGTGGAGCAGCTTTACGTCTGAATACAGCTCAATTGCCTTACTTCTCTTTTTTTCATCTAAGTTACTATAGGGCCCCATATGATAGAGAATCGCCAGGTTATCCCTTTCTTCAAGTTTTATAAATTTTGAAGACTCCATGATAGACCGCATCGAATGGTTAACCGGCAGGTTGTCCTGGTTATAGTTCCAGGTCTCTGCAGCTTCTGGCGGTTCTATATCCTCGCCATTTTTAAACCAGCCAATTAATTCGCTGGCATATTCCATGGATATAATAAAGTTTTTATCTTCGACAAACCTGCTGATCTCGTGCTTGTTATAGAAATTTGTGTTTCTATTTGCCAGACTCTTTAAAAATTTATTTTGCCCCTCTGTTATCGTATGCTGCATCTCAGATGTATAGGCAAAGCATTTTTCCAGGTCATGGAGCGATGCCTGGATAACTATATTCTCCCAGGGGGTTTCAGCCCCTGACTCTTCATTTAGCTTTAAGTATTCATTTTTGACATTTACGGTATGCTCCAGCAGCCCTCCAGTCTTATTTAAGTGGTGATTGATGCTGGCTGGTTTCTCGTAAAAGCCTATCTTCTCAAGGAATTCCAGCAGCTGGTCTATGCCATCTCTATCTGTCTTTTTAAGATCCTCAACGAATTTTGATTTCATCTTGATCCCTCTTTTATAAGTTATTTGAGAAAAATTTAATTTATTTTTTGCAACCCTATTGACTTATTTTGGATTTGTGATAAGATGTTTTTATCCATTTCTTTTTTATTAAGAGTTTTATTTATAGTTTTGCAGTAAAATCCTCAGAATGAACGGTTGCC
>LFFM01002198.1_pt1 | contig 13010 bp, 8 predicted proteins | sample 643131 | NCBI WGS metagenome assembly LFFM01 (sample SAMN03777445, study PRJNA286221) | soda lake metagenome | biome: soda lake; feature: Kulunda steppe; material: water; isolation source: sample Tc-Br brine of Tanatar trona crystallizer | place: Russia: Kulunda steppe | collected 2011-07
CTTCCTCATTTTCACCTTCACCCGTATAATGTGATGAAATATCTCCCGGTCGCTCGTGATACGCTCTCAGACGGGATTCACGGAGGTCGGTAACACAAGGTGCCTCCGAACTCTCTAATTTTGGCATACCTCGGTAATGTTCTTAATCTCGCATATAATGTTGGATAGTTGTGAATTACTAGAGGTGTCGGTTCGACTTCGGTAAGATGACTCGTATATCTGAGAATGATACGGCCAATACATCAACCCGACATTCTGGATGCTCCACTCTGATCGCAGACTTCTATCGGTAGCGGGAGGCCTTACGTATGGAGCTGCTTCCAAAAAATGCATTCAGTGATTGCATCTGGGTCAATACCTCCTTCAACAACTACTTCTGGGATGTGAAATTGCTCTGATATCGTCCTTATTTGGGAGATTTGTTTCACTTCAGTGAATGATTTAGCGTAGCGAGTCAAGGCATCCTCAAAAGATTGGGAGATCATCGCCTCATCAGGTTTTTCTCTGAATTGGAAATCTATCGCATCAGAAATGAGCCGAAACTCACCCATGTACAGATTGTCATCTATACTCGCTGCATCAACGACAAGGATTCCGCTGTGTGAAATGAGGTTGCGGTCATATTCTGTGTCTGGGTCGATACCCCTGAGAGCAACGTCTAGTGATGGGTAGAGAAAGACACAGTCTTGTCTGGCTAATGGAAAATCAATCCCATGATTGGCGGCAATCTGTGACAGTTCTGTCTCTAAATCGTCTCGGTGAGTTGAATCTGCTGGCAGAATTCCTTGCTCGAGGATCAAGGGCAAGTTGGAGGCAGAAGCGACATGGTAGAGGCTCATGGTGGAATCTACAGGAGTCTTCTTATTCCGGCCAACAGTAGTCTTTCTGCTCATCTAACCACGGGATAATATTATCTGAACAACTACTCCTTTTTACTGGTGTCTTCACTTTCGTCTTCAGATACCGTCACGTTAGTTACGGCCATCTGTAGCTTTCGAACACACGGGCCCATCTGATTGGCACTTACTATATCCTCTTCTGAGAAGTCAATAGATAAACATTCTGCAGCCTCAATTAACAGCTCCTGGCTTACATCCGTTTCATACAAAAAGTACTCAAATAGAGCGAGTGCACTCTCAGACATCCCTTCCTCATCTGCTTGTGCAATGAACTGCTCAATAGTTGGGAGTGGCCCACGACGAAGGCTCAGTTTCACATCCATTTGTTCACCGTAGCTTATCGCTGCTTTCTGGAGCGCATCCTGAACTCGCATTTCGAGCATATCACCGTTAGCCAACATGCCATAGACAAGCATCGCAAGTGCGTCCTGTGTGGCAGCTCGCACTTCGGTGACTTTCTGAGGCGAGTCTGGGTCAAATACAGATACGAGATCTGACTCTCGAAGTGTCGGGTACACGACTGCGAAATCACGGAGTGTTTGTCCGAGCCGGTCGCTAATCTGCTCACGGATCCGATTACGATCTGTTTCGGATATCTCTGAATCAAACAATCGCTCATACTCGTCATCACTAATGAGTCCAGCTGGATGGTCTACTTCACTCGTCATTGGTGTTTATCGCGGTCATAGTTTATTTCGAACTAACATACGACGTAGTTCACGTGTACGCGCTGTTGAGATGGATGTAGCTGTTCGGAGTTGGGTTCTCTCTTGATAACTCCGTGTTCGACCAGCGAAGAAGGTCGCTACCTCATCAAGAGTGTACTCCGGCTTCTCATTTGTAGGACTATGTTCGTCAGCTTGTAGGCCCGTGTCAGATGTTACGCTGTATTTTGCCATTTTCTAAATTTAATCTATATTGAATTCTCAAACTACACACGACTTGTTGGTTGTTGCCTCTGGATGACTTCCGCATCCGTTCTACGTGTTAATAGCATAAGTAATATAGTGAAGTATACCACTATATTACCACTATACCAATGAGCGAAGACAAAGGACCTTTTCCACATCAAAAATTAGCCAGCGATGGAACTTTAGAACAAAAGCAACGACAAAAAATCTTTAAAACCTTGGATAATTATCCAGATGGAATCGGTTTTAATGAGTTATTGCGCGAAGTGGACGATATTATTTCTCGGAACACGCTAAAAGATCGACTAGAAAAATATGAAAAAGAAGGTGTTGTTGAAACACCAGATGACTGGCGACGAGGTCAAAAAAAGAAATATAAACTGACTGAAAAGGGACAGATACCCAGTAACTTAGAGAATCAGTTTGAAGATGGGTGTGCCTACATTTGGGGGATCTGGGATGATGTGTTAAGAATGTACGAGAAGGAATCATTCTCTCGCGAAGAAGTTATTCAATACGTGTTCAACGAGCAAGTTAGGTTCAGACTGGCAACCTCTGTTTCGGCAGACGCAACTAATGAAGACTATTCTCCAGAGATTGAGATCAACTCCAACCAACTACCCAGCCCGAACGAGAATGATTCAATTGCCGAATTTTACAATACAATCGCAGCGGAATTGTATAAGTTCTATACAGAAACTATCTTTGGCAGAATGTATATCGATACACAATCAAAGTCATCTATTATCAAAAAAGAAATAATGCTGAAAACATATGATAGCACTGTCGATCTGCGGATACAAATGAATAATATTTGGGAGAAATCAGCGGTTCCAATGGTTGATTCTGAATCAGCAGTATAATTCAACGCCGAATACAATTTAAAACAGATTTATTGTTGTGATTTTCCAGTCGACATCCACTTGAGTGACGCATTATAACGCCAGCGTCCTGTCAGAAACGTCCTAAACGGGTCAAATTTCAAAATCATGCAGCTTCTGGTGGTATCTCAAATACTGCTGGCTTGGATAGTGTTGGGGATCATCTGGGAGGTGAAGCAATTTTCCGTGATATTCGCGGAATTCTTCGTATCCCGGGACAGTTTCCCAGTCACGTACAAATATCTCATAGTCATCTGAAACAGCAATCCACCCTTTCTCAAAGGCCCAATGGTGGAGGCCGCACAGAGCAATACCATTTTTTACCGAGTCCGGACCGTCATTGCTAACTGGTCGAATGTGGTGTGCCTGAATCTCCGGTTGTCCATCCTTAGTTTCTCGTCTGTTTCCGCAGACAGCACATGTTCGATTGTAAGCATCTCGTACCTTCTCTGTGAACCCACTATCTCTAACTGCCTGTGTGGTAGATGTTCGACGCCTTCGGACAGTCTTCGGAAGTTCATCTTCATCGGAAGACTCAGAGGATTCTTTAGATTGTTGTCCCTCCGTTGAATCAGCACTTTCATTTTTGGAGTCAGTGCCAGTATCTCTCTGCGATGTCTCTTGGAGAGATGTAGAAGCTGGTGATGGGGTCGTGTTAGGAGGCACTGATTTGTCTTTCTCAGGTGATTCATCCTGTGAGTCAGTTACTGTGATCTTGGATACATCGTCAGCTGAGGTGTGAACAGAGACTCCATCTGCGGTATCATCATTGTCTTCATCCGCCGAATATACGTCCGCAATCGGGTTTTCAATAGAGGCAATGTTCTCCTCATCAGTCGTAGACGAACTGCTTTCAGCAGGTTCTCCGGAGGTACTATCGGTCGGTTGTACTGTCGCCTCAATTGAGTGTCGCTCAATCTCAAACGTGTCGAGGAACGAGTTCAAATACCGATCTCGCTTTCCAAGAGCTCCCGAAAGAATAGATTCCAGCTCTTCTCTCTCAGTGGCTGGTAAGGGGAGCTCGTTGGGCAGACGCTGAGTGAATTCTTGAAACGAACTGGTGTCTTCTGTCCGGCGTATCTGCTCAGTTTCATGATCGAGGTAGAAGCGTATTTCAAAAGCATCGGTAATTGGATCTTCATTTGAGAAGCGATACTGGCATTCGACGGTCTTGTGAACAGTGACCTGATAGTCCGTAAAGATTCGACGAAGCATATCAGCTGCGTCCTCACGTCCATTACTCAAACAGAAACTGTAGGCAACAGTGAACAGCTGGGTGAAATCTTCAATTTGGTCGACCGGTGTCTCATCAGATTCTGTTGCGTTGTGATCGATCAGCGACAGTGTCGCATCAGAGCTGAGATTGGTTAACCCAAGAAGGTCCCATACCTCCCCAATTGTTTCATTTGTATAATCCCTGCCATCGTATGGTTTCACAACTCGGTCAGCAAGCTCTGATCGAAGATGAGTGCGGATCGTATCGTCATGACAATAGTATTCCAGCTGATCGAGGGATACCACCTTGTTAGACAGCGATAGCAAGCTTGGCTCGTTCAGTTTTTCTTGAACCTGTAATCCGAGTTCCTGTAGAGACGAGATTTCAGAAGTCTCAGCAACGAGTTTTCGAATTGCTCTTCGCCACACGACATCACGTTGATCTTCGTCTTCCCAAGCAGTATCACCAAGATAATCGAGATAATCAGTTACTTCGAGGGTGTTTTTGACATCAAGGGCATTGAACAGTAGTTCGTATTTTTCGTAGCTCGATTCGATCGAGACGATATAGGATCCAAGATCGTAGCCACCCCAGACAACATCGTTTATAGACCTGAATGGTGGATCTGCGTCCTCAATATAAATAAACCGTGCGTCAGATAATTCTGTTCGAATCTTCTCTTTTACCGTCGAATCATCATCAAGAAGCTTCTGTTGGAGAGTATCAAATCGACTGGTCAGCTCTTGTCTGATAGTCGGGGGATCAGTTTTCTCCCAGACATCAGAGGCATTGGACAGCTGTTCCAGTGTAACGTCAACTCCGAGCTGTGTTTTGACTCCAAGAGACTCAATATATGGACTATCTTCATGGGCGATATACATCTGTGGTGATTGATTGGCTGTCGACGGATTCTCAACTAAGAGTGCACGTGGTCGAGCAAGGGTGTTACTTTTTGTGAGGCACCAGGACGTGCTTCTGAGACGCTCACCAAACGTGGAATACCGGTCAGTGCGGTCTGATCGGACTCGATACGCTCGTCTTTTGATTACATAGTAGAGGGGTCGGTGCAGTTTCTCTTGATAGTACTGCCAGTGTTCCCGAAGCATTCGGTCGAATGCGCTCGCTCTGTCGTAATCGCCTGTGTTTTCCTCGAACAGTTTGAGAACATCTTGGAACCACTTGTCAGGAACATAATCAGAGAGACAATATCGTCGATTCCTGCGAAACCATTGGTCCTTTGACCCCCTTTTTTTAATTGAATCAGGAACTGACCACTCTTTTTTTGTTTTGGATTTTGGGCTGTCAAAGAGGGCAGTCACTAACTCCTCGCGTTGTGTGTAGTAAGTTCGCTCTCGCGCAGGTAGTTCATTAACTTGGAGGCAATCCAGAACATCAAACGTGGTAAGGAACTCTTTCCATCGTTTCGGTTGGGCCTCCCCAGTGAGGGATACGTACTCTTCGGAGATGAACGTCGCATCTAGCGTGTCGAGTACATTTTCGAGACTATATCCTGATGCCTCGCCCGCTGTTTGATTCACTAAATATATATCCGGTAGAAAAATATCAGTTTTCTTTGGGTTACGGTAGGTATCATCTTCATCCCCCTCGATGCGAAAATGTAGATCGACATGTTTTTTCGCAGTACTCCAGCGATTCTTGTTGGAGAAAATGTATTCCAAATACCTGTCTAGAGTTCTGTTATCAGTGGATTCAACGTTATTAAAGGCTTCAGCAATAATCTCTTTCAGAACGAGTTCTGACTTAATCGTTTCAATTCCTAAAACATCTGAATAGAATCTTCGAGCTTGCTCGATAATCTCACTCGCCTCTGTGGGGTACTCCTCAGGTATCGAGGCCGCATCCAAAAGAACGAGGTGAAATTCTCCCCGGAAAATATCATACTCTCCTCTACCCTGTTTTGAAGGAAGTAGAGGTTTCTCGTCAACCGTAGATATCGCAACTCGTCTTTCATCCTCAAGCGGTATCAGGGGCGTCTTCTTGACGATGCGCTTGAACTCATTCCGATCTGCCTTTTTATCACTATACGTGCCAATATTCGCATACTCGTTATCCCAATAGTCCCAAAGTGCAGCAGCAAGCACGAGAAGATGGGCTGTGCTTGCCTCAGAGAAGTCCTCACGAGCCGAATCCTTACTCTGTTTCAGGAGGTACTCAACTGATATCTCTTTGATAATGCCTTGTTTTATAATCGACGACAGGAGCGACGTATTGATCCATTTTGCAGGGTACTCAATAGCCCGACCAAGGAGATGCTGGACATCTGTCTTGGTAAAAACATTCTCGACATGGCCCGTAGGTACGACAATCTCTTCTGGACGATGATAGCTGCCACCCTCACCAGGAATCGACCGCTCTTCGTGGACTGATTCAAGCACTGCATCTTTTGCAACAGTCGTATGATCCAATCCGTGTTTTTCTGACGGTAATAGTCGAAGATGGCCCACACATTCAGTGTCAAGTTCACGATAGTACTCAACGACCTCTCGAAACGTATCTCCAACACGTTGAAGCAACCACTCATTATACGCTCCATCTCTCCAAGCCAGTGCTTTCCGACTTGACTCCAACAAAAAGTCTGCATGGACATCAAATGGAAATCCAGACCGTTCGTCAGTCGGTAGGAAATTGAAAAGATAACAGTCCTTTGCAACAGAGGTAGGGCATTTCTGTTCATCAACCTCAAAAGAAATCGTCACCGAAATTGGTGAATCGCGAATTTTCTCTCTATCATCTATTTGCCGTACCTCAGCAAGCTGCTCAAATGCATCTCCAGTTGGAGTATGATCCGTCTCGAAGACCAGACGCCGCTCGAATATCTCGCCGTCCCTGTAGATTATTTGTTCAGGTGAATCAGATTCTGATTCTCGAAGGTAGACCGTTGTTTGTTCTGTTTGGGTAACCTCTATTTGGGAGATGTTTCGGAGATATGTTAGAAGACGATGCGTCTCATCCAAGCGATCTTGCAGTTCTTCATGTTTCTTCGAAGAGAGCTCATCTTTCAGTGGGAGGATGATTTCAGTGCCGTTGATCGGGGCAGAGCAATCAAGAATCTTCGGTACAGTCAACTGTTCGACATTGAATTCAAAATGGAAGTACCCAGTTCGGACACGTGGATTGTCTGAAATACTGAAAACTGATTTGAATCCCAGTCCGAAATGACCGATATACTCTGGATCTCGCTTTGTGCTTTCACCGGCTGCACAGAGTGTGTCGACCTCCTCGGTCTTCATTGGCCGCCCATCGTTCCGTATCCGGAGCGTGTCATCCGTTAGCTCAATCTCGACAGTGGTACAAGAATCGACATCGTCAGCGTTCTGGATGAGTTCAGGGAGTATCTGCGCAGGGTGATCAAGCTGGCGTTGTATATATTCGTGGAAACTCTGAGTTCGGTTTTGACGGCGTTCGAATGTATCCTCTACGACCCTTAGTTCCTTCTTGCGGATTTCTTCTAGCAGTTGGTGAGCTTCGGCTGCTGAATTGGGATGATCTTCAAGATCGATTCGAGTATCGAGATTCAATATTATTAGAACATTATGTTTCGACGACGAAAACCGTTGTCCATGTGCTATTATGTATATTACTCTCGGAATGTATGGGAGAGCCAATTTCCTGTTTGCATAACCCACTCCAAGGCGGGCTCTCGACAACAGATCTCTGTTTTATCGATTTGGGTTTTGTTGAGCATGAAGAGGTTATATGATCACAGAAGACAGGTATTCCTCCTTACTGCAGTATTCTTGTTATCTCTCAACGCTGGAAGATCTCCTTGGCCTGTTGACACGTGATTTCGTCGTTGTCCCCATCATCCAGCAGTAGTGGACTCGATCTTACCCCGTAGGAGTCGGTCGACTCCATGAGACTTCCGTCTAAAATGACGTGTCAACAGACGCAGCTTGACATTCGTGTTCCCTACAATCCACAGGCACCCATCCCAATCCTCTCAGCGGCTTGATTGACGACGCTTCTTCTCACACCCACTCGAGCGACGTATTGTGCCGTGCAACATACTCCGGGTTCACACACCCATCAGGAATCGCTACTCGCTGGCCGGCCCGATCGACAATCGACCGTTGTAACAACTCACTCTCTGTCTCAAAGTCAGGGTTCACTCGGATCTGGTAGTCTCGATCGATCGTGAACAGTTCCCGATCGAACGCTGCGTGATGAGTTTTACTCAACGGCAACACGTTCGACACGTCCGCACGGTACTCCGGGAACTCACTCCACGACAATACGTGCGCAACATCCAACAACCAAGGGTGGTCGACGCCAGACACCGGGCAGGTCTTGTCGTGCCGTGCCAGGACCGTCGCTCGGAACTCGGGATCGACCATTCGAGCGTGAATCGTGGTTTCGTACGTCCCAGCCGAGACGGGGTCGCCTGGTTGCGTCGACGGCTCGGTTCCGGCCCAGTTCTCGACGGCAGATTCGACAAATTCTCTTCCCTCAGAGGTTAGGGAAAACTCCGTGTCCTGTTTCTCGATCAGTCCCATGCTTCGAAGCCAGTTCACACGTTGCGATGCCATATCCGTCTGGCCACGAGACCACCCTAACTCCGGGTGGGTGTCCAGTTGCTGATTACTGATCGCGTCCAGCGTCATTGGAGCCGCAGACAGCGCATACAGCAGACTCCGAAGCCCGACGTTCCGCTCGCACAGGATCCGCAACAATGTCGCGATATCCTGCTCTTGGCGATATTCACGGCCGGGGTGTCCGAGTTGCCACCCGTCAGTTGTCTGCTCGAGAAAGCCAACTTGTTCGAGATAGCTGACCCGCCGCATGATCGAATCACGACTCGAGACGTTAGCAAACGTTCCTCGATGCCACCCGACAAGTTCGTCAGTCGTTGGGTGGTGTGTTTCGATGAACTTCAGGATCCCCTCGAGGGTGTCGACGTAGCTGTTCCCGCCGCCGAACATCGGGACGATACTGCGAAGACGATCTGTTGGCATACCGTAATACTACAGTGGGCATGTATGATTCTTTCTCCAACCTTAGATTCGATGTCGTTTGCAGATATGATTGTAATGGGTATTTGTCTGCCGTGGCCTGATTTGATCAGGGTCTGGTCTTAATCACAAAACTCGAGTTACTCGACAGTCGCCAAGACTCGGATGTCAGTCGTAGAATGGTGTTCCTGTTGTGTGGGCCTAGTGTTCGGCGCAGAACTCCTTGTTTGTCAGCTACCGATCTGGCTTCTTCTACGACGACGTGGATGATTGGTGTGAGACACCCGGGCTGACTGGAATCAATGACGAGTGAGATCGTTTTCAATTCGTCGGATTGCTTGTGAAAGGGGAAGGCTTCGTTGACCTTGGTGGCGGTATCGTCAAGAGATTGCTGTCCACGCTACAATCTATTACTAGTGATGATTCGTCCAGAGCCGGCAAAGGCTATATATCCAACACTAGTCTACTCCAACTATGTCTAACCGAGATACGTTTCGAGATCTCGAACTTCCGCGCGTGATCGATACCGCGGATACAGAATTTGTTTCTGAGTTCTATACACCACTTCTCTCCCGTGGGGTCAAATATGACCGTGGCGTTGGGTTCTTTTCGAGTAGTTGGATCAAGTCAGCAGCTCGGGGGATGGCCAATCTCGCAGATCAAGGCGGTGTCGCAAGATGGATAACGAGCCCAATTCTTGGCGAAGAAGATTGGGAGGCGATTAAGCAGGGGATGGAAGCACAAGCGAATGAGACATTGAAGAAATCTCTCGAAGATCAAATCACAGACCTTCGACACGATCTTGAATATCATACACGTAATACTATTGCCTGGATGATTGCGGATGGGCTTCTAGAAATTCGATTTGCTGTTCCGAAGAACGATCTCACGGGTGATTTCCACGATAAGTTCGGAATTATAGAAGATACAGCGGGTAATAAGGTCGCGTTCCATGGTTCTCAAAATGATAGTAAGACGGCACTGTCAAATTATGAGGCATACACCATCGATTGCGATTGGCTCAGCGACCGGGATGCAGAGGGAGTTCGGCATCAGCAGAAGCGATTCAATAGACTCTGGGAGGGTAAGTTCGAAAACATTGATATTTACTCAATCCCGGAGGCAGCCAAAGAGCAGATCGAAAATCTACGAGACAACGAATATCGACCCTACACAGCTCCTGAAACGGAAAATAATGGAATTACACTTCGATCCTACCAAAAGGAGGCAATTGACGCCTGGCAAGCCAACGGTCAACGGGGTCTATTTGAAATGGCAACTGGGACGGGAAAGACGTTCACCGCACTCGCTGCAACTGAAGCCGCCTTCGACCGACCTGACCCGCCTGAGTTAGTCGTTATCGCGGTTCCGTTCACACACTTGGCTCCACAGTGGGAAGGCGAAATAGAGTCATTCAACATCGGCACGCCCACATATGCCTACGGAACGGACAATCCCAACTGGAAAACTGATCTATCCAAGCTCATTTCGAATCTCAATCTTGGCGTGACTGACCGAGAGGTCCTTCTTACAACGCACAAGACACTCTCAAACGATTATTTCCGCAAACAGATTCAGAATCACAGCGGAAACTCGCTGTTGATTGGTGATGAGGCCCACCATCTTGGCTCCGAACACCAACAAGCTGGGCTTCTTATTGACTATGATTATCGTATCGGTCTCTCTGCCACGCCAAAGCGGTATTTCGATGAGGAAGGCACGGAGTATCTACTCGATTACTTCGGTGATGTCGTTTATGAGTATACCCTTGATGAGGCAATTCCGGAATTTCTCACCCCGTATGAGTACCACCCGATTATTGTGGAACTCACTGCAGAGGAACTCGATGAGTACCGCCAACTTTCCCACCGTCTCGCGAAAGTCGCACACAACGAAGACGCTGATGACGAAATCAGGGAGCGATTGGCACAGAAGCGGGCCAATATCGTCAAGTCAGCCGAGAATAAATATGCACAGCTTCAGTCTGCTCTTAACAGACTTGACCCCATTGATCATCTCCTTGTCTATACGAACTCCGATCAGCTCGAACACGTTCAGGAGATCCTGAATTCTGAGGGATTGATACAACACAAGTTCACCTATCACGAAGATAGCGACGAACGAGAGCGGATATTGAGTGGGTTTGAAGAAGGTGAGTATGACGCGCTCATCGCGATGAAATGCTTGGATGAAGGCGTCGACGTTCGGGCAACCAAACAAGCAATCTTGATGTCGAATACAGGGAACCCAATGCAATTCGTTCAGCGGCGTGGGCGAGTTCTTCGACAGTTCTCTGGGAAAGAGAAATCGACGATTTTTGACTTCATTGTCGTCCCGACGACGAACCCGGATGCAGAGCTCGTGGAAAGTGAGAAAGGGATTCTAAAAAAGGAGCTCCGGAGATTTGAGGAGTTCGCTGCGAACGCAATGAATGAAGTCGAAGCCCGGAACAAGATTGGTCACCTGCGGATTCAATATCAAATATCGGTCGATGAAGACGAAGAATAGCCCGTTAGCGGGTGTATCTCTATTCTAAAGCTATAAGTGGTACAGAATAGCAATACTTTGTTATGGAACGCGAGGATGTCAATGAACTCATTTTACAGAAAGTCGATGAGATTGAAGACGATCAAGTCAGGAATTTTGTCGAAGATGTTCTACGATTTGAGCGCGCCGAGCTAGACAAAAAGCAACCCCATTATAAAGGTGACTTCCGCGATTACCTCCAGCGTTATATCAACGACTGGGAAAAATATGACGCCACCAACTAATGTCTCGTCTTGAAATTCGATCCCTTACGCTCGAGAATTATCGACAGTACGCCGGTAAAAATGAGATTAAACTGCACACAGAGGATGACAAAAATATCAATGTGATCCAAGGAGAAAATGGGGCCGGAAAATCAAATATTCTCAATGCAATAACACTCTGTCTGTATGGGAAAGAGAGTCATCTGGACGAATCAAAGGACAACGAACTTGAGTCATACCCCTACGTTAATCGAAAAGCGCTCGACGGCGTGGGGGAAAACGAGGTTGCCGAAGGCCGGATCGAAATCACTCTGGGGGAAGACGAACCTGAGTATATTTTTTCGCGCACGTTCAAGACAGTCAAGCTAAACAGTAGCAGTTTCAGTAGCCAGCACGGAGAACTGCAACTAAAGGAAAAGCGCAGTGGCGACTGGAAGTCCGTTGAGCATGTCAGTACCAGGTTGAATCAGATACTCCCGGTCCATGTCCACCAGTATTTTCTCTTCGACGGCGAACGGCTAGACGAATTCTTTGGCGAAGGATACACGGAGCGGGTGAAAAATGGTCTTCTCGATGTTTCCCATATAGAACTGCTTGAAAGGGCAATCGACCACCTAGGGTCCTTTGAGAGTGGTTACGAGAAAGAACTGTCAGAGGTTGGTGACGCCGCTGAACGAAAACGGAAAGAGTACGAGAATGCAAAACAAAAGGTCAAAGATTTAAATAAGGAATTAGAGCAGACGAAAACAAACATCTCCAATACTAAGGAGCATATTTCCCAAATTGATGAAAAGCTCCAAGATAGTGCTGATCCCGAGGTCCGTAACAAACAACAGAAGAGAAAATACCTCACTGAACGGCTAAAGGATATCCGAGAAGACATTGAAGAAGTTCGAAAAGATGCAAGTCGTGATCTTGTGAAGGCTGGGCCGCCATTATATGCAATCCAGTCACTCGAATATACGGTATCCGAGCTCCGAGAGCTTTCAGAACAAGGGAAACTCCCACCGAAAATCCAAGACACGTTTATTGATGAGCTCTTGGAGAAAGGCGAATGTATCTGTGGAGAAGATTTGACAGAAGAGCATCGGGAACACCTCCTGAGCCTCCAGCAAGAGATGTCGACTGTCGTCGAAAACAATCTTGAAGGGAAAATGGCCATCCCTGGGGTTTTACGAGATGCCCATGAAGACGCAGAGTCACTAATCGAAAAACGGCAGAAGTTGGCCAATCTGGAAAAGAAGGAACGCCAAACGAACAAAGATCTCAACGAGATCTCAGAGGAGCTCAAAGCACACGACATCCCGGACGATGTGGACGTCCAAGAGCTTGAAAAACAGCGAAGCGAGTACCAAGACCAGCTAGAAGAACTTCAAGAACAGA
>LFFM01002200.1_pt1 | contig 12989 bp, 10 predicted proteins | sample 643131 | NCBI WGS metagenome assembly LFFM01 (sample SAMN03777445, study PRJNA286221) | soda lake metagenome | biome: soda lake; feature: Kulunda steppe; material: water; isolation source: sample Tc-Br brine of Tanatar trona crystallizer | place: Russia: Kulunda steppe | collected 2011-07
CCGATACGGGAGCGCTGGCTGGAGCGCTCGTCGCTGACGATGCAGTCCCGATCGATGACTACGTGACCCACGAGGTCGATGGGCTCTCCTCGTTCGGAACTGCGGTCGACATCACGCTCGACAAAGACGAGCACGATGCGCTCGGCCCAGCACAGATCATCGTTTAAACCCACCGAAACTGCACACCATCTTGCTTCCGCAAGCCTCTGTCCGCTCTCAGATCTCAACCGACCCAACGCCGTCTTCGACGACCAGCTCCGTGTCGAACGGAGCCGAGAGGGCGGCGAACCGCGCGAGGATGTCGGTCGCCTGCTCGTCTCCCGCCAGAGCCGGCGTCCCTCGCCTCGGAAGATCGCGTTCGCGTCCGAGCGAACAGGGATACAACCGGACCGACTCGAGCTCGCCGTCTGTGAACTCACACACCGGTACGATCGTCTCCCAGTACTCCTCTCGGGCGAGGCTCCCCGCTGGGTTACCGTCAGCGTCGCGGTATCGCGAGCGGAACAGCGCGGCCGGATCGGTCGGATCATCGACGCCGTAGTAGTCGTAGCTGTCGGGCGGCAGCCGTTCGATGGTCTCGGTCTGATACGCGAGGTTACCGAGCGAGTAGAATATGGGCCGGTCACGATACAGCTCCATCCCACGAAGAACGTGTGGCCCGGTTCCAACGAACGCGTCCGCGCCGGCATCGATACACGCTCGCGCGAAAGACCGGAGGAACTCCGGCGTCTCGGCGGTGTTACGGACGCCGCCAGGTGCCTGGTGACTGTGCAGGCTCGCTATCGCGTAGTCCGCGCGCGTCGCCGCCGTAGCGACGGAGTCGAGGTACGCCTGGCGGTCAGCTGCCAGGGGCTCAAACCGAACGCTCGGCTGATTGCGTTCGTCGTCGACTTCCTCGAAGAACGCGTGCATGAACGGTTCAGTGGGTCGCTCCGCCCAGTCGGGGTCGTCGCGAACCAGCCACGTTCCCTGCAGCTCGTCGAGACCGAGATCCGCACGTAGCTCCCGGAGGCGGTCAAGCTGGTCTGCGGTCGCGCCGTGTATCCATCGGAGGTGGAGCGGATTGATCCCCGTTCGTCCCGGGTGGTCCGCCGAGGCGGCTCCGGCCTCACTCCCCGGTGCGATACTCGTGTTCGCCGCGACCAGTCCGACCCGACCGCCGGGCGTCTCGGCATACGCCGGGCGTCGCGCGTCGGCGAGCGTCTCGCCCATCCCCGCGAACGGGAGCTCGCGCTCGCGGAGGGCCTCCATCGTCGATCTCATTCCCTCGCGCCCGTAGTCGAACGAGTGGTTCGAGCCGGTTGCAAACAGATCGAACCCGAACGAGGAAAGCTCGTCAAGCACGAAGGGGTCGGCCCGCATCAGGATTCCCGCGAGCGGGCTGAGATACTGATACTGCGAGGGGACGGGTGGTAGCGGAGTCGCCGCGGCGTCACGGTCCGGACACACCACTTCGAGGTTCGTCACTGCCGCATCGGCGTCGTCGATCACGGTCCGAAGCCCGTCGATCCGTCGGTCCGATTTGGTGTACGGCATGAGTCGTCGCGTGACAATCGCATCGCCGGCGGCCGCGATGGTGCACGTCGATCTTGCTGTGTCCATACCGTCTGCTCACCGTCGCTCATAAAGACGTTTTCGCAGCCGACGCCGAGGTGGCCCATCGGCACGTCAGAACAGTTGCCAATGAGAATGGGCTTATCAGTGCTGCGAGTCATCGGAAGCTATGGGCACTCACCAGTCGGCGCTCCAACGCGGCGTTGACGGCCATCTGATCCGGGGCGGAACGAGCAAGGGGTTCTTCGCATCGAGTGCGATCCTCCCGACGAAGCCAGCGGCCCGTGACGAGTTCGTCCTCGAGCTGTTCGGCTCGCCAGACCCGCTGCAGGTGGACGGGCTCGGCGGCTCACACACTCACACGAGCAAGCTCATGCTCGTCGACGCCGCCGACCGAGACGACGCAGACCTGACGTACCGCTACGCGCAGGTCGGAATCGAGAACCCGACAGTTGACTGGGACGGGAACTGCGGGAACCTCGCGAGCGCCGTCGGCGTCTACGGGATTCTCGAAGGGCTTATCGACGCGACCGAACCGATGACGACGGTGCGGATCTACAGCGAGAACACCGACTCGATCCTCGAACAGGACGTTCCCGTCGTCGACGGAGAGCCCACCCCATACGGTTCTTGTCAGATAGATGGGGTTCCCGGAGCCGGAGCGCGGATTCCGACACGATATCTCGACCCTGGCGGTGGGATGCTCGGTGCGACGCTTCCCACCGGAACTCCGACCAACGAACTCACGGTTGACGACGAGACGTACACGGTCTCTATCGTCGATGCGACGAACGTGACGGTGTTCTGTCGCGCCGCCGACCTTGGCCTTGACGGCACGGAATCTCCGGCGGAGCTCACGGAGCGTGAGGGGCTCCTCGATCGGTTCGAGCGGATTCGCGGCGCGGCGTGTGTCGAACTGGGTCTCGTTGATGAGCCAGCAGACGCGGCTGAAGAGCGTCCCACGATGCCGTTTATTGCCGTCGTCTCCTCGCCACAGAAGTACGAGACGACGGTCGGGTCGACGGTCGACGCCGGCGACGTCGACGTGGTCGCACGGATGGTCTCGACGGGCCACCCACATCACGCGTACGCGACGACGGGTGCGATGTGTCTGGCGGCCGCGACGCGGATCCCGGGGACCATCACGGAGTCTGCCGCTCGCGGAACGGGTGATGCGGTTCGGATCGGTCATCCGAAAGGAGCGATCCGGATCGGCGTCGAGACGACCGGAGACGGCGACCAAATCGCCATCGATGCCGTCTCGATCGATCGGACGGCACGGCTCCTGATGAGCGGGACGGCGTTCGCTCGAGACCCCGATCTGGTGTAACTAAAGAAAAACGGAAACGCGAATCGACCGGCGGCTTACTCGAAGATCGATTCGACGAGCGCGCCGTCGTCGACGATGACCTCGCCGTCGAGGCGAACGGTGGGCGTCCGGACGACTCCGTCGAGGTGGATATCGCTTTTGAGGGTCCCGCCGAGCGACTCATTGTCACCGACCGCGAAGTGAACCGTTCCTGCCCGCTTTTTGTCCTCGGCGAGGTTGCCGATGAGCTTTGCTTTCGGGTTGGTTCCGATCGCGAACTCGGCGATGTTGCCGGCGTTCTCGTCGTTCTCGTCGATGATCCGGCGGAGTTCGTCCGCGTCGTCGCCACCTCGAACCTCCGTGACAAACCCGTCTTCGACTTCGAGCGTGATCGGCTCGTCGACCTGTCCGAGGTTGTCCATCGAGACATCGATGACGATTTCGCCGTTTGCGGTCCCCTCGGCCGGGTGGGTCGGAGACTCTCCCGGAGGGAGCGTCGCGAAGCCGTAGTTCTCGTGGTAGTAGCCGTCGAGCGAGAACGCCGAGCACCCCTCGAGACTGAACGTGATGTCGGTCCCTTTGTCGCTCGTGATGTGCGCCTCGGTGGCGGCGTCGAGGATGTCTCGAACCGCTTCCGTTCGGCGGCGGAGTTCTTCGAAGTCGACGCTCATCGCTCCTTCGACCATCATGTCCTCAGTGACGCTCCGGAGGATCCCGAACCGCGTTCCCGCTTCTGCGGCCTCGAGACGGGAGCGCGTATGCGTGATCGCGTGGGTCGTGCAGGTGAACGCGACATCCGCGGCGATCATCGCCTCTGCGACCGTCTTCGGCGGCTCGTTGCCGTGGCTGTCGAGCAACGGCATCGTGGTCGTGACCACGTTGGCACCCTCGCCTGCCGCCGCTCTGGCAATGCTCCGCCCGACTCGCTCTTTTTTTGCGTCCGCGATAACGAGAACTTCCTCATCGGGTTGTACGTCGAGACAGTCGGCGACGATACCACGCGCTGCTGCCGCCATTTCTACATCCAACATATTGATCAGATCGATTTTTCATTGCATACAATATAAACACATCGGTGACGTCATCTCCGACTCGGGTGTGATACGTTCTCGTTCTGCTCGGTGATCTTCCGTGCGTACCTCCGCTATGGCTACGATGAGGGTAGTACAGTGGTCTCTGAAGCTGGAAACGGCACTGCTTGTCGAGAGAAATTTCACGATCGATGTCGTCCGTTTCAGGAACGTATTTGTACCCGCCTGTGCCATCTCAGAGCATGGATTCGATCCAAGAAATGAAAGGAGCGAGCATCGTTGTGGACACCTGTGCGGCGATCCAGCCCGGCGAAGACGTTCTCGTCGTCACTGACTGGCAGGTATCCGATGTCGCTGAGCGCGTCGCCGCCGCGGCGAATGAGCGCGACGCGAACGTGACGATGGCAATGATGGACCCGCGCGAGTACGACGGCAACGAGCCCGAAGACACGGTCGCCGCGGCGATGATGGAGGCCGACGTGATCATCACGCCCGTTCACCGATCGATCACTCACTCCAGCTCGACCGCCGAGGCAAAGGAGAACGGCGCCCGAGTCATCAGTATGGTGAAATTCACCGACGAACAGCTCATCCGCGGCGGATTGTACGCGGATTACGAGGGTATGCGACCACACTGCGAGGAGATGGCTCGCAAGTTCACCGAAGCGAGCGAGGCACGAGTCACCTCACCGCAGGGAACCGACGTCACCGTCGATCTCGAGGGCCGCGACGGGAACGCCCATCCGGGTATCGCAGACGAACCCGGTGAGTTCACCGCGCTGGTCCACATCGAGTCCAACATCGCTCCGGTTGAAGGCGGAACCAACGGAACCGTTGTCTTCGACGGCGCGATCCCGAATCTCGACATCGGTGTCCTCGAAGAGCCGGTCACTATGGAGATCGAAGACGGCTCGGTCACCTCGGTCGAAGGCGGTAAAGAAGCACAGAAGATCCAGCGTGTCTGGGAAGAACACAACGACCCGGCGGTGTACAACATCGCTCAGCTCGCGGTCGGAATGAACCCTGAGTGTCCCGAGTTTAACGGCTGGTTCTCGAACGATCACGGCCGCTACGGCAACGTACACTTCGGTATCGGCACCAGTAGCAACCTCGGTGGGACGACGCGTGCTCCCGTTCACTTCGACGCGATGATGGCCGAACCGACGCTCGAACTTGACGGCGAAGTCGTCGTCGAGGATGGCGAGTTCACGTTCTTCTAACACACCGGTTCGATCTGTCGGCTCTCTGGTTTTGCGAAATCGGTGAATACGTCCTGGGATCGGAGCGACCGCCACGAAAATCCCCCTCACCGCATTCAGATAACGGCTCTCACGTCCCCAGCCTCGTCGGCGAGCCATTACGGAACCATACCACATCACGGCGGTCTGCCGACCTCCTCGGGGTTACAAAACAGCACGACTGCGTACGATTGCTCCCGACTTGATCGCGTCGTGATCTGTGTGTCGAACTTCTGGACGAACAACCCGATCTGCCTGCGATGAATTATCACGAAACGGTTCAGAAAATGGAGATTGCAGTGCGGGACTATCCCGAACTATTTCGGCGCTTGGCCAACCACGGCTTGAGGTACGGCCCAACGAGCACTGCGACGATGAGCATCACAATCAGCAGCGAGAGTGGACGGGTGACAAAGATGAGGTACGACCCATCCGAGAGCTGCAGCGATCGCATGAGGTTCTCCTCCGCGATCGGACCGAGCACCACGCCGAGCACGAACGCGATGATGGAGTAGTCGTGTTTCACCATCATGTAGCCGAGCACGCCGAGGCCGATGACGGTGATCACGTCGATCCAGTTCGTCCGGAGCGAGTAGCCGCCGACCACGGATAACACGACGATAATAGGGATGATAATGTGGGTATCGATCTGCGTGATCCGACCCATTCGCGTAACGAGAAACACCCCAACGAGGATGATGAATATGTTTCCAACCATCAACGCGAGGAGGAACGTGTACGTCGTCGCCAACTCCTCACCGAACAGCTGAGGACCAGGTCGGAGTCCGTGCATCAGTAGCCCACCGAGCAGCACCGCCGTCGAGCCACTTCCGGGGATCCCGAATGAGATGGTCGGAATGAGCGACCCCCCGATCGTCCCGTTGTTCGACGCCTCCGCGGCGATGACGCCAAGCGGATTACCCTTACCGAAGCCGCTCGGGTCTTTGCTCGCTCGCATCGCCTCGCCGTACGCGAAGAAGTTCGCGACGGTCGCTCCGGCTCCGGGGATTGCACCGATCAGCATCCCCATGTAGCCGGATTTGAGGACGGTCACCGGCTGTCTCAACGTCTCCCAGACGCCCTCGGTAATGCTGCCGGACATGTCCAGCTCTTGGTCGGCGATCCCGCCCTCCTTCGCAGCGAGTTTGAGCATCTCCGCGATCGCGAACATCCCGATCAGTGCCGCGATGAAGTCCAACCCGTCGTACAACGAGAGCGAGCCGAACGTGTACCGAAGTTCGGGAGCGTTCGGGGCGATTCCGATTGTCGTGAGCATGAGACCGAACGCACCTGCACCGATCCCCTTCACGATCGAGCCCTGTACGACGACCGTGATCATTGCGATGCCGAACGCTGCCATGAGGAAGAACTCAGGCGAACCGAACATCAGCACGATCCCAACGAGGATCGGTGAGAACAGCAGCAGCGTCAACACGGTGAAGAAGCCGGCTGTCGCCGACGCCGTCGCCGACATTGCGAGGGCTTTCACCGCATTCCCCTGTTTGGTCATCGGATATCCGTCAAGCGTCGTCGCCGCCGCGCCGCCGGTCCCGGGTACGTTCACCAGAATAGCGGCGATCGACCCTCCATACATCGCCCCGCTGTACATGCTCACGAGCAGGACGATTGCGTTGACCGGTCCCAATGGAAGCGTGAGCGGTAACACGATCGCCATCCCCATCGAACTGCCAACGCCTGGCAGCGCGCCCGCGATAACGCCGAGGACAATTCCGACGACCACCCAGCCGAATGTCGGCCACGAAAAGAGGGTTATCGCCGCTTCGGTGATGGCTTGTGTTGCGCTCACAGGACACCCCCCGTGACGAATATTTCTCCCCTATCGACTCGGAGTCCCAGCGCTTCGTAGAACCCGAAGCCGATCAGCAGCGAGAGGATTGTCAGCACGAGGATGATCTTCCACGACACCTTGAACCAGAGGCAATACACCAACACGAAGATCGGGCTCGCCCACATGATGCCGATCGCATACGCCAGCAGGCCGTATCCGGTGATGAAGACACCAACCATGAGTGAGTCGTGGATCGGCCGGTCGACGACCGAGATGGCTTGGTCACCGGACTCCTCTTCCTCCTGTGCGGCGAAATCGTCATCGACATCGATGAGATCCGACGACTCGGTGACTATCGAGTGGAGGGGTTCTGGAAGGTACGACCGGAATATGAGCAGTACGGTGGCGATCAACACAACCCCTCCCGTGAGTCGTGGAAACGTTGCAGCCGAGCTGATGCTGAAATTGAACGAGGCCCACAGCATGTACACCGACGAGACAAGCATCGTAAGGAGAACGATGTGCTCCAAGCTGACTCGGTCGATGATCCTGAGATACGCTTGCTGTACGTCCATAGTCGATCGTAATGTTTACGATCGTCCCAATAAAGCTGCCGACTCTTGATGTTAGTTCGAGGCTTCGCGAACCTCATCGAGGTCGACGTTCTCCGGAATGATCTCGTACGCATCCGAGATGGCTCCCTCTGCGAACTCGCCGTCATTGAACTCGACGACGTTGCCGGTTTCCTCCGACCAGTCCTGAACCGCGTCGCTCTGGAGTGCTTCCTCGACCACATCGGCGATCACCTGGGTGCGCTCTCGTGGCGTATCCGGGGGTGCGTAGATGCCGCGGGTGAGGTTCGAGATGAAGTCGATGTTGTCGTATCCGAGATCGACGACTGTCTCGACGTCGGGGAACACGTTGCTCCCCCCACCCTCCTCGCTCACGAGTCCGGTGACCAGATCGAGGTCGCCCGACTCGACGCCGGCCTCCGCGCCGGTGTCGGTCGCGATACACGCCGGAACCTCGCCGGAGAGGGTTGCCTGTACGGCGGGACCTGTGCCGTCGTATCCGACGTAGCGGTCCCACTCGAAGCCGTGAAGCTCCTGCATCAGCAGTGCCATCACGTGGTCGACGCCACCACGTTCTTTGCCGCTGAAAATCTCGAGATCGCCGTCATCGTATCGGTCCATCAGGTCATCGTATCCCTCAATCTCGTGTTCGGAGTTCGCGACGATGACAAACGGTGTTCGTGCGTACGTGCAGACACCAACCATCTCGGTCATATCGAAGTCCTGCGGATTGACCATTTCGGACACCGGCGTCGACGGCGGATTGAACGCACAAATCGTGTGTCCGTCGGGCTCGGAGTAGAACGCCTCTCCGGTCCCTCGCAGCGACGCGGCACCCGAGATGTTCTCGATACCGATGTTGACGTCCATCCGCTCGTCCATCTCTGGAACCATCTGACGGGCGTACGTGTCCGTACCGCCTCCTTCACTGAACGGAATAATGTAGCGAATGTTCTCCGTGGGGAACTCGTCTTCCCCGCCACCGTTACTGTCGTCAGTGTCGCTGCCGTCGGCGCTGTCATCGGCACCTCCATCCCCCTCGTCGTCCGAACAGCCCGCGAGCCCTGCAATTCCTACAGTGGACGCCGCACCTGCATACTTGATAAACTTTCGTCGGTTCGATCCCTGATCGTTGTTTCCGATTGTCATCCCACTCGGTGATGAACGCTCAGTATTAATATAATTTATGATCGTTGTATGTATAACTTGAGACATCTCATCCGTCACCAAAGGGTTCAAAAATCAGATCCTATCTGACTTCGAGTGGATATTTGATCATATTCGGCAATCGCTATTGTTAATCTTTTTTGAACAATGTTGGTAGATGTTCACACGTCAGATCTGTAACTCGCATCATCGAATGCGGCGGTACTCTGAGCTGTTGACTGACATACATTTACACCACGAGCGGCCAGTAGAACTGCCAAGAGAGCACGATCACTGCCAGCCCGAGCACCATTGTCACGAGTCCGAACCCGAACACCTCACCGAGGTCGAGCGGCCCTCTATCGTACGATAGCAGCACTGAAGTGGTGTTAAACGGGAAGAATGTCGTCGATCCGACGAGGATGAGCACCGACAGCGCGAGCGAGAGCTGATCGATCCCGAGAACCGCGCCGAACTCCATGATGATCGGGAGTGCCACCACGATTGCGGCTGACGCCGTCGAGAACCACACTCGAATGAGCACCGCGAGTGTGAGCAGAGTACCAACGACAAGCCACGGCGCCATCGTCCCGAACGGGATGGTTTCAATGAGGAGCTCGATCACGAAATCGAGGGTTCCGGTCGATTCCATCACCTCTAATATGGAGAACATGGCCCCGATGAGAAAGAGAATTCCCCAGCTCACCTCGCTGACAAGTTCTCGATCGACAATATCAATCCCGGGCGCAGCGAGAACCCCGACCGCGACGGCAGCGGGTACGATCGTCGGGACGCCAAGAAAGGAACCAGCAACCCATGCAACTACTGCCCCAAGCATCACGACCCCGACTATTTTTTGTTCCCGGCTCAGCGACTCGGTTTCCCCCTCGACCGCCGTCGTCATTGAGTCGTCCAGTGCGGAGGGGTCGATAGTTCGCCCATCGTCGACGCGATACAGCGCGATAGCACACAGCGTCGACAGCCAGAACAGAAGCAGCATCGGCGGGATCATATACACCGCCCACTGCACCCACGTGATCGGCCGAACGGATTCATTGATCAGCTGAGAGGTGATGATCGCCATCCCACCGCCGGTCATCAGCATCATCGACCCGATCGGATTGATATGTCCGAGCACGATGAACGAGGTGTTTCGAAACGGGCCGGATTCGTCGAGCCCGTATGCATCTGTCATCTGATTTACTACCGGGATAAACGTCACAGCGCGCGCGACAGCCGATGGCATCAACAGCGAGAGCGCAAACATATGCGCTGCGAGCGACCGAACCGTCGTTTTTGGGGTGCTCTGTGTCGAGAGCATTCGCCCGGCAACGACCTTCCCCAGCCCGACTTTTCCGATCGCACCACCGAGCAACAAGAGGAGAAACAGAAAAAACACCAGCGTCGATGCGAACCCACTGACGGCTCCCGAAAACGCATCCACGAGTCCGAACGCGTACAACAACACCACCGCGAGCGTACTGGAGACGACGTAGGGGACAGCCTCAGTCAGCCAGAGTACGAGCGCAAACCCGAACACGGCGAGAACGAGCTGCATCTCGCGCTCGAGGCCACCGACTGGTGACATCAGCGTGCCGGCGGCGAGAACGATGAGTGAGGCCCAGACGCCGATATCTCGGGGGCCTGGGAGAGGAAACTGATCGAAGAGGAGGGACAACCGGCTCCGAGCGTCGGGCATAGCTGTGACCATCACGGGTCAGTACAAAAACACAGCGAACCAAGCAGTATCACCCGGACGATTGAAAATTACAAGATTGAAAATTATAAGGATGTTGGGCTCACACGTAGGGCTAATGACCATCATTGCCGGTGTCGAGCAAGTTGACCATGAGAGCATGGCGGTTTTCCAGGGAGCAAAACTCGCGGAAGCGTTCGACCAGGAACTGCATGTCGTTCACGTGTTGAGCCAGTCCGCGTTCCGAGAGCTCGAACAGAAAAGCGTCGATAAAACGGGACAAACGGTTCCAGTCGACGAGATCCGCTCATACGCGAAAGAGGTCGCAGACGACGTCGCATCGAAAACGACGGACGAGTATCAGCCGGTTGGGTTGGTCGGGGCTCCGGCCGACGAACTCGTTAAATACGCAGAGAAAAGCGATGCGAGCTACCTCTGTGTCGGCGGGCGGCGCCGCTCTGCGGTCGGGAAGGCGCTGTTCGGGAGCGTCACCCAAGACGTGCTGCTAGATGCAAATTGCCCGGTCGTGACACATCTGCAGGCGAACGACGAATGACCACGCAGCAGGACGGCCGTGCCGGCCGAGAGGTTTCGATCGCACTCGTCGACCAGGATGTCAAGCCGAGAGACGTCCTCGAACGAGGCGTCGGCGACCGAATTACGCTCGATGTCGGAGTGGATCCGACCGAAGACGCGCTGATCGAGCGGTTGTCTGGCGTTGATGCCCTGTTTACGACCTCTCGACTCCCCGTCTCTAGGCGAGTGCTCGAATCGGCGGACTCCCTGAAATTCGTTGCGAAGATTGGAACCGGACTGGACACGATCGATCTTGAGGCCGCCGCAGACTGCGGAGTCACCGTCGTGTACACGCCCGGATTGAACGCGCTGTCTGTCGCCGAGCACGCACTCACGCTGCTGTTGAGTGTCAAGCGAAACGTGTTGGTCGGGCAGCGAGCGCTGCAGGACGGCAAGTGGCGAGACGAGATTCCGAATGCTCGTCCTGTCGCGGGCACGTCCGTCGGAATCATTGGGTTCGGAAACGTCGGATCACGGCTCGCCGGCCTTCTCTCGGGATTCAACCTCGACGTGTACACGTACGATCCGTATATTCACGACATCGACACGCAGACGACGGGCGCGACACTCACCGATTTCGAGACGGTCCTGTCGGAGCCCGACGCGGTTATCGTCACTGCTGAACATACCGAGGAGACCCGCGGGATGATCGATGCCGACGCCCTCGAAACCATGCGGGACGATGCTGTCCTCGTCAATACGGCTCGCGGTCCCATCGTTGATACTGCCGCGCTCACCACTGCGCTTCAGAACGGAACGATCGGCGGTGCGGGCCTCGACGTGTTCGAAACGGAGCCGCTCCCGGCCGACTCCCCGCTCCACGGGTTCGAGAACGTCATCACGACGCCACACATTGCGGCATCGTCGGTTCGCGCCCGGTCGGAGATAATCGAGACGCTCGTCGACTGCACATTTTCGTTTATCGCCGCCGACCGTCTTCCGGAACGGTTCGTCGCCGTCGCCCCGCCCGAAAACGGATAATCAAACAATCGAACGGGTATCTCAGGCAAATCGCGCTCAGACACCCGTTTTTAACGGTGTTCTCGGACGGCGAAACACGCATCTTTTTACGAGGACGCATAGACGATTCACCTGATCAATGAGCTACGATAAAGTCGACGCCCCGGACGCGGGCAAGCAGATCACGCTCGCCGACGAGGAGACCGGCGAGTTGAACGTGCCGTCGAATCCCATTATCCCGATTATTTACGGTGACGGAATCGGCTCCGATGTCGGTCCCGCTGCACAGCAGGTGCTCGATGCGGCCGCCGAGGCGACCGGGCGTTCGATTGCCTGGATGCGTGTGTACGCCGGCAGCGCCGCTCGCGACATGTACGGTGAGAACCTCCCCGACGACACCGTGAGCGCCATTCGCACTCACCGCGTCGCGATCAAAGGGCCACTCACCACGCCCGTCGGCGCCGGCTTCCGCTCGCTCAACGTCGCGCTCCGCAAAACCCTTGATTTGTACGCCAACGTCCGCCCCACCTACTACCTCGAGGGTGTCCCCTCGCCCGTCACCAACCCCGGCGCGATGGATATGGTCACCTTCCGAGAGAACACCGAGGATGTCTACGCCGGCATCGAGTGGGAGGCCGGCACTGACGAGGTCGAGCAGGTTCGCGACTTCGTCGAAGACGAGATGGGTATCGACGACATCATCCACGACGGCCCCGTCGGTATCGGGATCAAACCCATTACCGAGTTCGGCTCCAAACGACTCATCCGCGAAGCGATCGATTACGCGGTCGAGAACGACCGCGACTCGGTCACGCTGGTCCACAAAGGAAACATCATGAAGTTCACGGAGGGCGCGTTCCGCGACTGGGGGTACGAACTTGCCGCCGACGAGTACGGCGAGGACGTCATCTCCGAAGACACCCTCTGGGAGGAGCACGACGGCGAACAGCCCGACGGGACGGTCGTCGTGAAAGACCGCATCGCGGACAACATGCTCCAGCAGGTTCTGACCCGAACCGAAGATTACGACGTGATCGCGACGATGAACCTCAACGGCGACTACTTCTCAGACGCCGCGGGCGCACAGATCGGCGGGCTAGGAATCGCGCCGGGAATCA
>LFFM01002202.1_pt1 | contig 12977 bp, 10 predicted proteins | sample 643131 | NCBI WGS metagenome assembly LFFM01 (sample SAMN03777445, study PRJNA286221) | soda lake metagenome | biome: soda lake; feature: Kulunda steppe; material: water; isolation source: sample Tc-Br brine of Tanatar trona crystallizer | place: Russia: Kulunda steppe | collected 2011-07
AATGACTCTGACCCGTCATGTGCGAAACTCTTGTGAATGCACATGTGAGTCATCAAATCGAAGAATGCTGAGTCGTCATACTTCACTGGACCCTTACGTTTCAGTTCCAGCTCCGGGTAGACGTATTCTCGAAGCTTTTTGAGCACCTCTTTTGCTTTCTTATCGCGTGTACGCTTACGTGTGCGACTAGACGTACCGCTCGATTGCTCTGTAGCAAAAGATTCAGAATCGAGTGGTATACCTTGTTCTCGAAACGTTCTCTCAACCGCATCAGCACTACTTTTGATAGCACTGCGCAGCGTATCAGAAAAGTAGTCCTTCCACCACCTCCCTAACGTACACCTGTCAGGGATGTTATTTTGCTCAAAACCAAGTGCTTCAGCATCATTGGAATTGTTACTGAGGTGTTCTCTTAGCCGCGAATTCATTTCGATGCCACGCAGATGACGGAACAGAAATGCCCTGATCAAGGGTTCCGCGTCTAGCGGAGAGCGTTGTCCACCATCACGCTCAATTGAGAGGAGCGTAGTAACGTCGATCTCAGATGCGACTGTGATACAGTCGATATCTTCTGGCTCATGATCCGAGGTGAGCGTTGCCACTTGTGAGGTAAGGTGCTCGACTACAGCCGAGACACCCTCCCCAGTCACGGATTAGACGCTCCTGTGGCTGGAGTTGAAACTGGACACGCGCACACGCAGCGCATCCAGTCCCCGAGTGGTTGGTGAGCAGCACATGAGTGACAAGTCAAAGAACATGGTCTAGTTCATCTGGGTGTAATTTCCGTATCTTCCCATATATACAGTCACATTCTGATTGAAATAATGTTCAAGTTGGCTACAATATGGAGTTAACTCCAATTTAGAGCCAGTATTAGATTCAAGACAAGGGCAGTCTGAATAGGTAATAGATGGTTTCCGATATCGCCCAATTTTTAGACGCAAAAGGCGGAGTGGGCGTGCTATCAGCGGTGTCTGATGGGGACAAAACGAATACGGAAATTCAGCAGGCTGTGAACGTTACCACATCGACTCTTTCCTCACGGCTCACAGAAGCAGAAAACATTGGATTGATCGAAGGGTCGAATACCGAACGCTATGACCGGCGAACTGTCGCATACTCGCTCACGTCACTGGGAAGGTACGTAACTCTCCAGCTCGCGGATGAAAATGCAATCACCAATTACTGGAAGATGGTGGCGTATGAAGAACTGGTTGATGATGGTGTCGAACAAGTCAAAGAAACGCTGGATGAGAATATGGAATCAATGGAAATGATGCCTGATCGGATGGACCCTGATCCAGTGTACAGCCTTCCAGACGTAGATCGCAATCAGATCCAGTCCAAGGTAAAAGACAGCGCCCAGACAGATGAGAACGAATCAGGTGACAGAAAACAAGAAAATACAGATGGTAATCCGTATGTGTCGTCAGGATCAAACACTTTATCGTCTGAACAGGATTCTTCGGAGGACTCCACTTCTAAAACCTCGCTCTCTGACTGGAATGGAGAGAATAAGGAATAGGGTCTTGTCAATTAGTCAGTGTGGATTCCAAATCCTGTTCTACTGAGAATCTACTGTTTAGGTGTGTCCAATAAAATTAGTTATATTAATTCTAAGATATCCGACTATAATTTGTTCCTCTATTTCGAGTGGATAACCACATGATCAAGCGGGGATATTTCCCAAATGTATTTAAGTAATCCGAGTTCACTATATCGTAAGAGATATAATGTCTATCGATAAAATGGAGGGCAGTTCGGCAGACGAGGACAAGACCTCCGTCTTTGATTACCGGTCCATAGATGGCATCCACGAGGAAATTCAGGAAACATACCTCGCAGATGACCGTCCGTGGGTTATTGGGTATAGTGGTGGAAAAGACTCCACCACTTCTCTCCAGCTTATTTGGTACGCTATTGAAGATCTTCCTGAAGAGAAGAGGAATAAACCAATTTATGTTATTTCAAGTGACACTCTCGTTGAAACTCCCAAGATTGTAAACCATATAATTTCTACCCTTGAAAATGTAAACGAATATGCTGAAAAAAAGAACCTTCCTATTGAGGCACACAAAGTCACGCCGAAGGTTGATGATTCGTTCTGGGTGAATCTCATTGGACGTGGGTATCCTGCACCAAATCAAACCTTCCGATGGTGTACTGACCGGCTAAAGATAGATCCAGCTGATCGATTTATCGAAGAAAAAGTCTCAGAACATGGCGAGGTTATCGTTGTCCTCGGCGCTAGAAAGGATGAGAGCGCGACGAGAAAGCAGGTTATGGACCTGCATAGTATTGAAGACACTGTTCTCTCACGCCACTCGAAGTTTTCAAACGCCTTCGTCTATACCCCTATCGAAGATTGGATCGTTGACGATGTATGGTCCTACTTGCTCCAAGTAGAGAACCCGTGGGGGAAGAATAACCGTGACCTTTCTGCTCTCTACCAAGAGGCTGATGATGAGTGTCCGATGGTGATTGACACGAAAACGCCTTCATGTGGAAACAGTCGGTTTGGCTGCTGGACCTGTACCGTTGTTAGCGAAGATAAAGCTATGCAGAATATGATTGATGAGGGTGATGAATGGATGGAGCCCCTGCTTGAATTCCGTGATTTCCTCAAACAGACACAAGACCCTGAAAAGAAATCCATGTACCGTGACGTGAAGGGTCGGCAGTATGGGAAAGTAAAGACGAAAGATAACGGTGATGAGGGAATCATCCCCCGCGCGTACAAGTTTGAATTCTGCAAGGACCTTTTACAGAAGTTGCTAGAAACCGAGGTAGAGGTTAATGAGCGTATAACCGATGATGAAGAGCAGATGGAGTTGATCCGTGATGAGGAGCTCCAGCGTATCAGGCAGATTTGGCGAGAGGAACGCTCAGATTGGGAAGACTCTGTGCCCAAAATCTATGAGCGTGTTACAGGTGAACGACTTGATTGGGTAGTCGATGATTTCGGTTCATTCGGAGAAACAGAAGGCCGAGTGTTGAAGCAGGTCTGTGAGGAGAACGATGTTCCGCCTGAGCTTGTCAAAAAGCTCCTTGATACGGAATTACAACATCACGGGATGAAAAGGCGGGCTTCAATATACGACCAAATCGACAGGGTACTTGGCGAAGACTGGCGCACCCCTGAAGAGATTGTCGCTGTTATTGAAGGCGAAGAGAACATTGAGAAATGGCAGTACGACTCTACTGGATCGGGGTGTAGCCAATGAGACTCAATCGAATCGTCATTGAGGATTTCGGGCCGTACAGAGGAGAGAATGAATTAGACCTGCATACGACTTCTGACTCTCCAGTTGTCCTGTTCGGCGGTCAGAATGGAGCAGGGAAAACCACCCTGTTCAAAGCTATACAGTTTGCATTACATGGAAAAAGTGCTCTCGGTCGTCGCACGAGCGAGAAGGAATACAAGCAGGTTATCGCTAGCAAATTCCACGAATATCCAGATAAAACCGCGACCGAGGCATCTGTTCGTGTGGAATTTGAATATGCGAAATTCGGAAATATTGATCACTACTCGGTAACGCGGTCGTGGCGTGATCGCGGAAAGAGTGTCGTTGAAAATCTTGAAGTTCGGCGTAACGGAAAACTTCCGGCAGATCTTGAGCGCGATCAATGGCAGGACTTCCTCAAAGAACTGATTCCTCCGGGCGTCTCACAGTTGTTCTTCTTCGATGGAGAGAAAATTCAGGAGTTAGCCACAGCCATTGAGGAAGATGATAACTTTGAGGAATCGCTGTATTCGCTCCTTGGACTTGACCTAGTGGGGAGGCTGGATGCCGACCTTTCGATCTACCTCTCAAACAAACTTGATGAGAGCGGCATCGAAGGAATAACAGACGAAATAGAGGGACTTCGTGAGGAAAAAGACGGAATTGAAGATGAAATCAACTCACTTGAGGAAGAGCAAGAACAGCTTGAAGATCGTCTCTCAGAATTAGAAGCAGAGATTGATAACGTCGAGAACGAGATTGCGAGCGAGGGTGGTTCATATGCTAAGAAGCGTGATTCGCTAAAGGAGCGACGTGTGGAACTAGAGACGAAGATAGATGGCATCAATGAGGAAATCCGGGAAATCGCTACCGGTGCGTTCCCGTTTGCTCTTGCTCCGGGGCTGTGTAGAAGTGTTGTTGACCGGCTGGATGAAGAAGAAGAAAGACAGGAGAAAGAAGCAGCGAGACAGCGACTTCGAAAAGAGATGGCGTCTCTCGTAGCCGATGAAGGCACTTTCTCGGACATAGAGGTCCCACGTGAGGAAGCCGAAGATGTCACACGACAAATCCAACAAAAAATTGAAGAACGATTGGATGAACCCTCGGAACCAAGTAAACTACTCAACCAATTCTCCTCAGAGCAGCGGGATGAGATGTACTCTGTTGTAGATGATGCACTCAATGAAGTGCCTCAAGAACTAGGTGGTTTGACAACAGAGCTTGAATCACTCATACGCGAACGGCAGGAGGTTGAAACGAAGTTGGGTCGGGCTCCAGATGAATCAGTTATTTCGCCCTTGGTAGAGGAACTCAATAGCCTCACCGAAGAAGCGACAGAATTGAAATCTAGGGTGGGGGAGATCGAGGGCGAACTTTCCGAGAAGCGTGAGGAACGAAGTCGTCTAGAGAATTCGTTAGAAAAGAAACTTAAACACAAATCAGAGCATGAGGGTGTGTCTGATCGGGCTACCCTTGCGTCAAACGTGCAGGATGTCCTTGATCAGTACAGGGACCAATTGACCCGAGACAAGTTGAGTCAACTGGAAGACGAGCTAACGAAACGGTATCTTTCCCTGTCTAATAAGAGTCAATTCTATGATCAGATAGTAATTGATGAGAACGAATTAGATATCAAAGTGAAGACAATACATGGGAATCATAAGCCACAGTCAGAGTTGTCTGCTGGTGAAAGACAGATCTTTGCAACTGCTCTTCTGTGGGCACTAGCGGAAATATCTGGTCGTCCACTGCCTTTTATTGTGGATACTCCCATGGGACGCCTCGACAAGTCGCACAGAGAGAATCTTGTCCAGAACTTCTTCCCAGAAGCGGCTCATCAGGTGATGGTTTTCTCCACCGACACCGAAGTTGATAACCAACACTACGAGAGCTTGGACGACTCGATCAGTCAATCATACCGCTTAGAATACGATGAACAGAGAGGGTGTACGAATATCGAAGAGGGGTACTTCTGGTCAGAATCAGACACAAATACCAGTGTGGTTGCGGAGGGTGATTAATCATGAGTAAGGAATTCACTCGGGTCCAGATCGGCACAGATGCAACGAACCGACTACGGATGTTGAAAGGGAGGACAGACCTCACTCCTAACTACCTCTGTCGGATCGGGTTCGTGTATTCACTCAATGAACCACGGCCTCCGTCACCCGCAGAGTACGATTCTGAAGGACAGGTATTCAATCGCTATACGCTTCTTGGTGAGCATGATGCTCTGTATATGGCCCTTCTTCGGGAACGGCTCATTCAAGAGGGGAAAGACCCAGATGAGCGGTTGTTTGAGGAATTTGTAGCCCACCTCAACCGTGGAGTCATTAGGGTATTCGGGAATGTTGATGACCCTAGTGATTTTCACGACCTGATTCCAGAACAGATCAAGGACGAATCAGCTGAACAGATTCAAGAAGAGGTGTGATATGGGAGACAAACTTGATGATGTGATATATCTCGATCACCACGCCACTACGCCGGTAGACGAGTCAGTGTTTGACGAAATGGCTCCATACTTCACTGAGAAATTCGGCAACCCCGCTAGTGATGACCATAGATACGGAGTGGAAGCAAAACGCGCAGTCAAAACAGCCAGAGAGAGGATTTCCGAAGCGTTCAATTGTCGGCCAGAAGAGATCATCTTCACTAGTGGAGCAACGGAGTCAGACAATTTAGCTATCCGTGGAGTGGCTGAGTATGCACAAAAGAACGGAAAAGGGTCACATATAATCACCTCGGAGGTAGAGCACGATGCCGTTTTGAAGGTCTGTGAAAACCTCAAAGAAGAGGGGTTTGACGTAACACGGCTTTCGACTGATGACCAAGGTCGAATTGATCTGGACGAGGTGAGGAAGGAGATTCGTGAAGAGACCATTCTAATCTCTGTGATGGCTGCAAATAACGAGATTGGAACAATACAGCCGATTTCAGAAATAGGGCAGATGGCGAAAGAGTCGCAAACACTATTCCATACTGATGCAGTGCAAGCGGTCGGGAAAGAGCCTCTCGATGTTCAGGCACAGAATATTGATTTGATGTCTGTTTCGGGCCACAAAATCTACGGTCCAAAAGGTGTTGGCGCTCTGTACATCCGACGTAGAAATCCTAAAGTCAAACTAGAAGGGCAGATTGTTGGCGGGGGTCACGAGAGAGGATTCCGTTCCGGGACACTCAATGTCCCCTCAATTGTTGGCTTTGGGAAGGCAGTACAACTAGCTGAACAAGAGCGAGAACAGAGAGTATCTCACCTTGAAAATCTTCAGTCTCACATGCTTGAGAGGCTACAATCGGAACTTGATGATGTGACACTCAACGGTCATCCCAAAGAGCGACTTCCAAACAACATTAATGTGAGTTTCATAGGTGTAGAGAACAAAGCGTTGGTCCGAAACTTACAACCAGAGATCGCTATTTCTGCTGGTTCTGCTTGTACAACTGACAAAGTAGAGGCCTCTCACGTGCTATCGGAGATCTCAACCGAAGAAGAACGGTGGCATTCAGCAGTCAGGTTTGGACTTGGAAAAGACACCACTATAGAGGAAATAGACCATACTGTTGATGAAGTAGTCTCGGCGGTGAACCGGCTGAGAAACATTCAATTCGGATAGCCCATCATGTCTGAAATTCCTTCCCCAACAGATCAAGATACAGTAGGCCTTCAAACACTCTCACTCAACGTCAGTTATCGGACTGGAGAGGACGATCTGCTTGAGGACTTCTACGTGCCTTGTCTGGAACAGGCTTCAGAGTATGACAGGGCAGCCGGATTCTTCGATAGTAAATCTCTCGTTCACGCTGCACGCGGGATTTCACAATTAGTTGTTAACAGAGGTAAAATGCGACTAGTGGTGAGCCCTCACCTATCACCCGACGATATCGAAGTTCTCAGAGATGTTTCGGAAGGCTCCAGTCCCAAAGAGGATGAAATAATTAGAGAATCGCTAGAAGAGGGTTTGAGTAAGGAGCAATTCGAGGATTACCTCAAACGTGACCGATTCAAATGTCTTGCATGGATGTTAGAGCAGGATCTGCTTGAAATCAAGGTTGCATATCTTTCTGAAGGCGAGGACAGAAATCCGTTCAGCCAATACCACGAGAAAATCGGGATCTTTAGAGACGACTTTGGCAACAAAGTTGCCTTCTCTGGTTCGATTAATGAGACAGGAGTGGCATGGAGAGATAACTACGAATCATTCGACGTTTATGCGAACTGGCACGCAGCTATGGATTTGCGGACATCAAAAAAGGAGAGCTCCTTCGAGAAATTATGGAACGATGAAGACTCACGTGTTGTGGTTAGAGACCTCCCGGATGCTATCGAAGTTGGGTTGCAGGAACACAGTCCCGGCACTGTAGATGGCCAGCCTGATCTCGATATGTTTCGAGATGAGTCCGAGAAAGATGACTCGAACTCAGAGGATGACATCTCACTTTGGCCCCATCAGGAGACGGCTATTGAACGCTGGATCGGAAACCAGCACAAAGGAATATTGGCGATGGCGACTGGAACGGGAAAAACCAGAACTGCTATTGCAGCGTCCAATCTCGATGCAGACAATCGTGTTACCGTCATTATTGTCCCCACAACCCCTTTACTGAATCAGTGGAAGGAAGACATCAACGAACTGCTTGAAGACGTGAATTTCACCGTCTGTAGTGGTGATACTGATTGGAGGGCTGATATACTATCAATAGTTGATCCGTACCGTCTCAATGAACAGAAGCAGATCAATAAGAGACAAAAAGAGATCGTAATCACAACGTTAGATACAGCAAAGAGAGAAACATTCAGACGAGTCATTGGGAGCATACCACCTGAAAGGATTCAGATCATCGTAGATGAGGTGCATAACGCAGGCGCGGATCAGGCTAGCCAAATATTTGAAATTGACGCAGGACGGCGTATTGGTCTCTCTGCCACGCCAGATAGGAAATACGATGATGAAGGGAATAGAAAAATAACGAATTACTTTGATGATATTGTTTTCCGGTTTAGTACCAAGGATGCAATTGAGAACGGGTATCTGACTGATTATGACTACTATCCACTTGTGTGTGAGTTGTACGAGGACGAATACGCCGATTACAAGGAGTATGGAAAGAAGATTGCTAGCTTAACAAAACAGATAGAGCAAAATAGTGGAGACCGCTCACTGAGCAGTCTGCGAGAGGATCGAGAGCGAGCTTATCGTGACCGAGCAAAAGTTCTGAAAAAGGCTGATAACAAGCCTGACCGCATAGGAAGGTTTCTTGAAACCGATCACGAGACACCGGCTATCATTTTCTGTGAAGACAACAATCAACGAGAAACCATAGAAGAACAACTAGAGAAGAAAAAGAAATCATATTCGGTCTACGTATCAGACATGGGAGATGCTGAGAAAGCTAATGCCTTCTATAAATTTGAAGAAGGCTATGTGGACTACCTTTTAGCCATCAATTGTCTTGATGAAGGAGTTGACGTTCCAAAGTGTCCAACAGCTATCATCGTATCTAGTACCACTAATGAGCGGCAATTCATCCAACGTCGTGGACGAGTCCTACGGATTAATGATGATAAGCCGAAGGCATACGTATACGACCTGATAGTATTACCCGGGTTAGGCGCTGAGAAAGGAAATGACACTGCTCGTAATTTCATAATAAAAGAATTAGAACGGGTGAAGGTTCTTATGGAAGCGGCCAATAATAAGGAACAAGTAAGGATGGATTTAAAACAAGAACTTGATCCATACGGATTCGGTCACCTCGCACTAATATAATGTCCAGAGAGAACATTGACGACGACCTGCTGGCCCTGATTAGAGAATACGCTGATGAACATAATATTCCTGAGGATCTTCTTATTGAGTTGTACAGGGTTGAAAAGAGTAAGATTACTATGGATAGACGGCATGGAATTGTGGAGGATGTGCGAGAGACCCTCGAAGGTTACGTTGATGGTGACGATGATGATACAGATATCTCGTACTCAAAATTTGAAAACGGATACTGAAACCAACTCTTAGCACCAATAAACAAATGAATATCAAAAAAGTCACAATCGAGAACTTTGGTCCCTTCTACGGGGAGATCGAACTAGACCTCCAGACAGAACCTGAGAAACCACTCATTTTGATTGGAGCACAGAATGATAGGGGAAAAACTGCTCTTTTTAATGCTCTGAAGTTCTGTCTCTATGGATTTGAAGGGAGCAACCGAGAGAAATCAGAACAAGCACGGAAAGCAATTAATCGACGTGCCTCAGAGGAAGAAGCAGGGAAAACAAGTGTGACGATTGAATTCACGCATGGGGAAAATGACAAAGTATACAAAATTGATAGATATATTGAATTCGAGCAGGTTGATGACGCTGATAGTAGAAGTGTCGCAAACGGGCCGGAAGTAGTTGTTTCTGAGCCTCAGAGTGGCAATGGAATGGGGTATAAAATAACACCGCGGGATAGTAATGACAAATATAATGAGTTCATGGATACTGTACTACCTGAAAACGCGTCTAAATTCTTCTTCTTTGATGGGGAGCAGATCGAAAAATATGCGCAATCTGCACAATCTAGTACGCAAACTACCGATTCTGATGACAAAGTGAAAGAGGCAATTCAGACCGTCCTAGGCATCCAAGAGATAGAAAATGCAGTTGAGGATCTGGATGACCAACACAGTTATTATCAAAATAAACTGGAAGAGGTCTCTGATGAAAAAGACGAGCTTGGACAAATTCAGAGTGAAATCAATGAAAAAGAGATTTTGAAGGGAGAGAAAGAGGGAGAAAAGTCTCAAAAAGAAGAAGATTTGGAGAGGAAAAAAGAACGGAAAGAAGGGCTAAGAGACGAGCTTGCAAATGCAAAAGGCGTTGCTGAAGCCAGAAGAAGAATAAAAAATATTGAAGATGACCTAGGAAGCGTAGAAGACGAAACCGGCTTGCGGTGGGATCTTCGTGAAAAGAGGGCAGAAAAGAGGAAGATAGGAAAACGGATGGGTTCACTAGCTGTCGGAATTGGAGCGGAAGTTTTGAAAGATAGTGAGAAGTTTGATACCTCATTAAAACTTGGAGTAGAAGAAGCACTCGAATATCTTACAGACCAGTCAGAATGTCTCTGTGGAACCGAGATTGGAGAGAGTGAGCAAAAAATATTAGAAGAAAATTTGAGAATGGTACAGGAGGATGAATACCATACTCTACTAGAGCTACAGGACCTTGCTGAGACACACATCACCTGCCTCATTTCTGGTGCCAATTCAACAGCTGATTATGGCCACTCACATGCACAGACACGCCATTCAGAGTTGGATACTGAAATAAAAGAACTACAGAGTGAGATACAATCTTTAGAAGAGCGCAGGGATGAACATCAAGCAACAATTGATGAGGCGCATATTACTGCCGAAGAAGTTGAGGAAATAGAAAACGAAATAAGTGATGTCGATACTGAAATCGGGCGTGAAAAAGGCAAAATCGAGGATCTTGAAGCAGAGATAGAAGAGCTTGATGACAACATAGACAATCTCAACAAAAAGCTGGAGCGTCTTGGAGAGGTTACTGATGAGCAGGATAGACTACGGACCCTCGTAAGGACCGCCAGAGAGTGTAGGGATGCGTGGGAGAATATTAAGAACCAATATGTCGAAGATCAAAAATCTAGGGTTGAAAACCATGCCAGCGATGTTTTTATTGAACTAACTAACAAGGACTCCGTTTACAAGTCGCTCAGTATCACTAATGACTATGAGCTGAGTATCAAGACAATCACTGGAGATCGAGATATAGAAGCTCAGGATCCAAGTAAAGGTGCAAGGCAAATACTCGCCTACTCGTTCATCGCGGGCCTAAATCAATTCACGGCGCGTAATGCACCAGTTGTTATTGATACTCCTATCGGGCGTCTTGACCCTGAGCACAAGCGAAATCTATTAGAATATTATCCAACACTCCAGAATCAAGTCGTTATTCTATATCAACCGGGGGAGCTAAACGAACGAGATTTAGAAAAGATGGAGGAAGACACCTCACACTATTACAGGATCAATCAACGTGAGGACTACCCAGAGTCTAGTGCCATCTCTAGGGGTAGAGCAAGAGATAAAAATAGAGAGGTGATGATAGAATGATACACAATAAACGGATCAAAACGAGTAGGAACGATGTCTATAGGAACCTAGTCACTGGTACCGCAGTTCGTGAAGACGAGATCGATTCAAAAGATGAGAACGAGGGTTATCCGTTCGATACCAATTACGAGTTGTTTCTTGCAGGCTTAGTGGTGGGATTTGTTAAAGATGAGGCGATTTCCCAACCTGAGAAAGGGTACGGACAGGACTTCATACAGGTAAATCGGATCGGTAGCTCCCCGGAGAATGAATACCGACAAGGTGTAAAATTCATAATCAAGCTGGTTGAAGCAGAGAATCCAGAACTGGAAGAGGATGAATTATGGGATTTAGTGCTTCGTTACGCTGATGCAGGAGTCGGTCAAATATATCAAGACTTCACAACGTATGAGCGATTAGATTTCAATGGTACCTTGAAGTCGTGTGAAGAGAAGTGGCCGGAGAGACTAGAAGAAGTGCTAGGCGATTTCGAGGCTTCGTAGAATTTTGAATTTTAGTTGCTAGACAATTCTCTATTCGGAACTTTCGGAAATGACCCCCTTCCGTTTATGCCCCTCGCGTGTGATGTGATACCTATGATCTCGGACGCTCGCGTACTCCAACCAGAATTCATCCCAAACGAGGTGATTCATAGAAACGGGGAGATTGGGGCGATATCGGCTGCCCTTCGCCCGATCACACGCGGAGAGCAAGCTGAAACAACCATCCTGCATGGGCCGACTGGCGTGGGCAAAACCTGTCTCGCCAAATACTCCACGCAACAACTTCGAGAGGAAGTTCTCGACATCAACACCCAGCACGTCAACTGCTGGGAGGACCACACTCGTTTCCGAACACTCCATCGCATTCTCGACGGGATCAGCCAGACTACGGACATTCACCGCTCGTCTACGCCGAAAGACGAGTTGCTTGAACGTATCCGTGATTACGATGGTCCACAGTACGTTGTGATCCTCGATGAAGTCGACCAACTGGAAGACAAAGATCTCCTCTATGACCTGTATCGTGTCTCGAATCTCTCGCTCATCTTGATTGCGAACGATGATGAAGAGGTGTTTGCGAACCTTGATGACCGCGTGTATAGCCGATTTCTCAGTGCGACTCGGATCAAATTCGACCCCTACTCTCTCGATGAGTTGACAGCGATTCTCTCGGCCCGTGTGGAGTACGGACTTCGGGATGGGGTAATCGACTCGGAAGGAATCAGACACATTGCTGAGGCCGCTCGCGGCGATGCACGGGTCGCCATCGGGGCACTCCGAACCGCAGCACGGAACGCACAGCAAGAGGGACTCACAACGATTCCGATGGACATTATCGAGGGCGCTGTTCCAGAAGCAAAATCGGAAGTCAAGCAGAAAACAGTCGACAAGCTCACTGCCGACCAACAGGTGCTCTACGAGATTATTACTGAAGAAGGTGAGATCTCACCTAGTGACCTCTATGCAGAATACGATAAGCGAGTAGAACAGCCGAAAACGAGGCGGATGCTTCGAAACTATTTGAGTAAACTCGAACACTACAAGCTGATTGTTTCTTCAGGGAACACGCGCGGACGCACATATTCAACCTACTCATAGACTGGTTTTTCTGGGTGTGTATTCGGCAATTGGAAATCACACGCCGATACTTACG
>LFFM01002204.1_pt1 | contig 12968 bp, 9 predicted proteins | sample 643131 | NCBI WGS metagenome assembly LFFM01 (sample SAMN03777445, study PRJNA286221) | soda lake metagenome | biome: soda lake; feature: Kulunda steppe; material: water; isolation source: sample Tc-Br brine of Tanatar trona crystallizer | place: Russia: Kulunda steppe | collected 2011-07
GAAGACGGCGAGAGCGACGCGGGCGGCGAGGACGGCGAGAGCGACGCGGGCGGCGAGGACGACGAGACCGACGCCGACACGGTCAACGAGCCCGACGCGGGCGACGACGACTCCGACGCGGACGCGAGCGACGGCCCGCGGTAGCCGCCCGCCCCGGATCGCCCCTTCTTAAGTGTCCGGCTGGCCGCAGTACGCGTAGTGACCACCACGGAACTCCTCGTCGCGGTGCTCGCGGGGATCGTACAGGGCGTCGTCGAGTGGCTCCCCGTCTCCAGCCAGGGGAACCTCGCGCTGTTCCTCACGCTCGCGGGGACCGAACCGGACACCGCCCTCCAGCTCGCGCTCTTCTTGCAGGTCGGTACCACTCTCTCCGCGGCGACGTACTACCGCGAGGAGATCCGGACCGCGGCCCGGGCCGTCCCCGGCTGGCGGCCCGACGCGGCCTACGAGGGCGACAACGCGATCGCGAGCTACGTCGTCGTCGCCTGCGCGATGACCGGGCTCGTCGGGATCCCGCTGTACGTGTTCGCGGTCGATCTGGCCGGGCAGCTCACCGGCGGCGTCTTCATCGCCGCGATCGGCGTCCTCCTGATCGCCACGGGCGTCCTGCAGATCGCCTCCGAGTCGGTGTCGATGGGCGGCACCAGCGACCCCACCCTCGTCGATTCCGTCCTCGTCGGCGCGGTCCAGGGCGTCGCGATCCTGCCGGGCATCTCCCGGTCGGGCGTGACGACGAGCGCCTTCCTCTTCCGGAGCTACGACCCGCCCGCGGCGTTCCGCCTCTCGTTTCTCCTCTCGATCCCCGCGAGCCTCGGCGGCGCGGCGCTCACCGTGCTCGGGGCGGGGGGACTGCCGGGGATCAGCCCGACGGCGGCGCTCGTGGCGCTCGTCGTCAGCGCGCTCGTCGGCTACCTCACCATCGACGCGCTGATGCGGGTCGTCGAGCGCGTCCCCTTCTGGGCCGTCTGTTTCGGCCTCGGCGGGCTCGCGATCGTCGGCGGCGGCGTCGTCTCCGTCGTCGTCTGACCCGCCGACCGCCCGTCTCCTCGTCGAGTCGCTCCTCCCGCCGGCCTCTCTCCTCCACCTCACCGATCGGTTCCTCCTCCACCTCCTCCTCCCCACCAACCGCCCCTTCCGCTCCGCGCCGATCGCGTCCCGCTACGACGACCGCACGAGCGGCTCGTACCACTCGCGATTCGCGCGGTACCAGTCGATGAACTCGCCGACGCCCTCGGCGATCGACCGCGACGGCTCGTAGCCGATCCGCTCGCGGGCCTTCGCGACGGACGCGTGGGTGTGTTCGGCGTCCGCCTCCCGGGCCGGCTCGTACTCGATCGCGAGCTCGGGCGCGAGCTGGTCGCGCACGGTCTCCGCGAGCGCCTGGATCGAGATGGTGTCGGCGCTGCCGACGTTCAACACCTCGCCGTCGGCGGCGTCGCACGTCAACAGCGTCCGGTTCGCGTCGACGACGTCCGCGACGTAGGTGAAATCGCGCGTCTGCGTGCCGTCGCCGTACACGACCGGCGGCTCACCGTTGAGACACCGGGAGACGAAGTTCGAGATCGCCATGTTCGGGCGCATCCGCGGGCCGTACACGGTGAAGTAGCGCAGACAGACCGTCGGCAGCCCGTGCAGCTCCGTGTAGACGCGCGCGTAGTGCTCCTGTGCGAGCTTCGAGACGCCGTAGGGGCTGACGGGCTCGGTCGGGTGCGACTCCTCGTACGGCAGCGAGACGGGTTTTCCGTACACCGACGAGGAGCTGGCGACGACGACCCGGTCGACGTGCGCCTCGGTCGACGCCTGCAGCAGGTTCACCGTCCCGTCGACGTTGATGTCGGCCACCTTGCGCGGGTTGTCGACGCTCTCGCGGACGCCCGCCTGTGCGGCCTGATGGACGACGACGTCGGCGTCCGAGACGACCGCCGCGACCGTGTCGGCGTCGCGGACGTCGCCCTCGACGAACCGGTACGTCGCGTCGCCCGCGTCGGCGACCGACCGGTGGACCTCGAGCGTGTGGCGTTTGATCCCCTCCGCGTAGAACGGTTCGAGATTGTCGAGGACGGTGACGTCGTGGCCGTCGCGGAGGAACGCCTCGGCGAGGTGGCCTCCGATGAAGCCGGCCCCGCCGGTGACGAGAACGTGCATATCCGACGGTTACGAGGGGCACACAAAACGACCGCGGTTTCGCTCCCGATCCACCGGCGATCGGCCACCCAGCGCCCGACTCGTCAGCGTTCGACTCGCCAACGCCGACCCACCAGCACCCGACCCAACAGCGTCGCCACCAGGAGCGCGACCGTGGCCGCGACCGGGCCGAACCCCGGAACGCCGTCCGACGTGTCGGCCTCGCCTTCCGGGACGGCTCCGCCGTCCTCGGGGCCGTCCCCGGAGCCGTCTCCAGAACCGTCGCCTGACTCGTCCCCCGATCGATCCTCGGAGCCGTCTCCGACGGCGATCACGCCCGCCTCGGTGCCGTCGAGCGTCACCGCCCCGTCACCGGTTGGTTCGAACCCGATATCGAGGGTCTCAGTCTCCCCGGGCTCGAGCGACACCGTCCGTTCCCCGACCGCTTCGCCGTCCATGCGGACGGTCACGGTGTGCGTTTCCGGCCGATCGCCGGGGTTGTGGACGGTCGCCTGCACCGTGGTCTCGTGACCGGCACGGACCCAGCCGGCGGGGACCTCGGCGTCCACGACTTCGACGGTGCCGGGTTCGAGGGCGGCGACGGCGACGGGCGAGGCCTCGGGAAGCGTCACGGTGTGTGTGTCGCCGTCGACGTCGTGGTCCACGTCCGTCGTGGTCCACTCGTCGGCGGCGTGCCGTAGCACCTCGATGGCCTCCGAGTCGAGTTCGTCGGGGATCGCGGCCCGGTCGAGGTCGAAACGCAGGGTCACGTCGGTCGTCTCGTTCGCGTCGAGGTCCGTCCGGAGGTCGACGTACGCGAGCGCCTCACCGTGCAGGATGGCGGGGAGCCCTCCAGGCCCCGCCGACGGACCCGCGATCGTGGCCTCGAACTCGGCGCGGTCGTCACGCGGGTCGATCACGAGCGCGGACAGCGACACCGCGGGATCCGTCTCGGACGGGCCGGACGCCTCCAGCGGCACGGCTATCGGATCGCCGCTCGCGCCGGTCACCTCGACCACGACGGTGCCGTCGGCCATCGATCGGGTCGTCGTCGGCTCGGCGGAATCGCCGCCGGAGCTACTCCCGCCGGAACTGCTCGCACCGGTTCCGGTTCCCGACGTGGACGAGGAACCCGACGAACTCGACGACCCGGAGGAACCCGACGAACTCGACGTCGTTGACGAGCCCGAACCGTCCACCGTGTCCGCCTCGTCGCCGTCGTCGGCTTCGACGGTCAGTGCTCCCGCCACGGTCCCGTTCACGGCGATCTCATACGTCCCGGTTTCGTCGACGGATTCGGTAAAGGAGACGCGCTCCGAGCCGCCGCCCGACACGGAGACCGTCCGACGATCGGCGATCTCTCCGTCGATCTCGAGTCCGATATCGGATTCGCCGGCCTGCACGCCGCGGTTTTCGACCGTCGCCGCGACCTCGACGGATCCACCTGCGAGGATCGCGTTCGGGTCCACGGTCGCGTTCGTCACTGAGATCTCGGGTTCGGCAGCCGGTTCGACGGCCAGCGGTCCGGCGGCGACGCCGTTTACGGCGATCGCGTACTCGCCCGCCTCGTCGAACGATTCGGTGAAGGAGACGCTCGCCACCTCGTCGCCATCGACGGAGACGGTTTCGTTGGCGACGACGACGCCGTCGACTTCGAGCTCGATCGAGCGCTCACCGTCGAGCTCGGCGGCGTTCTCGACGGTCGCGTTCACGACCGCCGGCTCGCCCACGGTGACGACCGGATCGGCGAGCGTGGCGGCGATCTCGGCGGGAGCGACTTCGGGCGTCGGCGTGGGTTCGGGCGTCGGTGTTGGGGTCGGTTCCGGTGTCGGCGTTGGCGTAGGCGTCGGCGTAGGTGTCAGCGTTGGCTCCGGTGTTGGTTCAGGCGTCGGCGTTGGCTCCGGTGTTGGTTCAGGCGTCGGTTCGACGACCAGCGTTCCGGCCTCAACGCCGTTCACGGCGATCGTGTACTCGCCCGCCTCGTCGAACGACTCGACGAAACGGACCGACCTCGACTCGCCGCCGCGCACGGAAACCAGTCGGCTGGCGACGGTCGCGTCGTCGACTTCGAGTGCCACGACGAGGACGTCGCGTTGGTCGCCGCCGTTCTCGAGGGTCGCCGTGATCCCGACCGCCGCTCCTTCGGGGACCGATCCGGAATCGAGCTCCACGTCCGTCACGTCCACCCCCGGTACCGGCTCGACGGTCAGCGTTCCGGCCTCGACGCCGTTCGCCGCGATCACGTACTCGCCCGCCTCGTCGAACCGCGAGGTGAGACGCACTTCCCTCGACTGGCCGCCGCGTACGGAAACCAGCTGACTGGCGACGGTCGCGTCGTTCGCGGTGAGTGCCACGACGAGGACCTGTCTTCGGTCGCCGTCGTTCTCGACGCGCGCCGTCGCCTCGGCGCGCTCCCCCTCGACGATCGAACCGTCGACCAGGTCGGCCTCGACCACGTTGATCCCGGCGTGGGTATCGGCACTGGACGATCCGACGAGGGCCACGCCGCCGAGAACGACCCCCGACAGAAACACCGCTACGCACACCCACCAGACGACGGCCCGCCGACTCGACATAGGCACGTAAGAGGCCTATCGAGTCATTGTAATGATGGATCAAGCGGAAGTAAGCCCTGCATAGTCGTGACGCGACCGGGACGGTGGAACGGCGGTTCCGGACTGTAATGCGGGCGTACGATCGAGACCCCGCTGTCGAAACGGGCATCGACGGTCGCCGGCGCTACTCGACGGTGACGCTCTTCGCGAGGTTCCGCGGCTTGTCGATCGACCGGCCGAGCCGGTTCGCGACGTGGTACGCCACCAGCTGGAGCTGCGTGTTCGCGAGCAGGGGGAGGACGCTCGGGTGCGCGTCGGGCAGCGCGAGCGTGTGGTCCGCGTACTCGGCGACGCCGGCGCGGCCGTCCGTCACCGCGATCACGGGCGCGCCGCGCGCCTCGACCTCCTTGACGTTGCTCACGGTCTTGCGCGCGGCCGCGTCGTCGCCGGTGACGACCGCGATCACGGGCGTCCGCTCGGTCACGAGCGCCAGCGTCCCGTGTTTCAACTCGCCGGCCGCGAACCCCTCGGCGTGCTCGTAGGTGATCTCCTTGAACTTCAACGCGCCCTCCAGCGCGACCGGGTGGTTCGGCCCCCGGCCGATGAAGAAGTAGCCGTCCCGGCCGACGTACGCCTCGGCGACGGCGGCCGCCGCGGACTCGTCGAGCACCTGCTGGACGAGCCCCGGCAGGTCGCGAAGCGCCGCGAGCCGCTCCCGTGAGGCCTCCGACCCGGTCGCCGACCCGGCGAGCCGCTCGACGAGCAGCGACAGCGACACGACCTGGCTGGTGAACGTCTTCGTGGCCGCGACGCCGATCTCCGGGCCCGCCCGGATGTACACCGCGTCGTCGCACTCGCGGGCCGCCGACGAGCCGACGACGTTCGTCACCGCGAGCGTCCGCGCCCCGCGGCTGCGCGCGGCTCTGAGCGCGGCGAGGGTGTCCGCCGTCTCGCCGCTCTGGGTGACGCCGATCACGAGCGCGTCGCCGACGGGCGGCGTCCGCACCGCGTACTCGCTCGCGAGGAACGCCTGCGCGGGCGTCCCCGCCTCGCGGAACCGCGCCGCGCCGACGAGCGCCGCGTGATACGACGTCCCGCAGGCGACGAGGTGGACCGTCGACGGCGCGGGGACCCCGTCGACCTCCGGCAGCTCGACCGTCCCGTCGAGCTCGTTCACGCGCCCCGAGAGACACTGCCGGAGCGCGGTCGGCTGCTCGTGGATCTCCTTGAGCATGTAGTGGTCGTAGCCGCTCTTGCCGGTGTCCTCGACGTCCCAGTCGACGGTCGTCACCGCCTTCTCGACGACGTCGCCGTCGCCGTTGCGGACGGTAGCCCCGTCGCCGCGGACCACCACCGTCTCGCCGTCCTCGAGGTAGACGACCCGCTCCGTGAACTCGAGGAACGCCGGCACGTCGCTGGCGACGTGGTAGCCGTCGTCGCCGACGCCGAGCACGAGCGGCGAGTCGTTCCGCGCCGCGAACAGCGCGTCGACCCCCTCGAAGACGGCGACGATGGCGTAGCTCCCCTCCAGTTGCGAGACCGCCCGGCGGAACGCCGTCTCCGGGTCCGCGCCGTCAGCGAGCGCCTGCTCGATGAGGTGCGGGACGACCTCCGTGTCCGTGTCGCTCTCGAACGTCCGGCCGGCGTCGACGAGCGCCTCCTTCAGGGCCCGGTAGTTCTCGATGATCCCGTTGTGGACGACCGCGACCGCGCCCGTCTCGCCGGCGTGCGGGTGCGCGTTGCGGTCGGTCGGCGGCCCGTGCGTGCTCCAGCGCGTGTGGCCGATCCCGACCGACCCCGTCGGGGCGCCCGACTCGATCGCCGCCTCCAGGTTCTCCAACTCGCCCGCGCGCTTGCGAACGTCGATTCCGGCACCGTCGGAGCTCACGCCGCCGTTCGCGTCGACTCCGCCGTCGCCGCAGACCTCGTCCTCGCCGTCGCCGCAGATCTCGTCCTCGCCGTCGCTCACGGCGATCCCGGCGGAGTCGTAGCCGCGGTACTCCAGCTGGTTGAGCCCCGACAGCAACACCCGGGTGGCGTCGCCGTCGCCGACGTAGCCGACGATCCCGCACATTATCGCGTCACCTCGTGTCCGTCGGACCATCGAGACATCACCGCACCACCTCGTCGGCGGCGACGTTGCTCCGCACGCGGGTCCCGTCGCCGACCGTCGCGTTCGGCCCGACGAGGACGCCCCCCGCGAGGGTGGCCCCGCCGCCCACCGTCGCGCGGTCGGCGATCACCGCGCCCAGCCGGCGGTCCGGATGGACGTCGGTACGGATCCGGACGTCGGCGGGCCCGCCCGCGGCGGTCACGCCCGCGCCGATCCGCGCCTGCTGGCCCGTGACGCAGTCGACGAGCGTCGCGTTCGCGCCGACGCGCGTGTCCTCGTCGAGGACGGTGCCGCGGAGGACCGCGTTCGATTCGACGGTCGCGTTCCGCCCGACGACGGCGTTCGGGCCGACCACCGCCCCCGGGCCGATCACCGCGTCGTCGTCGACCACGACCGGCCCCCGAAGCGTCGCGCTCGGGTGCACCCGTGCCGAATCCGCGACCCAACGGTCGGTCGCGGTCTCGTCGCGATCACCGACATTGTCGCGATCGCCGGCGTCGCCGCCGCCGGCGACGCGGATCCAGCCGCGCGCCATCAGGTGCTGGGACGCTTCGAGGAGGTCCCACGGGTACGTCGCGTCCGTCCAGAACCCCTCCGTCCGCACGCCTCGGACCGCCATGCCGTCGGCGTCGGCGACCCGCGCCACGACCGTCGGCAGCGGGAGCGAGCCGTCCACCCGCGGCGACGCCGCGAGCACGTCGAAGAAGCCGCGATCGAAGGCGTACACGCCCGCGTTCAACAGCTCGTGGTCGCCCTCGCCGGGGCGCTCGATCAGGTCGACGACCTCGCCGTCCGCGCCCAGTTCGACCGCGCCGTACCGGGTCGCGGCTGCGGTGCGGACGACCCCGAGAGTCGCGAGTGCGTCCGTCCCCTCGTGGCTGTCGGTCACGTCGGCGACGAGCCCGGGCTCGACGAGCTGGTCCCCGTTGACGACGAGGAACGACTCGTCGATCGCCGCCCGCGCCTGCAACAGCGCGTGGCCGCTCCCGAGCCGCTTGGCCTGCCGGTGATAGACCAGGTCGACGCCGCGGTACGTCGGACCGAACCGGTCCCGCACGCGGTCACCGCGGTAGCCGATGACGACGTGTATCTCGTCGATCCCGTCGGCGACGAGCCCGTCGAACACGTGTTCGAGGATCGGGCGTCCCCCGGCGGGCAACAGCGGTTTCGGGCGGTTCGCGGTCAGCGGCTGCAGGCGGCGTCCCTCGCCGCCGGCGAGCACGACGGCCGTCGTGAGCGTCATTGTGTCATGAAGTGTGGTGTCGGTGGTCGATCGACGATGCCGTTCGATGGGTGGGTCGGCGGCGCGGATCGCTGATCAGACGGTCGGCGGTCATTGCGATCCGGGCGGCCCGACTACGACTCCGCGCCCTCGGCGTCTTCGGCGTCCTCGGCGTCCGCCCCCGCGACGTCACCGGTGAGCCGACGCTCGGCCTCGTCGCGGTCCTCGGGATACCCCACGTCGATCCGCCAGCCGTCGAGCCCGATCGCGTCGATCGTGCGGCCCGACTGGATGAGGAGGTCGATGGCGTCGGAGAGCTCGTACTCCCCGCGGTCGGAGGGCTGCGTGAGGTGACACGCGTGGAAGATGGCGGGCGTGAACGTGTAAAAGCCCGTCATCACGAGGTTCGACGGCGGGTCGTCGGGCTTCTCGACGACGTCGGTGATCTCGCCGTACTGGTTGGTGTCACAGACGCCGTACCGCGACGCCTCCTCCCACGGCACCTCCTCGACGAGGAACGCCGCGTCCGCGCGGTCCTCGCGCTGGCGGCGCACGACGTCGCGCAGGTTCGCCTGGAAGACGTTGTCGCCGAGGATGAGCATGAAGTCATCGTCGACGTGCTCCTCGACGGTGAGCAGCGCGTGCGCGAGCCCGTTCGCCTCCCGCTGGTGGGCGTACGTGATCGGCACGCCGTCGTACTCGTCGCCGTAGTGGTCGATGATCACTTCCTTCTTGTAGCCGACGACGACGAGCAGCTCGTCGGCCCCCAGATCGATCACGCTGTCGAAACAGTGCGTGAGGAGCGGGCTCCCCGCGACCTCGACCATTCCTTTCGGCTTGTCGTCGGTCAGGGGTCGGAGGCGGGTCCCCTGCCCGGCGGCGAGTACGACGGCTTGCATGGCCCACCGTTTTCGGTAAGCGGGTAAAAGCTTTCTCGAAACGTTGGCCGAGTTTCAGGACGGTTCAGGACCCGTCCAGCAGCGCCCGGGCGTCGGTGAGGAGGGCGGTCGCGTCCGCCTCGGTTTCCCCCTCGGCCGTCACCCGGATCAGCGGCTGGGTGCCGCTGGCCCGGACGAGGAACCAGCCGGCGTCGGTGTCGACTCGGACGCCGTCGAGCGTCGACGGGTCGTCGTACGCCTCCGCCGCCCGCTCGGCGACGCGGGCCATCACGGCGCGTTTGTCCCCGTCGTCGACCGCGACGCTCTCGCGAACGATGGGGTACGTCGGGACCGCGTCGACGCGCTCCGACAGCGGGCGCTCGGCGGCGAGCGCGGCCAGCCGGACCGCCGCGAGCGGCCCGTCCGGACACAGCGTCCCCGCGGGCCAGATCCACGCGCCGCTCGGCTCGCCGCCGAAGACGACGCCCGGCTCCGTCACCGCCTCGGCGACGTAGGTGTCGCCGACCCGCGTCCGCACGACGTCGCCGCCGACCGCCCGCAGGTGCTCCCTGACCGCCCGACTCGTGTCGATCGGCACCGCCACCGTCGGGCCCGGACCGTCGTCGGCTTGCCTCCCATCCGCCGGACTCGACGCCTCGACCGCGTGCCGCGCGAACACCGCCAGCAGGTCGTCGCCCGACACGAACCGGCCGCGGTCGTCGACCGCCATCGTCCGGTCGGCGTCGCCGTCGTGGGCGATCCCGAGGTCCGCGCCCGTCGCCCCGACCAGGGCGGTGAGGCTCGAACACGTCTCGGCGGTGGGCTCGCTCGGCCGGCCGGGGAAGCGCCCGTCCGGCTGTGCGTTCAGCGTCTCGACGCGGCAGCCGAGCGCGACGAGCGCGTCGGCCGTGAGCCCGCCCGCGCCGTTCCCCACGTCGACGATCACGTCGAGGTCGAGATCGGTTTCGGCGTCACTCCCGACGTCCGCCTTGGCGTCGGCGTCAGCACCGCCATCGACCGCCTCGAGCAGCGCCGCGCGGTGAGCGTCCGCCGCGCCGTCCCAGCGGGACTCCGACCCCATGTCGGCCGCACCGACGAGGTCGGCCGTGCCCGCCTCCAGCCGCTCCGTGACCGCCTCGCGCTGGCGCTCGCGGTACGCCTGCCCGTTCGGGTTCCACAGCTTGAAGCCGTTGTCCGGGGGCGGGTTGTGCGAGGCGGTCACTGCGACGCCGACGTCGGCCCCCCGCGACCCGACCGCGCGCGCGATCGTCGGCGTCGCGGCGATCCCCAGCCGGACCACGTCGACGCCGACCTCGCGGAACCCGGCCGAGAGGGCGTCCCCGAGCGGGATGCCGCTCGCTCGCGGGTCGCGGCCGACGACCGCGCGCGAGACGTCGGCGTCGGACCCGACCGCGCGGCCGAGCCGAAGCCCCAACGCGGCCGTCACCTCCTCTCCGACCGGACCGCGGATGCCGCTCGTTCCGAACATGACGGATCGGTGTCGCGCCGTGACCGTTAACCTTCTCCCCCGGCCGGGGATCGGGCGCGATCCGTGAGCCGCGGTTCGCGAGTCCTGGTTCGTCGGTCGCGAACCGCCGCCCGTGATCCCGGAACGCCAGCACCGATCCGGAACGCCAGCACCGATCCCGGAACGCCAGCACCGATCCCGGAACGCCAGCACCGATCCGGAACGCCAGCACCGATCCCGGAAGCGATTAGTGGCGACCGCCCGGTTGCCGAGCCATGCAAACAGTCGTGCTCGCCGCGGGGCAGGGGACCCGTATGCGACCGCTGACGGACCGCCGGCCGAAGCCGACCCTCCCGGTCGCCGGGCGGCCGCTCGTCGAACACGCGATGGACGCCGCGGTCGACGCGGGGGCCACCTCCTTCGTCGTCGTCGTCGGCTACGAGGCCGACGCCGTCCGCGACCGCCTCGGCGACGCCCACCGCGGCGTCGACGTCGAGTACGTGGTCCAGGAGCGACAGCGCGGCACGGCCGACGCGGTCCGGCGGGCGGTCCCCGCGCTCGCGGACGCGCCGTTCGCCGTCCTCAACGGCGACGGGCTGTACGACGCGCCCTCGCTGCACGAGCTGTTCGCGGGCGGCCCCGCCGTCGGGAGCTACCGCGTGGACGACCCGCGCGCGTACGGCGTGCTCGAAACCGAGGGCGACCGCGTCGTCGGCGTCGTCGAGAAGCCCGACGACCCGCCGTCGGACCTCATCAACGCCGGCGTCTACGTCTTCCCCGCGGCGGCCGCCGACTGGACCGACGTCCCGGCGACCGAGCGCGGCGAGTTCGAGCTGACCGACGTGCTCGAGCGGGCCTGCCGCGAGCGGACCGTCCGGGCCGTCCCGTTCGAGCGCTGGCTCGACGTCGGCCGGCCGTGGGAGCTGCTGGCCGCCAACGAATGGAAGATCCCCGAGGCGGTCACGGAGGCCGTCGCCGACGCGGACGCGGACGAGGTTCGTATCGACGGAACCGTCCACGAGGGCGCGACGCTCCGAGGCCCCGTCTTCGTCGCCGAGGGCGCGACCGTCCGCGAGGGCGTCACGATCGAGGGCCCCGCCTACCTCGACGCGGGCGCGACCGTCGGCCCGAACGCGTACGTGCGCGGCGTCACCTACCTCGGCGAGAACGCCTCGGTGGGCCACGCCGTCGAGGTGAAAAACAGCGTGCTCTGTGCGGGCGCGACCGTCGGCCACCAGAGCTACGTCGGCGACAGCGTGCTCGGTCGGGACGTCAACTTCGGGGCGGGAACGAACGTCGCGAACCTCAGACACGACGGCGAACCCGTCCGGTTCCGGGTGAAAGGCGAGTCGACGTCGACGGGACGCCGGAAGTTCGGCGTCGTCTGCGGCGACGACGCTCGGACCGGGATCGACACGAGCCTCAACGCCGGCGTGTCGCTGGCGACCGGCGCGCGGACGCGTCCCGGGGAGACGGTGTTGCGGGACGTGGAGTGACCACCGTCACGTCGTTCTACGGCGACTCGATCGGGGCCTCCAGGTCGGTCGGCCGGGCCGCCCGGTAGAAGCGCGCGTATCGGGAGAGCACGCGCCAGCAGCCCACCGCGATCGCCGCGCCGAGGGCGTTGACCGCCATGTCCGCGACGTCGAACGTCCGCGAGGGGATCGTCGCTTGCAGGAGCTCGATCGCCGCGCCGTAGCCGAACGCGACGACGAAGACGAGAACGAGCACCTGCCGGTCCGTGCGCGGCGAGTCGTGGAGCGCGTACGCGAGCGTGGCCGCCAGCCCGCCGTACGCCAGGAAGTGGAGCCAGTCGGAGAAGGGGATCAACCCGAGCGGGCCGGTCCGGAACGTGCCCGACCCCGGCGGCGTCAGGATCGAGTAGTAGAGGATCGTGCCGGCGACCGCGAGCACGACCCCCCAACGGAGCGGCTTCGGTACGAGCGGGAGACGGAGCCGACGCATACCGCGGCGGTCGCGCGTCGGTACTGAAAAGGTGTCGCAGTCGGCCCGAACGCGAACACCGACGCCCGTTACACGACTGACCCCGTCCGCGCTCCCCCGCCGCCTCAGTCGTCGGTCGTCTCCGGGACGGACCCCTCGCGTGCGTCCGCGTCGCCGTCCCCGGAATCCTCGATGACCGCCTCGGTCCACGTCCCCCGCAGGAACCACCCCACGCCGACGACGAAGGAGGCGACCGCCGCGGCCGCGTACGCCCACCAGAGCCCCGCAACGCCCCAGTCGAGCCCGGTGTAGCCGACGTCGACGGCCGGCACCGAGACGGGGCCGACCGCGAACCCGCCGACGGTCACGGCCACGGCCCCGAACGCGAGCACCGCCGCGAGCGGGATCCGGAACACCCACCGCGACAGCATCGACAGCGCCATCGCGGCCTTCGTGTGGCCCGCCCCGCGGAACGCCCCCTGAATCACCATCAGGCCGCCGAAGAACGCCCACGACAGCGCGACGATCCGCAGGAAGACGACTCCCTCCGCGATCGTCGCCGGGTCGTCGATGAAGACGCCGATCGCGGGCGCGGGGAACAGCCACACCAGTCCGCCGGCGACGCCCAACAGCCCCATCGTCGCGAGCGTCGCGACCCGGGCGA
>LFFM01002206.1_pt1 | contig 12965 bp, 14 predicted proteins | sample 643131 | NCBI WGS metagenome assembly LFFM01 (sample SAMN03777445, study PRJNA286221) | soda lake metagenome | biome: soda lake; feature: Kulunda steppe; material: water; isolation source: sample Tc-Br brine of Tanatar trona crystallizer | place: Russia: Kulunda steppe | collected 2011-07
GCGAACCGCTCGACGCTGGGGTTTTCCCCCTCGAAGGCGGGCAGCTCGTTCAGGCTCCGGTCCCGGTAGCGTCCGACGACCGCCTCGACCGCGTCGATCGCGTCGTCGATGTCGACGAGGTAGCCAAAACGGTCGAGCTCTGGGCCACGGAACGTCGCCTCGACGGTGTAGTGGTGGGAGTGAAGCTCCCCCTCCGGGCCGGGGTCGGGTACCGTCAGGTAGTGCTGGGCGACGAACGACCGCGTGATCGAGACCGCGTACATGCCCACGGCTACGTGGCCGGCCCGCCTAAACCCCCGGCCAAACCACGGTGGTCACGGCGTCGGGGACGAGCGGCCCACCGACGTCCGCGGCGGCGTCGGATTCATCGGTATCGGTTGTTTTGCCACGGGGATCGGGCGAAGTAGTAACTTATGAAAGTTTATTCCCAGGAGACAAGAAACCGTAACACATTATATACGGTCGGAAGACGGACGACCTCGTATGACCACCGGGAGCGACCAGGGTCGTCCGTCCGGGAGCCGCCGGTCGTTTCTCGTCGCAGCCGGCGGGCTCGGGATCGCCGGCTGTCTCGGGGCCGGAACGCGCTCGGTCGGCGTCCTCTCGGCGGGGAGTCTCGCGCGCACCTTCGAGGAGTACGTCGGGCCGGCGTTCGAGGCCGAGACAGGGATCGAACTCCACGGCGAGTACTACGGGGCGAACGCGGTGATGCGGATGATCGAAGACCGGACGAAACACCCCGACGTCGTCGTCAGCGCCGACGCGACGCTGCTCCGTGACCGGCTGTACGGCGCGTTCACCGACTGGGACGTCGAGTTCGCGGCCAACAGCGTGGGAATCGGCTACGACGAGGGGACGGCGTTCGGGCGACGACTCGAGGACGGCGACCCCTGGTACGAGCCGGCGCTCGACTCCGCCGAGGGCGACCTCGCGGTCGGCGATCCGGACCTCGATCCGCTGGGCTACCGGGCCGTCCAGGCGTTCGCGCTCGCCGAACGGGAACACGGGATCGACGGCCTCCGGGACGACCTGCTCGAACTCGTCTACGAGGAGCCCGAAGAGCCCCAGCTCATGGCCGGCGTCGAGAGCGGCTCCCGGGCGGCCGCGGTCGTCTATCGGAACATGGCGGTCGACCACGACGTGCCCTTCTACGAGTTCCCCGACGCGTACAGCTTCGCGGAGCCGGCGCTGGCAGACCACTACGCGACGGTCGAGTTTACGACCGACGACGGGTACACCGCGGAAGGACGACCGGTCGTCTACAACGCCACCGTGCTCGAGGGCGCCGACGAGCCCGACGCCGGCCACGACCTCGTCGAGTTCCTCACAGAGGAGCCGGACGTGCTCGTCGAGGCCGGATTGACCGTCGGGGGAAATCTGCCCCGATCGGTGGGAGCGGTGCCGGAGGCGGTCGACGGATGAGCTACCCAGACCGGCCCGGGGGGCGGGTCGGGCGGGCAGGTCGACTGCCGGAACTGCTCGTTCCTGGGTTGCTGGGTGCGCTCATCCTCCTCTTTTTCGCGATACCGTTCGCGGCGTTTCTGGCCCGGACCGGGGCGGTCGGGGTCCTCGAGACGCTGGCGACGCCGGAGGCGCGGGTAGCCATCCGCAACTCGCTGCTGACCGCGCCGGTCTCGACGGCGATCGCGACCGTCCTCGGCGTCCCGCTGGCGTACGTCCTCGCCCGGCGGTCGTTCCCCGGCAAACGCCTGGTCGAGGCGCTGGTGATCCTGCCGCTCATCGTCCCCCCGGTCGTCGGTGGAGCGATGTTGCTCACCGCGGTCGGCCGGTTTACCCCCATCGGCGCGGCCGCTGCGGCCGCCGGAATGCCGCTGACCGACAGCCTGCTCGGCGTGATCCTCGCACAGACGTTCGTCGCCGCCCCGTTCGTGATCATCACCGCCCGTGCCGGCTTCGGGGCGATCGACGAACGGCTGGAGCAAGCCTCCCGGTCGCTGGGTTACGGGCCACTGGCGACGTTCTGGAACGTTTCCGTGCCGCTCGCCCGGGGGGCGATCGTCGCGGGGATCGTCCTGACGTTCGCACGGGCGATCGGGGAGTTCGGCGCGACGATGATGGTCGCGTACAACCCGCGGACGATGCCGACGCGGATCTGGGTGGAGTTCATCGCCGGCGGCATCGACGCGGTCGTCCCGCTCGCGCTCGCCTTGCTCGGGATCACGCTAGCGGTGCTGGCGGCGGTCCAGCGGTTCGGTCGCGTGCCGACGGTGATCGATCGATGATCCTCGAACTGGAGGGGTTGAGACACCGGTACGGCGAGGAACTGGCGATCGAGGACGTCTCGTTCGGGCTCGAGGAGGGCGAACTCCTCGGGCTTCTCGGCCCGAGCGGCTGTGGGAAGACGACGATCGTCCAGGCGATCGCCGGCCACGTCCGTCCGACCGCGGGCAGGGTGTTCCTCCGCGGACGGGACGTCACGGGGGAGCCACCCGAGACGCGCCGGGTCGGGATCGTGTTCCAGCGATCGACGCTCTACCCGCACATGACCGTCGGGGAGAACGTCGCCTACGGCCTCGTTTCGCGGGACGTCGACCCCGACCGCCGGGGGGCGCTCGTCGAGGAGTATCTGGAGCTTGTCGACCTCCACGGCCGGCGGGAGGCGTACCCGTCGGAGCTGAGCGGCGGCCAGCGGCGCCGGGTCGAGCTGGCCCGGGCGCTGGCGCCACGGCCGGACGTGCTGGTGCTCGACGAACCCTTGTCCGCGCTCGACCGGCGGCTACGTCGCCAGCTGCGCGGGGAGATCGCCCGCATCCAGCGCGAGACCGGCGTGACGACCCTCGTCGTCACCCACGATCAGGAGGAAGCGATGGCCCTCGCCGACCGGCTGGTCGTGATGAACGCCGGCCGCGTGGTCGGCGTCGACCGACCGCGGACGCTGTACGAGTCGCCACCGACGCCGTTCGTCGCGTCGTTTCTCGGCCGGTCGAACGCACTCCCCGCGACCGTCGTCGGTCGCCACCCGCTTTCCGTTACCCTCGGTGGGCGGGAGGTCGCGTTCGACGACGGGCCCGACGTGCCGGCGGGGACGACCGTCAGCTGTCACGTCCGGCCCGAGGACGTCTCTATCCACCCTCCCCACGTCGCGGTCCCCGGGACGGATCCCGTCCTCTCCGGGGAGGTCCGACACGTCGAGGACGTCGGCCGTCGGTACGACGTGACGGTCGCGGTCGAGACCGGCGACGAACTCCTCGTGGAGACGTCCAGCGATCCGCCGGCGGTCGGCGATCGAGTCGCCGTCGCCCTGTCCGGGGATCGGGTGACGGTGTTCGACGACGGCTCCTCCGCCGCCGAAACGTCGTGAGAGCGCGATCCCCTCGGCTCCGGGCCGACTCGAGTGAACCACGGACGCCGACGATCCCGCGTGAGGTCGACGTTTCGTATAGCGACATACGATTTATTAGATCGACGTCGGACGGATTCGACTACCCCCAGTGGGTACCAGCACCCGGATTCGGGCCGGGATCGGCGGGAGAAACCGATCGGGGACGGCGAAACACTCGAGTCGTCACGAGTTCGGTGGTGGGTTCTCTTGGCACGGCCGTCGACGGCCACGCGAGCGTTCGCCGGTCGGTCCCGGCCCAGCGTGGCCCTCGAGCGGCCCGGCCCCCGTACGCCCCGTCAATCGCCCCTCCGACCGTACTGCCAGGAGAGGTCGGGGCCGGTGTTCCCGGTCGACCCCAGGAGAGTTGCTCGCGATCACCGGCGTGGTCGATGCTCCGTCTGCGGTGGAGGATACACCACAGACCATCCGTTCGCCGGCGTCCGGTGGACGAGCCACGGATCGTCCGACTGAAACCCGGAGAGGGATACTTTCCGCCAGTCGCCGCCATGGAAAACGACCCCTGAACGATGACACCCGGTCCCCGTCCGTCGAGCGTCCATCCGGCTCGGTACTGACGGGAGCCCGCAGGCGACGTGACCGTCCGCCTGACGTCTACGACGGACCAGGACGGTGTGCCGACGACGGGTGGTCGTGCCTCCCGACGGTGCATAGCCGAGGCGGCGGACATGGCGCCGGCCGACGGCGGTCGGTCGAACCATCACGGCCCGCCACCCCGCTGGTCCGAACCACCCCACTACAGTCCGGAGTCTTCGATCCACGCCAGGTGTCGGCCGACGTAGACGTCGTTCCGTCGCCCCCTCGCCGACCGGGCATCCCGGTCTCCGAGTCGGACGATCGGGCCGACCGTTACCCTCGAACCGTTCGAACCGACCGAAGTTTGTATACGGTATTCTATACCCACACCTGGAGAGTAGCAATCCGAGTTGATAGTGCTTTGTAAATAGTTATCCGAGCTGTTGGTACCAGAAATCCGCCTATTTTGGCACTTCCAGCCTCGATAAAAGCCCTTATCCCGATCTATGGGTTAGATTGAAGGTCACGGGATTCGAACGCTCGCACATGCCCGAGAGCCGCGACACGTCCCGATCGGCCGTCAAGACGTACGTCCCGACCTACCAGAAAGGCGAGTGGGAAGAGCACGCCGAGAAGCTCGACATGAGCCTCAGCGAGTTCGTTCGGACGATGGTCCAGGCCGGTCGGCGGGGGTTCGAGCCCGACCGGGAGGAACCCCTTTCTGGGGACGCTACCCCTGGGGGTAACGCCCTCGAAAGGCAGGTCCTCGAGCTCCTCTCCGGCGGGCCGCTTCCCTGGGAGGAGCTCCTCGAGGCCGCGACGGACGACGTCGAATCGCGGCTGGAGGAGACACTGACCGAACTGCAGGCGACCGATCGGATTCGGTACAGCGGCCGCCACGGCGGCTACGTGCTCGTCGGAGGTGAGGATGGCCACTGAGTCGGCCGAGGGGGAGCCGATCGAGTACTTCCTCGAGGAGCAGCGATACCACGGGCGCAGCGACCGGACGATAGAGGCCTACGGCCGGGTTCTGCGGCGGTACGAGGCGTTTCTGGCCGCCGAGGGAACGGAGCCGGTCGCCGCCGGCCGGCGGGAGTGTATGGCCTGGGTCCACTCGCTCCGTGCCGACCTCGAGCCGAGCACGGTCGCCAGTTACGCCTCCTACGTCCACCGGTTTTACGAGTACATGACCACGGTCGGTGCCTTCGACGGAAACCCCATGGCACTCGTCTTAGAGGAGATGGATGAATCGATCGAGACGAACCCACAGCGCCGGGAGCTGTCGGTGTCGGAGATGCGCTCGTTCGTCCGATCGATCGCCCACCCCCTCGAGCGGGCGCTCGTGGTCACCCTGTTGAAAACCGGGATGCGTGTCGGCGAGCTCTGTAACCTCGATCTGCGGGATCTGAACCTCGAACTCGAGGGTCTCGACGTCGAGAGCCGGCCCAGGGTGCAACTGGAGGCGCGACCCGCGTCGCTTTTCGTCGACGCCGACGCGATCCGGGGCCGGAGCGTGAACGGCGAGAGCCGGACGGCCTCGAACAAGCGCAAGCGATCGACGACCATCCCCGTCGACGACGAGCTCGCCGCCGTCCTCAGGGAGTGGCTGGCGATCCGGCCCGACCCGGTGTCGTCGGCCGAGCCGCTCTTTCTCGACACCGGTGGCTCGTGGGGCCAGCGCATAGAGCCCCCGGAGGTCCGGTACGTCGTCGAACGTCACGCTCGCCGGCACGGCTGGTACCGGACCGGCGGCGGCGCGACCGAGAACGTCACCCCCCACTACTTCCGGCACTTCTTTACCACCCACATGCGCGATCGGACCGGCGATCGCGGCGTCGTGAAGTACCTCCGCGGGGACGTCGCCAGCGACGTCATCGACACCTACACCCACAACTGGGGCGATCGGGTGCGAACCGTCTACGAGCATAATATTTACTCGATACTGTAGGATAACTTGTGTCCCCCTCCGCACTGATAAATCCTATAACGCTATATCGAATGTCGGCGAGGCGGGCGGATCCGCCGATGAGGGGAGTGTAAAAGAGCCCAGCAGCTCGACGACGGATAGGTCACGGGCCAGTCGGACGAGGAGAGCGGGTGTCAGTCGTCTTCGAGGGCGTCCGCGATCCGGCTGAGCTGTCGGGTGGCGTCCCGGACCTCGTCGCGGAGCTGTCGGACCTCCCGGACGAGCTCCTCGTTGCCGGGCTCGCCGCCGGCACCGCCGGGCCCGCCGGGACCGCCGCCCATCATCCCGCCCATCATCTGTGCGAACGGGTTGCCGCCCATTCCACCGGGCCCTCCCGGCCCGCCCGGGCCGCCACCGCCGAACGGGTCGCCGCCGGGCTCGCCTTCGCCCTCCTCGGCTCGCTTCTCGCGGATCTCCTCGACGCGTTCGCGAAAGGACTTTTCCTCCCCGTCCTCGGACTCGTCGCCGTCGTTGTCTTCGGGCATGCCAGCCGGTTGCACCGCCCCGTGGAAAAGGGTTGTCATACCCTCGCCGACGTCAGGGTTTTGTGCTCCGGCCGAGAGGGGCCGACCATGGACGTCCTCTCGGCCAGCGTCCCCACGATCCCGCCGCGGCTGTTCCTCTACGGGCTGGTCGCGATCCTCGCCGTCGTCCTGGTCGTCGGCTTCCTCGCGCTCGCGTGGCTCGTCGTCCGGTAGAACGTCTCGGGCCGGCCGGTATCGTCAGGGCTATGCGCGAACCGACCGTACCGGCGGCCGTGCAACTCGTCGGCTACGAACCGAGCGGCCGCGGCTCCGCCCTCCGGCTGAGCGACGGCGAGACGGTCAGCCGACACCCCCTCGAGCCCGGCACCGAACTCGCCTACGGTCTCGGCGATCGGCGCTGTGCGGGGGCGGTCGACGGGGACGTCCACTACCCCTGTGACCGTCCGGCCACACCGTACTGTGAGCACCACGCCGACACCTGGGTGTGTGCCCGCTGTACGGGCACCTGTTTGAAAGACGAGATGGACTGTTACCAGGACCACGCCGTCTACCTCGCGGCGTTCGCCCCGGCGACGTTCAAAGTCGGCGTCACCCGCCTCGAACGCCTCGAGACTCGACTGCACGAACAGGGAGCCGACCGCGGTGTACACGTTCACACCGTCTCGAACGGACGGATCGCCCGGGAGATCGAAGCCGAGATCGCAACGCGGCTGATCGACCGGGTTCGGACGCCCGCCAAGGTGGCGTCGCTTTCGGCGACCGTCGACGAGGACGCCTGGGAGGAGCTACTCGCGGGATACGACGTCCGTGAACGGTTCTCCTTCGAGTACGGCCTCGAGCTTTCTTCCCGCCCCGTCCGGGAGACGATCGCCGCGGGAACCGTCCGGGGAGTGAAAGGCCGTCTCCTCGTGCTCGATCGCGGGCGGACGAGCTACGCCGTCGACCTGCGCGATCTGGTCGGCTACGAACTCGAGAGCGATCGACGGAGTAGACGGCTCCAGTCCTCGCTTGGCGCGTTCTGAGGATCCGGCCGCCTACTGAGCGCGTGTCGATCACCGACGAACGGTGGCCCATTCCTCCGCGTTGAGAAACCGTGATCCATTTCTCGACGTGGTCCCCACTCGGAGTCGATGAGCGACGACCCCGACGCCGTCCTGGCCCGCGATCCGGTGATGGCCGCGCTCGTCGATCGGTACGAGCTCCCGGCTCTCGGCGGTTACGACGCCTACGAGCGCCTGCTGTACTCGATCGTCAACCAGCAGCTCTCGACGGCCTCTGCGCGGACGGTCCGCGAGCGCGTCGTCGAGGCCCTCGACGGCGACGTCCGACCGGAGACCGTGCTGTCGGTCGACCCCGAACGTCTCCGAGAGGCCGGTCTGAGCGGGCAGAAAGTCGAGTACGTCCGGGCGGCCGCCGAGGCGTTCCGCGACCGCGAGCTCGACCGCGAGGGGCTGGCCGACAGCTCGAACCGGGAGGCGATCGCGGAGCTGACGGCGATCCGCGGGATCGGCGAGTGGACCGCCCGAATGTATCTGATCTTCGTCCTCGAGCGGCCGGACGTGCTCCCCCTCGGCGACCTCGCCGTCCGCCGTGGCATCGAGACGCTGTACGCCGACGGCGACTCGCTGACGCGGGCCGAGATGCGTGAGATCGCCGAATCGTGGCGACCCTACCGGAGCCGGGGTACCCGGTACGTCTGGGCAGCCTACGAGGACGACTGATCCCGCCGTCGGAGAACCGCCGGGGGGTCGGTGTCGCGGTGGCGGAGGGACGAGCCGGCTTCAGCCGACGGTTTCGAGGTACGTCGCCGTCGCGGAGGTGCCACCGCGGTTGAACGAGAGCACTTTGAACCGGATCACGTCCGCGACCGCGAGCTCCTCTGGGACGTCCTCGACGAAGACGACGAACCCCTCGACTTTACAGACGGCGTGGCGCTCGCCGGTGTGGTGTCTGGAGAAATCGAAGACGCCGGCCTCGACGACGTCGCCGAGTTCGACGGGCGGCCGCCGGCGTCTGGCCTCCCGGTGGCGCACGTAGGACTCGTACTCGCTCGTCGACTGGCCCCGCCGGCCGCGGAGTCGGCTCACGAGCCAGGAGGCGAAGACGACCATCATGGTGATCCCGATGACGAGCGAGCCCGTGGCGACCATCGTTCGACCGTCGGTCGCCCCACCCTTCGGTGTTCCGGATTCGGTCACCGGTCGGCGGTCAGGTCGACCGTTTCGACGCTCTCGGGGAGCCCGGCGAGGACGTCCGCGGACCACCCGCGGTGACCGAAGGTGAACTCGCCGTCTGGATTTCCCTCGACGAGTCCGGCGATTCCTTCGACGGCCGCCTCGCGGGCCCTACGGTCCGTTCGCTCGGGCACCTCGGCCGTCAGAGGGTAGGTCCGCGAGAGGGCCCGCGGGAACGGACCGAACGGTGGGAGCACCCGCCAGGAGGCGTCGTAGGCGTCGGCGTCCGACGGCTCGCCCTCGGTGAGAAACAGCCGTCCCGGGACCGACAGCCGCTCGAGTCGGGCGTGGTGACGGTACACCTCCGGCCGGCGGGCGCTCTCCTGGGAGACGTAGAAGAACGTCCCCTTCGAGACGGGGTCGGATCGCTCGAACACTTCTGTGTGATCGAGCAGCGTCCGGTAACCGTCGAGCATCGTCGGGTGAGAGCGCGCCCGCGCCTCGAGCAGTTCGAGGAGGTTTCCCTCGCGGATCGCCCCCTTGATCCGGCTGATCTCCTCGAAGGAGACGTGGAGGTTGTGAGCCGCCAGCGCCTCCTCGCGGTGCTCGTCTGGGAGCTCCCGGAGTCCGTCTGCCGTGTGGTCGGTACAGACCGGACACGAACAGGGCAGATAGTCGAGCTCCTCGAGGTGGCGGGTGCCCCGTACCGTGAGGTATCGGTCGTCACGTGCGTACAGGGCGTACGCCGCGGAGTCGAACAGATCACAGCCCATCGCGACCGCGAGGGCGAACATCATCGGGTGACCGGCGCCGAAGAGGTGAACCGGCGCGTCCGCGCCCAGCCCGCGTTTGGCCGCGGCGACGACCTCGACGACGTCGGCGTAGCGGTACTCGTTCATCAGTGGGACGACCGCGCCGACGGGAAACACGTCGAGGTCCGTCCCGTCGGTGTGACGGGCGGCTTCCTCGCGAAGATCGGGGTAGGTCGATCCCTGAACTGGAGCGTTGACCAGCATGTCGCCCGTGTCGACCGTTTCGGCGAGCTCGAGGCGCTCTTTCGTCGTCTCGAGTTCCTCCATGGCGCGCTCACGGGAGACGTCCGGCGGCGTGGGAATGTCGACCGGGGTGGCAACGTCCGAGCCGATATCGTGTTGAAACTCGAGGATCTCCTCCGTGGTGACGGTGATCTCGCCGTACTCGGAGAGCTGAAAGGAACCCGAATCGGTTACGATCGCTCCGGGGAAGTCGAGCAGCTCGTGGAGCCCGTCGGCGAGCGCGCGCTCGCGGAGACCCTCCGTGCTGTGGATGATATACGAGTTGGTAATGAGGATCTCGGCACCGAACTCCTCGGCGAGTCGACGGGGAGTGATGGTCACTAAATTTGGATTAATCACCGGCAGGAGGGCGGGTGTCTCGACGGTCACGCCGGCTCGTGGAATCCGCAGTTCCCCGATTCGCCCGCCGGCGTCGACCTCCCGGAGCTCGAAACAGTCGCGCATGGGATTTCCCTTCGTGGGCGCCGCGGTAAACGTTCCCGTTCGGCCCCAGAATAAATGAGTCGGTGGCGGCTGCAAGCCAAGGAAGAACACCCGTCGAGAAGCCTCGAGACGGAACATCGATCGGCACACTCGTCGAACTAAACGGGTGAAAGTCCCGTTGTAGACCGTTGCACCGAACAAAGCGGTGGTTTTTCCCGACACAAGCCTGTAACAATCCGGCCGTTTTAGCCGTGGATTTTCCGTAGGCATGATCGCATGGTTTCACGACCGCGACAGATCAGTGCTGTGTTGGTTGCCCTACTGATCGCGCTCTCGGCTCCCGCACTCGCTGGCGCGGCGGTAGCCGACAGTGGTAGCACCGACGAAAGTGCGAACGGCTCACTCGAGAACGTAGAGGTGGGAACGCTCGCCCTGGATGACGTCACGATCGAGAACGCCACGATCGAAGAGCTGAACGTCGATGACCTCGACGTCGACGAGGAGGATCTCGACGAGGAAGACGAGAACGACGAGACAGAGGATGAAGACGTCGACGAGGAGGAGGCTCCCGGTGACCAAGAGGAGAACGACGTCGATGACGAGAACGACCTCAACGACGAAGAGGAGTTCTCGCTCTCCAACGTCTCGATCGAAACGCTCGAGCTCGAGAACGTCTCGATCGAAGACCTGGAGCTAGACGAGGACGATGAGGTCGACGAGAACGACCTCAACGACGAGGAGAACGACCTCAACGACGAGGAAGTCGACCTGATCGACGAGGATGCCGATGAGCTCGAGATTCAAGACCTCACGATCGAGGAGATGAACGTCGAGACGATGACGATCGGTGAGCTGACCGTCGAAGAGGATGACGGCATCCTCGATACCGTCGCCGACTTCTTCGAGGGAGTCTTCGATGGTGAGGAGAACGACGTCGACGACGAGAACGATATTGGCGACGAGGAGAACGATGCCGACGGCGAGAACGATATTGGCGACGAGGAGAACGACGTCGACGACGAGAACGACGTCGAAACGCAGGAAATCGAAAGTCTGACCATCGAACAGTTCGACCTCGAGGAGATGAACTTCGAGTCGATGACGATCGAGTCGCTCGAGGAGACCGAGGACGAGGAGAACGGTGTCGATGACGAGAACGACGTCGACGACGAGGAGACGGTTTCGTCCGTCTCGGCTTCCGTCATGACGGCCGATGACGTCACCGCCGAGTCCATGACCGTCGACGATCCCGAAGAAATTGAGGACGATGAAGAGGTCGACGATGAGGAGGAAAACGATGAGGTTGACGACGACGAAGCCGACAACGCCGATTCGACCGACATCGTGGCCTGATCGGCGCGCTGGGAACCGATCACCACGAGCGACCGAATCAAGCGGTTCGTTTTTCTACGTGTCGCGGTCTTCGCCTAACAGCCGGTAGTACGACACCGCGAGCACGGCCCGGCCGTCCCGGATCTCCCCGTCGCGGACCGCGGCGACGAGCTCGGGGAGGCCCGTCCGTGTCACCCGGATGCTCTCGTTGTAGTCGAGTTGCTGCTCGGCAGTCGGTCGACAGCCCCGGGCGAGAAAGACGTGCAAGACGGCGTCGGCGATCCCGTTCGCTGGCTCGACGGTTACGAGCCGTTCGAGACGCTCGGCCTCGTGGCCAGTCTCCTCGGCGAGCTCACGGCGGGCGGCGGCCTCGACGTCCGCGTCGTCGGGCTCGACGCCGCCGACCGGGAGACCGCGGTTCACCCGCGAGACGGCCTGTCGCCACTCCTCGATGAGGACGACCTCGCCGTCGGGGGTGATCGGCAGGACGGCGACGCTCGGGGGTTCCGAGAGGTAATCGAACTCCGTCTCGGTGCCGTCGGGGAGGCGAACGTCTTCGTTTACGACGTCGAAACCCGGACAGGTGTAGGCTACTCGCCGGTCGACGGTTTCCCAGGCGAGGGGATCGGTGGGCATACGCCCGCTACGAATCGCTCCGTCAAAAGGTCGCGGTGGCCGGCCACGACCGCTCGCTGACACCGGGAAGTGGACCGACGAGCCGTCGATGTACCATGGATATAACAAAGCCACGGATCGATGAACGTCGAAACTCGGAGGGCGATCGATGGACCAACTAACAGGCTTTCAACGGGATCTGCTGTACGTCGTAGCCGGGATGGACCGTCCATCCGGCCAGGAGATCCTGGAACGCATCGACGAATACATCGGACAGCCCGTCACGCACGGTCGACTCTATCCCAACCTCGACAAGCTCGTCGAACGGGAGCTGATCGAGAAAGGCCAGATCGACCGGCGGACGAACTACTACGCGCTGACGCCGAAGGGTCGTCGCGAGCTGGAGCGTAGACAGGAGTGGATCCAGCGACAGGTCGACGTCTCCACACCCCGGAGCTGACCGGGATCCAGTCTCCGCTCGCACGGCGGCTCCGACCGACGGAATCGCCACGCGGGCGGTCGGACGGTCGAAGGGAGTTCTTACGGTGGCTGACGACGATCGTCTCGAGAGGAGTCGACGGATCCGGCCGTGGGTAGGTAGGTCCTACGAATGGAGGGTACGGATCGAGGGAGCGGAAGGTACGAACCGAAGCGTGAGAAGGGTACGGACCGATGGAGCTTCGACGAGACGTCGATTCGAGAGGCGACGGGTCCCGGGAAACCCGTCACCCCGACGGACGGGCCGAGGGTGGACGGATGAATCGCCGATGGCGCGGATACCGGTCGCGACGTGAAAAGCGTCTCCGACCGGCGACGGTGAGTTGGGTCCGGTCGATAAAAAACCCGCCGGTCGTCGCCGGACCCTCCAATTCGGGAAGCCGATATCACCACCCCGAGCTCGGCGGACGGCGCCACCCGATCCCGCCGACCGATGCCATCGGCCGAGGCCCGTCGAATCGTCGTCTCAGCCGGAGCCCGACCGTCGCCCCCGTCGGAGTCGATCGAATCGCCCTCACCCCGTGGATCGCTCGAGCGCCC
>LFFM01002207.1_pt1 | contig 12963 bp, 10 predicted proteins | sample 643131 | NCBI WGS metagenome assembly LFFM01 (sample SAMN03777445, study PRJNA286221) | soda lake metagenome | biome: soda lake; feature: Kulunda steppe; material: water; isolation source: sample Tc-Br brine of Tanatar trona crystallizer | place: Russia: Kulunda steppe | collected 2011-07
AACCAGGGTGCTGTACAGGTCCGGGAGGACGAGCCACATCACGGCGAACGACGTGACGATGAGGCCGGCGATCGCAGCTGGATAGTAGCGGCGATCGATGTCACGATCGTTCCACTGTCGGGCGAGCCAGGCCATGAAGAGACAGCCGACGGCGACCAGCAACGCGGCGGTTGGCTGAAGAAGACCGAAGCTCGTGACGCTACTGAGTGTAACTCGTTCGAGCATTACGAGCATAAAGATGGCCGGGATAGTCATGCTGACCACTCCAACGAACGCGACGTGATCTGGGGAGACGCCCCGGACATAATCGAGACACAACTGGACGGCGAAGAAGGCCCCGAAAATCCCGATCAGCACAACGCCCGGTGGCCAGACCCAGAGATAGAGACAGAGGGCGACGCCGGCAAGCGCACTGTAGATGGCGGGCTCGCGAAGCGTGTCCCAATCCTTGTCGACGACCAGTTCGTAGATCGGCTGCTCGCGTTCTGCTACGCGGAGCGCAGCCATCATCGCGAGGACGGCGATCGCCATGAATAGGACTTCAGCAACGTGGTGCTGAAGCTGTCCTGCCGTTGTTCGCGCGAAGAACTGACCGGGAGCGAGTGCGAGAACAGTTACTGAAATGATTCCGCCGATCGTACCGCCAAGTCGCCGTCCGGCGAAGAACACCGGGATCGCGACGAGGGCGGCCATCGCTGGCACTGTGAGGAGAGCAACAGTGTAAAGCGTGCTCGTCGACGGATCACCGAGTCCGACGATCATTGCGATGGTGACGATAATCTGGTCGAACAGCGTCCCGAACTGGCCGACGTAGTTTCCAGTCGGGAACCCCGTCCAGATCTCATAGGGCATCGTCCGCGGATAGTTCTCTGCCGTCCACTGAACGGTTCGCCAGTGGTACCACGAGTCGACGCCTGCCAGGGCGGCAGTCCCTTCTTCAGTGACGAACTCGCTGTACGATTGGGCCCGTGCCCAGAACATAAACAGCATCACGACTCCAATGAAGGGGAGGTGATACCACCGTTCCCACGACGAGAGCAGGGATGTTTCCGTACTCTCCTCGACGCGTTCGGTATCCGTACTCATTAGCTTGCACCAGACACAAGTCAAGAATAAGCCTTGCCATCTACGGTCCGTCAGTTGATATCCGGTCGCGTAATTGTTCCACTGACAAGAGAGTCAGGATTTGATTAGAAGCCAACGTGTACAGAACGACTACAATTATCCCAAGAAGCGTTCACAATCACCAATAACGGCTACGTAGTTTTAAACTGTTATTTTACTGGTGCATGTTAACGAAGAAGTCACAGCTTCGCCACTCCACTAAGATTTATACACAAAGGGCCGAACCATGTCACGATGTCGTTACTCTGGATCGGATTGGTATTTCTCGTCATTGCAGGGGTCCCGTATGCGCTCTATCTGGGTGCGTATCGGCTCGTCTCGCCTTCTGGGTCTCCTGAAGGAAAACGTGAAGTCGTCGAACCCGTCAGCGTCGTTCTTCCCAGTTATAACGAGTCCGCGATCGTTGCGGACACGCTCGAACGACTCTGTTCTCTCTCGTATCCTACCGAAAAAATGGAAGTTGTCGTAGTCGACTCGAGTGATGACGGCACCAGTTCAATCATTCGAGAGTTCTTCGCCGACCGTGAATCCCCTGTGCTTACCCTGATCGAAGAAGGCGACCGAGGTGGCGTTGCGCGAGCGGTAAACCGAGGAATCGAAGCAGCAAGTCACGACATAATCTTCCGTACTGACTGCGACTCGCGACTCCACGAGGACGCGATTTCTCATGCCGTTGCGAACCTTGCTGATCCGTCAGTAGGTGCCGTTACTGGCCGCCAAATCGAGGTGCTCGGCGACAGCGAGGTCGAGGAGTCGTATCGTGACATGCAGGCGCAGAACCAAGCACTCGAATCATACCTTAATTCAACATTTATCGTCCACGGCCCTTGTTTCGCCTTCCGTAAAGAGTATTTCGAGCCGGTCGCCCACGATTCACTGGCTGACGATACCGAAATCGCCGTTACTGTTCGTAAGAAGGGAAAACGTGTACTCATGGACCCTGCGATGCAGTTCACAGAGGTGGGTGTTTCGGGACTTCGTGAGCGTCGGGGGAGAAAGGACCGCCGTGCAATGGGGCTATTACAACTGCTCGATCGGAACCGCGACCTTCTCGGGCGATACGGTCTCTACGGCTGTGTGGTGATGCCGTTCAACTGGTGGTTCCTCGCGATATCTCCGTGGCTGTCGCTTGGTGGTGTTGCACTCGTTCTCTTGGGGTTGCTGACGACGGTCCCGCCGTTCGGTGTCGGCGCGATACTGGCGTTTATTGGGTTCGTTTTCCTCGGTCAACGCGATTTCATGGGGCCACTGCAGGTACCCTACGCGGTGTTTGATGCCCACCTCTCGCTGGTAATCGCTCGGACACGGTTGTGGCGTGGGGAGTCAGACGGTACTTGGACAATCGACACATCGTCACGCGACCTGTTCCGCTAACGGTCGGTCATCGAACTCTTTTCAACTGCTCCGAAAGGATCTTGCGACCCGTTCTCGAGCGATCCGTGCACACTCGCGGTAGTATCCAGTCCCGCGAGCGGCGGTCATCGCGACCGCGATCGCGGTGTATAGCGTCCGGTTCATCGATGCGTCGTACTGATCGCGTCGAATGCCGCTCGGCCGCGGCGGGATCCCGACGCGACCGTAGCGATCCGGATAATACCGCTGGAGCTGGCAGTGGCCCCGACCGATCCGGACGTTACGCTCGAACAGCGAACGAAACGAGTCGCGCGTCGGATGGATCACCGTGGCGTCGGGCGCGTACACGAGGTCGTATCCCGCGTCGTAGACGCGGTTCCCGAACTCGAGGTCTCCCCCCGAGACGAGCCGCTCGTCGAACCGGCCGACGTCCTCGAGTACGTCACGGGTGACGAACAGACACGACGTGGGTGCATAGTGATGTTTCTCGAGGAAGCCCTCGATCGGGAATCCGGAGACGTAATTGTAGCGGGCAGTTGGAGACGGGTCGTCCGGGAGTTGCAGTTCGATGTTCGGCGCGAGGTAGTGGCCCTCGCGGTCAACCATTTGTTCGAGCACGCTCTCGAGCCACCCTTCGGTGACTCGCTGGTCGGCATCGAGAAAACAGATCACGTCGCCCGAGGCGTGCTCGAGGCCGGTGTTGCGGGCGGCGTAGGAGGACTGGACGTCTTGTTCGAAGACGAGGGAGACGTTCTCGTGGGCCTCGGCGTATTCGGCGGCGATATCGGGGGTCTCGTCGCTCGAATTATTGTCGACGACGACGATCTCTGGGCCTGTCGTGTGGGTGAGCACTGACTCGAGGGTGGTCTCGAGGCCCGTGGAATCGTTGTATACGGGGATGACGGTCGAGACGTCCGCTCCAGGCATATAATCCGAGAGACACTGGCCATAGGAGAAAAACCCGTTGATCGGGGGAGCCGCCACAGTCACTTTTCAGACCGGGAGCGATACTCGTCAATCGATCCCTTAGTCTGATAGAGTTTGAGGAGATACTCGATTATACCGAACGTGACGATCTCGAGGAGCACCGCTGACTCGGCGGCGAACTGTTCATAGAGACGACGTGGGCTCGGAGGGAGATACCGGAACGGGTGGAACGGATGCCTGTTGTTGGCGATGTGGGGGTGTCGCTGGCGGAGCTGCTCGAGTCCGCGACCGACGCGGAGCGCCTTCGAAGATAGGGCGACGAACGTCTCGCGGGCAGGGTGGTAGGCGACAATCTCGTCAGAGTAACACTGTTCGAACCCATGTTCGTGGACGCGGCGACCGAATTCCTTGTCGCCGCCGGACTCGAGGCGGTGATCGAACGCCCCGACCGCATCGACTACCGATCGACGGACCGCCAGCGCACAAGTTGGCGCGTACCGCTCCCGCTCGAGGTATGCTTCGATGGGGAAGGCCAACGCTCGCTCGTATCGTTCCCAGATCGACGGTTCGTCAGAGATTTCCAGACGGACATTATGACCAAGATAGTCACAGTCAGTGGTTCGAAAGTGTTCAGCAATCCTCTCGAGCCACGTTTCCTCGACGTACATATCAGCGTCGATGAACACTAGCAGGTCGCCGTTTGCGTGATCGATTCCAGTATTCCGGGCGGCGTACGACGACTGGATTTCTGCCTCTTTCCGAGGACGAACGATAGACGGATACTGGTCGGCATACCAGTCGATGATCTCAGGAGTCTCGTCCGTCGAATCATTGTCTACTGGGATTATCTCGTAAAATTCGAATGTCTGTTCACAGAGCGCCCCCAGCGTCCGATCGATGCCTTTGGGGTCGTTATAAACTGGAACTATAATAGAGGTCGTCTGGTTCATAGATCCATATTCGGAAGTCTCGTCGCCTCGTACAGGCGAGCTGACAAAGTCTTCGAATCGTGCGGCGTTCGGTCTAGGAAACGAGACTCTGGAGAGTAACATCGCTTGATTTGTTCCGTTACCCAGGAATCGATTCTCTCAGTATCCTTGCCGATCGAGTATTCCCAGAACGCCATTTCGAACCCGGTCGGATTGTATGTGTACGAAAACTTGTTTTCGGCTACGGCGGTCGTGTAGGCTTCGGACCGCGAGTACTTGCAAACATCTTGGAGAATGTTCGACTCCCAGAAGTGGTGATCGGGGTAGTGATCGTACAGCACAGCTAGAGAATATAAGATAAATGAGTGGTATCCGATGGAACGAACTCGGAGATCGGATCGATATTCGTTGCGTATCACCTGAAGCATCGGATCGGGGATTCGCTTCTGTCGGATGTTTTCGAGGCAGTAGTGAAGATACTTGTTTACGCCCGAAGTAGGGACAACAGTGTGATAGAACGGTCCTTCCGAAAACCGGGTCGTAATCGTTGAGAGAGTATCGAGAAACGTCAGTACCAGTCGCTCGATACGCGCATTACCGGTGAGAGACGCTAATTCTGCACCAGCGGCAGCAAACCAGATCTGTTGATTCAGCGTGAATTGGTATCCCAATTGGCTTCCATTGATTTCGACTGTATGCCAACCGCCAAGCCGCTGGTCAAACGGATGGAGTTCGAAGACATCTTCAGCCCTCTCCAGCAATGTATTGTTCCCCAGAAACTCGCCTAGCTTCGTCAACGCTTCAATCGCCCAAGCTTGTCCGATCAACCCGTTGCATGCGTCCTTTGTTGACGACCGTCGGTTGCAGAACGTGTATCCGTAAGGTCGTGCTTCCTCACTCATCAGATAAGTTGCACAAGTTCGCGCAGCAGTCCTGAATTCGTCTCGGCCGGTTCTTTTAGCGACCTCCGCAAACGTGATTCCCCAATGAGCCGTATTCCGAACTGGCGTTTCGTCGTCACTCCAGGGACCATTGTGGCCCGATGGCATATGATCGTGTGTTTCGAGTTCCTCTAGAGCGCTCTCCGCACTTTTTACGAGGATCGTTTTGAGTGAGTCTGGAGGAGAGGTCATTTCTGCATCACCTCTGACGACGGTGGGTCAGTACGTCTTCTTAATTCCCAGTTTGGTAAATCAGTTAATTCAGAAATTAATGCGGCCTGGAATAATGGGTCCGGGGTATTGAGCACATACAGATCTTTCTTGAAATCATACTTGCAGTAAATGTCAAATGACAGCCATTCTCGCGCCCACTGTTGGTTTAGATTGAAGTAGTGATATAGGCGGCTAATCCCGATACCTGGACTCATTCCACCGAAAGGTGAATTTTCTCCACGGAATTTAGACTTGAATGCCTCTGATCCGACATACGATATTGCTGCAGTCACCTCGGATGTGTTCCAAATAGGATGATCGGGATAGTTCCGTTTAAGATGCGACCATGCTCGAAGATTCATTCCCTGGTATCCGATCTCCTTCTGTCGCCGTTCATCTGAGAACGAGTAGTAGTGAACCGCGACCTCGTTCCGGAGTAAGATCCAATGACGGGGGGTAGATACGGCCCTGCCGACCGTCCGAGAGAACGGCGGATGAACATAGTGTTTTATCAGACCATCATCGTGGAGTGATATATTATCATTCAGTATACTCAGGAATTGTTCTATTTTCATTTTCGCTTTGTCAGAGTGATCCGCCAAATATGAAGCTCCCGCAGCGAACATTGCTTGATGATTCAGTGTTCGGTCGAAGGATAGTCGTTCGCCGTCAATTTCGACCCGTTCCCACAGACCTAATTTGTCGTCGAATGGGTGAATACGAAAGACTTCTTCAGCCAAGGTTATCAGTTCCTCACGTCCGAGAACCTCTCCACACCTCGAAAGGGCTCTAATTGGGTAAGCTTGTCCTATAAGTCCATTACACTTGTCTCGTTGACTGGAATCCCGAGAGATATACGTATACCCGTGTGGGCGGAGGTCGTCGCTCATAAGATAATCGGCAGCATTGTTTCCTGCCTCAAAGAACACATCGTCCCCTGTCAACTCATAGGCTTTACAGAGTACTTCCAGCCATGCAGCGGTTGACCGGACCGGTGTCTCGGGATCCTCATAGACAGTATTGTGACCAGGGGGAAATGAGCCATCTTTTCGCTGATGCTCAAGTGCAGCAGTGGCCGTGCGGCGAAGTAGTTCGTGGACGGTTATCGTGTCGGGACCAGATGAAGGGGCCTCGCTCACAGTTGATATCACGGCACGTATCGAAATAAATGAGTCGAATAACGCTCGACAGACACGGGTTGAGACGGACCTTCGTGAGATTTAACGCTGTGGAGCCCTCTCAGAGGAGTACAAGCCGTGGAACAGACGTCGACACGCGAGTTGGTCAAACAAGGACTGACGATACTCAGACACGACGGTCCGATTGCAGCGACCAAGGCTGGCCTCAGGACAGCGAACCTCAACCACCGCAGCTACTGGTGGTATCTCCGATATCTCTACCGAGCCGTCGTCTGTCGCCGGTGTCAGACGAGCAATCCGTTCACGCTTATCTGGATCGATCCTGACCGAATTTTACGCCGGCCGTCCTCGCGGATCGGTCGCTGGGACGACCTAGGGGCGGTTCTCGAAGGTAATTGGGATCAACCAGGACGACCGCTCGAGACATCGATTAAATACCGAAGCGTCGTAGATCGCTTCGAGGACGGAACGCCGTGGGAAGAGACTGACCTCTACCAGAAGGCAATTGAGCGCGTCAAGAACGGCGACACGTTCTGGAACGGATCGTTGACGGCCGACGATGTCGAGGAACGCACAGAGCACGTCGACGACCTCTACGAGACAATCCGCGAGGAGGGGTACCGGTCACAGGCGGAGCGACACGGCAGACCGCTCCGCGAGATCGTCCTCAGTCGGACGTTCGACCGCTCCATGGAGGAGGTGGCGGTCGCGATCGGTCGCGACGGCGAGCCACTGTTCGTCGACGGAAACCATCGGCTGGCGATCGCACACGTCCTCGATCTCGAGTCGATTCCGGTCCACGTAATCGCGAGACACAAACAGTGGGAGGCGATCCGGGAGAAAGCGCGGAGTGCGACCGATCCAGAGCAACTCGACGACCAGCTCTCGAGGCATCTTCCCCATCCCGATCTCACGCCGTTGTTCTCCGACCGATCGTGATCTGTAGATACTCCGTTCGTCAGCGCAGGCCATGGCCGATCACTCAACGCAGCCGGGGCTAACACTGCTGGCAGTCAACGGGTTCATATCTACCCGTCGTAAACACACGTCACGACGCGTGATAGAATTGCCCTTGCCCTACCCCCTTCTCCGTGCACAGAGGAAGTACGCGTCCGACGGCGGCGCTGCAGTTCTCTCGGAGGCGCTGACGAACGTTCTCGAGAGCGAGGGTGCTCGATCTATCGTTCGAACCACGGTCCTCGATCAGGCGACCGTTCTCGAGCAGACTCGGCTCCGGGAACATGCGAACAGACACTGGGACTGTGATCCGACGAGATCACTAAATCCGTTTGCGTCTGAAACCGCGGTACCACCGAAGATGCGGCTTCCGAATAGCGGTTCGTTCGACGGGTTAGACGCTGCCCTCCCGAAGTCACCGTTCGTCGCGGAACTCGAGGACGTAACGGTACTGGGACCCGCCGGACTCGGGATCACCGATCGATCAGAGATACTCAAGAACACGGTCTCACCTGATGGTCACTCCGACTCACGGATCGAGAAGGTGCTCGCACGGAGCATCCGTCACAACGGCTACCGAAGGACGAAAGCCGTCGTCCGATCGCCGTCGGCGACAACTGACCGTCGCATTCGGGTCGCCGCCTCACTCGTCCCAGTCTGGACCAACTACTACCACTGGACCCTCGAGTGCCTCCCGAAAGTCCTCGGTCTCGAAACGTATCGTAAGCGGACTGGATTGGATCCGACGGTTCTCTTACCACCGGACCCTCCTTCGTGGATGCTGGACTCGCTCAAACTCGTCGGCGTCGACGGAACGGCGCTGCGACCGATCGAACCCGGCACGACACGAGTAGACCGGTTCGTCGCGCCGTCCTATCCGACGCCCTCACGAACCGAATGTTTCTGGCTGCGAAACCGAGCACATCGAGCGACGGGTGTCGAAAGCGAATCGGCTGCCGACTATCCGGATCGGATCTACGTCACGCGACGGAACGCGAACGTCCGCCGCGTGAAAAACGAAGCCAAAGTGCTCGATACCCTCAACGAATTTGATGTCGAACCGTACGCTCTCGAGGAGCTCAGTATTTCTGAGCAGATAAAACTGTTCGCAACCGTCGACCTTGTAATAGCACCCCACGGGGCCGGGCTGGCGAACCTCGTCTACGGTAGCGCCCCGACCGTCCTGGAACTGTTCGGTGACAAAGAAAAGACAACCTTCTATCGACTATCGAAACTGATGGGAATCGAGTATCACGCGCTGTTCTGTGACCACGAACAAAAGGATCTGGTCGTGGATCCCGACCGGCTCCGTGCGACAGTTCGCAACGTTATCGACGGTACGAAACCTCCAATCCTCGAACCGGAGGACGATACTTAACAGCTATCAGTTGTCACTGAGTATCATGGCAGATATATGTGTTATCGACCAATTCGTTGCTCCTGTGGTGATTTCAAGCACACGCAGCGGAATGTGGCCTGGAACAGCAATCCGAATCCATGAGAAATGAGGATATCTCAGGAATCCGTGAGCTAGTAGCACGTTCAGTCGCGGCGTTCCGGAAAGAGGGGCCGGACCGACTCTTCTTCTACGGAATACGGTATTTGAGCTGGGAATTGTCGCTCCATCACCGCGTTCAATCACTCCCGACTCCGCTGACAGTTACGATCTTCCTACTCACTAAAACGATCGTACGCGGATCGATCCGACTTCTTAACGCTGTGTATCCGCACAGGTACACGGACGCGGATCCGTACAAGTACATCTTGGTCGACCCGTCGTCGATCGAGTACACGACTGGTGAGATATTGTCGAAACGCCGTGGATGGGTCGTCGAGGGAGAGTGGGACGAAGACGGCGACCACTTCATGCAGCGAACGTACCCGAAAGCGATCGAACAGCGCTTGGTCGAGGGACTCGAGTGGGAAGAGACAGCCCTTGCGGAAAAATACGACGACCAGCGACTCGAGGAACGTGGGAACACGATCGACCGGCTTTATGAGCTGATTTACGACGATGGCTACAAGTCACAGGCACAGTTACTCGAAGAAAATCCGGAAGCCACCTGGAAGGGACTCAACGACGCGATGCATCCACTGGCCAACGAAATCGCCGTCGACATCGGTAGGAACGGAGAATTACTGTGGAACATCTGCGGCCAGCATCGTCTTGCGATCGCGAAAGTCCTCGATATCGATCGAATTCCCGTCCAGGTGTTTCGCAGACATACCGAATGGCAAAAGCTCCGTGACGACATCCGTCGAGGAAACGAACTTCCCGAACGGCTACGGACCCATCCGGACCTTCAGGACATCATAGATAACTAACCGACGATCAATGCGTAATGGCGACTCGGCGTTCAAAGATGTTTCAATACATCCTCTTCAACGAGACTTCTCTCGAGAAGTCCTTTCAGGACCTCATCGGGTTCGTTCGTGGCATCCAGTCGTTCGAACTCGAGCGTTTCGTATCGCTCGACGAGTTCAGCGAGTGATTCGAGCGTGTACTCGGATCGCTCGGCCAAGATTTCGGGCTCACCGGTGAGAAGAAACGGATAGACGGTCTCAGACTCGAACAACCCGAACGTTTCGCGCAGTGGACCGGCCTGATCGTAGATATCGACATCATGAATAAATCTGTCCGCGATGATGATGTCTGCCTCCGATCGTTTGGCGGCCGCATATCGGAGGAAAATATCGATATAGTGAACGACCGCCTTGTGAAAACCGTCGCGTTCGTCCAGCGTTTTCTCACCACGTGATTCGAGCTCTTTGACTTCCTCAACGTCGTACTCGGTAAACCGATTGTACAAACTCGTCGCAACGTCCATTACGATCGCGGAATCGTTAGTCAGTCCGAGTTTCGCACGGTGGACGTCATATCCCATCGCTTCGAACTCGGAGGCCGCAGTTTCGGTCAGCGTCGACTTTCCTGCGCCGTCGGGGCCGGTAACGATGAGGATTGGTGTCGGGGACGGTGCGATTCGCTTCCAAATACGCTTGAGGCGGTTCCTAATATTGTTTTCATAACAGAGAATGTATGCGAACTCGGCGACCACCTGCGGTCGCTGGAGGCAGTTCGAAGCTACCAACTTCCATTTCAGTTCCGGTATTCGGTCGAAGTTACCGTCAAGAGCGTGATCTACGGTCGTGCGGCCGACGTGTCCGAACAGGTCAGTGGCATGCCGTCGAACCGCTTTCGAGTCGACCGTCTGTCGCAAGTTTTCGAGGTCCTGTCTGTACGAATCTCGATACCCGTTCTTTTTGATCGCACCGTGAAAGACAATCTGTACAAAGTAGTCCTCGTCCGATGGGATCCAACAGCCGTTTAATCTACGTCTGTTCGAGAGTAGCCGATCGATATCAACGGTCGGTAACCCGTTGTACTCGGAACCACCCCACGAGATATCTAGTTTCGCTATCGTCCCGTTTCCGAGGTAGCCCTTATATATCGAATGCTTTCGCTTCGAGTGGCCGGCTTTTTTATAAAATCCTGCTTCTGAGAGTACGTTAGCTGTTTTCTCCCGATTCTCCTCACGAAGAGCGAGATCGATGTCCGACCCAATGTCTCCACCGAGCAGAAATTGATAGTTCCTGAGAAGACAGTACGGGATATCGGCCTGCTCTAGTTCCTGCAATACCGAAACGATTCTCTCCATAGATGTATGAGATGGAGTGGAATAGCGAAGGTAGTTGTTACGATATTTGCGGACGAGGAATACAAATCCTAGCATAACCGGAAGTAAGAATCCTTACGTCAGCGGAGAATACTACGTTCGGTATATCCCTTCATGCGTCTCGGTCAAACTTCCGTCGTCTATCTGGTCTCCAAGGTTGCCGCCTCCCTGCTCGGTTTTCTTGCGACAATCTACTTCACTCGCACGCTCGGCGAGGAGATCTACGGCTTCTACGCGGTGACGCTGGCGCTGGTCTCCTGGCTCGGCATCGTCAAGAGCGTCGGCTTCGGGCAGGCGATCGTCAAGCGAATGAGCGAGGACGAGGAGCCAGACGCCTATCTTGCCGCCGGAACGGCGATTAAGATAGTTCTCACAATCATCGTCGGAAGTGGCGTGGTGCTCTTTCGGAACCAGGTGAACACATACGTTGGTCAACCCGTCGCCGAGTTCGTCGTCCTACTGTTGGTCGTCTCGATATTCAGCGAACTGGTCAATGCGGCACTCAAGGGGAGCCACCGGGTCCACGTCTACGCGCCGCTTAGTACGCTAAAGGAGGGCGCCCGGAGTGCCGTCATGATCGTGCTCGTCTTCCTCGGCTGGGAGCTCTCGGGAATGCTTCTCGGTCACGCAGTCGGAACCGCGATGGTTGCCGTCATCGGGCTCGTGATCGTTCGACCGTTGATCACAATCCCCCGCAGGCGACACGTCGTCCAGCTATTCGACTTCGCGAAGTTCTCGTGGCTTGGCAATATGCGCAAGAAGACGTTCAGTGATATGGATATTATCATTCTCGGCATGTTCGTGCCGGCGGGGCTTACTGGTGTCTATGCCATCGCATACACTCTCGCGAAATTCCTCGATATCTTTAGCACCGCGATTCGAGTCACTCTGTTCCCGGAACTGAGCAAGCGGTCCGTCGCCGGAGACACCGACCTGGTCCGGACGCTGACCAACGACGCGCTCACCTACGCCGGGCTCTTCCTGATTCCAGGCATCGCCGGCGCGGCGATTCTGGGCGACCGACTGATGTTGATTTACGGCGAAGGGTTCGAAATCGGCGCCCAGGTGTTGACGATCCTGCTCGTGGGGATTCTCGCGTATACCTACAACAAGCAACTGCTCAACACGCTCAACGCGATCGATCGTCCCGATCTCGCGTTCCGTGCGAACGCGGTTTTCATCGGCGCAAATCTCGTCCTCAACGTCACGCTCGTCTACGCTATCGGCTGGCTAGGCGCGGCGATCGCGACGGCGATTTCGGCCGCTATCGGACTCGTCTTCGGCTACTACTACGCCCGTCAGCAGATCAGCTTCCAAGTACCGGTCGGTGAAATCGCGAGACAGTGTTTAGCTGCGATGGCAATGGGTCTCGTCGTCTATGTCGCTCGAACAGTCGGCGAAACCCAACCGATCGCCGCCTACAACGAAGTGTTCGTCGTCCTCCTCGTTGGACTCGGCGCAGCTGTCTATTTCCTCGTCCTCCTGGTGATCTCGAGCACGTTCCGAACCACAGTCACGAACAACCTCCCGTTCGACATCCCCTTCACTCCGAACTGACGATCGTATCGCTCACAAAGTATATAATGCCACATCAGAACCAGTACGAACATGCAAGCAGTCGTCTTGGCCGCTGGCAAGGGAACCCGCCTCCGGCCGCTCACCGATGACAAACCGAAGGTGCTCGTCGAGGTCGACGGCAAACCCC
>LFFM01002208.1_pt1 | contig 12961 bp, 10 predicted proteins | sample 643131 | NCBI WGS metagenome assembly LFFM01 (sample SAMN03777445, study PRJNA286221) | soda lake metagenome | biome: soda lake; feature: Kulunda steppe; material: water; isolation source: sample Tc-Br brine of Tanatar trona crystallizer | place: Russia: Kulunda steppe | collected 2011-07
ACGAGGTAGTCCGCGACGGTTCCGTTCGTGATCCACGTCTTCGAGCCGTTGATCACCCACTCGTCGCCGTCCTTCTCCGCGCGGGTCGCGATCGAGGTGACGTCCGACCCCGCCTGCGGCTCGCTGATCGCCGATCCCATGATCGCGTCGCCCGCGGTGACCGCCGGCAGGATCCGCTCTTTTTGATCATCCGTGCCGAACTCCATGATCGCCTCCGCGCCGAACCCGGCACTGGAGATGGAAAGTCCGATCCCGGGGTCGGCGGCAAACAGTTCCTCCGTCAGGATCGCGTTCTCCAGTGCGGAGTAGCCGACGCCGCCGTATTCGACCGGCACGTGGGGCGCGAGCAGTCCCATCTCGGCCGCCCGGTCCATCACCTCGTGGGGATACGACTCCTCGACGTCGTGTTCGGTCGCGATCGGCCGAATCTCCTCGTCAGCGAACCGGCGGACCTCCTCGCGGAGCTGCCGTTGTTCGTCGGTGAGCTGGAACTCCATGATCGACGGTTCTGGCGGGGGCATGTTAGTGATACCCAAACCGAAAAGAACGGAATGTTCGTTTATAGTTTATACCCCTCAAGCAACGCTCCCGTCACCTCGATCGGCCCTCCGGTGGCGCACCTAGCTGGCGCCCGTCCCGTCGGCTGCCGTTTTCGACCCGAGCTACCCGTACCCTTCACAGTGGATGTGTCGCGTCGAGACGCCGAGTTTGCGGGCGGCGGTTTCGAGGCTGTACACCATCGCGTTGATCCCGCAGGCGTACACCTCCAACTCGTCGGGAACGATGCGCGCGCCGACGTCCTCGACGGGGCGGTCCCGGAGCATCTCGGCGATGTGCTGGCCGAAGGTGGCGCGTTCGAGCGCGCGCTCGTCGACGTACTTCAACATCGCGTCCTGGATATACTCGGTCTCGCCGGTCCAGTCGGAGAGCCACGACTCACGCGAGAGACAGGGCACGTAATGGAAGTTTCCGTGATCACGGTCGAGGTCGACGAACGCCTCGTGGTACGGCAGATCGTCCTCCCAGGCCGCGCCGAGAAACAGCCAGACGTCGCGTTTCTCGCCCCGATGTTCGTCGCGTCCGGTCTCGAAGACGTAGTCGATCATGCTCTTCATCGGGGCGACGCCGGTCCCCGTGGCGAGAAACGCCATGTCGCGTCGGGATGAGTCCTCCAGGAGGAGGTGTCCGTTCGGTCCGCGGATCGTGAGTCGATCGCCGACGGACAGCTCCCCGCAGAGCTTCGGCGAGAGGCGGCCGTCAGGAACGCGACGGATGCACAGCTCGGTCTCCTCGCGGGTCGGTGAACTGGCGATCGAGTACGCTCGCGTCCGACCGCCGTACCTGATCGAGAGGTACTGGCCGGCCGCGAAGTCGAACGGCTCGTCGGTTTCGAAGGCGATACGCACCAACGCCGGATGTGCCCGCTCGAATCGGTCGCGGAACGCGCCGATTCGGGGAGCCAGCTGGCGATCGGTTCGCGTCGCCGCCTCGAAGACTCGATCCCAGTCGATCGGCCCCTCCTCCGGAACGACGTTCGCGAATCCGTGTGTCCGCCCGAGTTCGCACAATCGTTGGCGGGTCGCCTCCCGTCGATCCCGATCCATCGCTTCGACCTCGGTCACGGTCGCGGATTTGGAGATCAACGGAAGCGACTCCACATGCTCATGTTGGGACTTGTGCTCCCGAACGGTCATACGACCCCGTGGAGGCGGCCGCATCTCAATGTTTGCATCGTGGGTCAGCACACGCCATTGCGGGCGGTCAATCCTTCGTTAACAGACTCGTTCTGACCGTTTCCGCGACGTTCGAGAGGTGAGCCTGCCCGAAGGTCGCGACGACGACCGCTCCTAGCGAGTTGAACATCAGGTCTCTGACGGTGTCGTCAAGTCCGTGCTGGGCGAGCGGCATCGTGATCCCGGTGGCGTCGGCAACGAGGTCGAGGCCGAACTCGAACAGCTCCCAGATGACGCCGAACGCGAGCACCACGATGAGAATGTAGACGAATGCGAATCGGCTGGGAATGCGGATGTCGTCGCTGTGGAGGTCGATCGCCCGGGCGACCGTGTACCCGACGCCCGCGACGAGCGAGGCCGACATCGCATGCGTGAGGTGATCCCACCAGCCGATGCGGGCGTACAGTCCCGCCGATCCCATCGTGTGGAGGAACACCGCAAGCGTGATCCAGAGTCCGAGCCACGGGTCCAGCGGCAAGTCGTAGTTGCGTTCCAGCATTGCAGGCAGGAAGGTGATCACCAGCGCAATCCCCCCGTTCGTGATCGCCTTCGGCTGGTTGTAAAACAGCCCGTAGACGACGATCGCGAGGAGGAGACCCTGCATCAGCCGGGTCAGTCGGCGCTGGTTTTTGATCCCCGGTCGCGGCAGCAACGTCATGCGCCCACCACCCGACGAAGGGTGCGGCTGAGCCGCCGGCCGCGACGGCGGAAGTACGAATCAAAGAGGATCCCCGCGACGAGCCCGGCGAGCGCCACGTAGATCCACTCGATCATGAGCGCCTCGTTGGTCGTCAGGAAGTTCGTTCCGAGCTGGTTGTCCATGTTCCACCGGACCATCGTCCACGCCGCCTCGACCGCCATCGTCGTCATCACGACGAGCGCGACGGCGAACCAGTGGGTCAAGCGGAGCTCCGTAAACATGTGGAGCTCGACGGTGACCAGCAGGGCAAGTCCCGCAACCGCGAGATACGTGGCGAAGGTTCCGACCTCGCCGCCGAGCAGGCCACGAACGAGGATGGGGAACAACGCGATCACGAGCAGTTCCCACGGCAGCATCACGCGCCAGTCGCGGTGTGCGATCGGCGGAACGAGCACGATCACTGCGGTCGCGGCGACGAACACGATCCATTGCCGGTCGAAATCAAGCACGCTTTCGACGAACACTAACACGAGAATGCCGACGAGCACCCACGAGATCAGTGCGTTCGTTCGCCCGTTCCGAAAGAGTCGCCCCAGGAGGTCGTCCGGGCTCCGACCGCCGTCGGTTCGTTGTCCGTCGCTGTCCGTCATACACCATTCTCAAACGGGAGGGAGGGATATAACCCGCGGACCGACGACGCGATACGGTCGATCGGGTCCACCGAGTCGGCCGAGTCGGTCGATCGACACGGTCGTCGGGCCGGTCGAGTCGTCGGGCTTATTGCGCTCTCACTCACACGAACGCGTATGATGCTCCCAACCCACGCGATCGTGGGGTTGGCGCTGGCGGCGCCGCTGACGGTCGTCGCACCCGAGTTGTCCGTGGCGGCGTTGACGGGGGCGCTCGTCGGGAGCGTGCTCCCGGACCTTGACCTGTACGCGGGCCACCGTCGGACGCTACACTTCCCGACGGTGTATCCGCTGCTCGCGCTGCCGACAGTCGCCCTCGCGGCGTGGCTGCCGACGCCGGCGACCGTGTCGCTCGCCTTCCTCCTGGTCGGCGCCGCGGTTCACTGTCAGATGGACCGATTCGGCGGCGGCCTCGAGCTTCGCCCGTGGGAGGGAACCTCCGACCGCGCCGTGTACGACCACGTGAAGGGCCGGTGGCGACGACCCAAACGAGTGATCCGGTACGACGGCGCCCCGGAGGATTTCGCGCTCGCGGCGCTTCTCGGGATTCCGCTGTTCGTGGTGCTCCCGTCGGTATTTCGGTGGATCGTGTTCGGGCTGCTCGCAATCGGCGGGACGTACGCCCTGCTTCGTCGTCGCCTCGCCACGATCGCGCCGATCGTGTTCGGGTACGTCCCCGAGCGATTACAGCGGTACGTCCCGGATCGGTATCGATCATGAACAGCGGTACGTCCCGGATCGGTATCGATCATGAACAGCGGTACGTCCCGGATCGGTATCGATCATGAACTCGATCCCATCAGTGCCGATCCGCGTCGACATGTCTCCGGTCTGGACCGGCCACGTTCCCCGATGCCGGTAGGACTCGGTTGTGTGAATATAACAACCAATCCGTCGTCGAACGACCGCCGACGGCAACCGATCCGGTTTTATCTGAGTTGTTTTTCACCCGCGTCCGTTGGCGCTGATCCGGCTACCCTGTCCGAAAGTATTAATTATCGACTGATGAATTCATGTATCGGTAGATGGTTTCTGAAGTAGCACTCTCACTTGATCTCGCGATCATTCTACTTGCCGCCACCGCGGCGGGTTTTCTCGCCAAACAGACGGGTCAACCGACCATCATCGCCTACATTCTCGCGGGCGTGGTGATCGGTCCCGTCGTCTTCGGGATCGTCGAGGTCACCGAGCTCACGGCGACGCTCTCCGAGTTGGGGCTCGCGTTCCTGTTGTTCCTGCTCGGGATCAAGATGCGGATCGACGAGATCAAACACATCCTTGCACCGATCGTCAAAATCTCGCTCCCCCAGATGGCCGCGGTCGGGCTTCTCGGGTTCGGGCTCGCGTTCGGGCTCAACTACCTGCCGTATCTGCAGGGGTTCAGCCTGGTCGAGTCGATCATCATCGGGCTGGCGGTGATGTACAGCTCGACGGCGGTGGTGATCAAGATGCTCACCGACATGGGTGAGACCACCACCCTCCACGGCAAGGTCGACGTCGGCATTCTGCTGGTTCAGGACGTGGTGGTCGTCATCATTCTGGCCGTGTTGGCCGCGGGTCGTCCGGAAAGCGCCGTGGAGGTCGGCACGACGCTGGCGATCGTCCTCACGCTCGTTGCGATCATCACCGTGGTCGCCCTGGCCGCCTCGAAATACGCGTTGCCGCCGATCTTCCGGCGTATTGCCGACAACAGACAAATATTCTTCCTCATCGCCATCTCGTGGGCGTTCCTGTTCGTCTTCGTCTCCGACAACGTCAACCTCTTTTTAGCCCCCTTGGGCATCACGGCGTACCTCTCGATCGAGATGGGTGCGTTCCTCGCCGGCGTCGCAATCGCCCAGTTGCCCTACAGCAAGGAACTTCAGGATCGGGTCAACCCGCTGACCGACCTGTTCGTGATGATCTTCTTCGCGTCGGTCGCGTTGAGCCTCGAAGCCCGAGAACTCTTCGCCTTCTGGCAGGAGGCGGTCGTCGTTTCGGCGCTGTTGATGGTCGGGAAGTTCCTGATCTTCTTCGCGCTCATCAGCTGGCAGCGCTTCGACAGCGAAACGACCTTCTTCGGAAGCCTCTACATGATTCAGGTGAGCGAGTTCGGCGTCGTCGTCGCGACCGCCGCGGTCGTCGGCGACTTCATCAGCAGCGAAATTCTCGGCTTCCTCACGCTCGTGGCGCTCATCACGATGGGCGTCTCCGTCTACTTCTTCGCCTACGGAGACGCGCTCTACGATCGGGCACGGCCGTTCGTCTCACGGTTCGAGTCCGCGGACGTCTTCACCGAGGAGAAACGGGAGTACAAAGACCACGCGGTCGTCATCGGGTATGACGACCTCACCCGAAACGTCCTCGGGCTGCTGGACGATCACTACGACGCCCTCGTCGTCGTCGACCGTCGGGCCGACCACGTCGAACAGCTCTCGGCGGCGGGGTACGACGCCGTGTTCGGCGATATCGGTAGCGGATCCATCCGCAAAGACGTCGCGTTGAAGAAGGCCGCGCTCGTCGTCTCGTCGTCGGACCAAGTCGAGATCGGCAAGAAAGTACTGCGAGAGACGGACGACGACGCGACGGTCATCCTTGAGGCGAAACGCGACGAGGACGCACGCACGCTCTACGAGCAAGGTGCGGCCTACGTCATCCAGAGCGTCGCCCTATCGTCGGACCGGCTCGCCGACATCTTAGAGGCGCTGTTGGAGGATCCGAACGCCTTCGAGGAGACGGCACAGCGTGACGCCGAACTCCTTCGTGACCCTCGTCCGTTCCGGGACGTCCACGAACGCATGGCGGGTGATCTCGATGATTGAACTCGTATTCGGGGAGCCACCGGTCGACACACCGACCGGAAGGGGGAGCCGCGATGTCTGAGATGTTGACCGCGGTGGCGATCATCTTCATCGTCGCTGGCCCGTTCCTTCTGGTCGCCAATCGATACGACGTGCCGGCCCCCCCGCTTTTGATCCTTGCGGGGGTCGTCGCGGGCCTCTTCATCGAAGAGGCGCTGGCGCTGGAACTCGCGCAGTTCGGCATCGCACTGCTGGTGTTCACGTTCGGCGTCGGCATCCAGTTGTCATCGATACGCACCGTGTTAGCGGACAGCGAACTCGTCGCACTCGTGCAGATCCTCGTGGTCGGAGCGCTCGGCTTCGGGTTCGGGATCCTCTTGGGGATTCCGCCCGGTGAGGCGGTCTATCTTGGTGTCGCCGTCGCGCTGTCGTCGACGATCGTCGGGACCGCGCTGTTACAGACTGATATCCGGCTCAACCTCGTCCGTGGGCGGCTCGGCGAGTCGCTCCACTTCGTCCAAGATCTGTTCGCAGTCGCGTTCATCCTCATCGTGGGTGCAGGCGTTCTGGAACTCGACCCGATCGTCCTCCAGATCGGCTACGGCGCCGTCTTTCTGACCGCTGCCCTCCTCGTTAACCGATACCTCTTCGACGTGGTAGGACGACTCGCGGGCGGCTCGGACGAACTCATGATCATCGGCGTCGTCTCGTTGCTGGTCGTATTCATCGGTGCGGCGGGAGCGGTCGGCGTCCCGATCGTCGTCGGGGCGTTCGCCGCCGGGTTAGCGGTCCGTCACGACCTGTCGGAATACCTCGGGCTGTTCAACGGGCTGGAGTCGATCAAGGACTTCTTCGTGGCCATCTTCTTCGTTACTGTCGGTGCGCTCGTCGTCCTCCCGTTCGTCCAACTCCCCGTGGCCGACTCGGTAGAAAATCTGGCGTTAGTGGCCGGCGTCGTGCTGTTGACGGTGGTCGTGAAGCCGGCGATAACGATCGCCATCCTGATCTACCGAGGGTACGAGGGACGGACGGCGACGCTGACGGCGCTCAGCACCGACCAGATCAGCGAGTTCTCGCTGATCATCGCTATCGAGGCGCTGCTGGTCGGCCTGTTGACACAGTCGGTGTTCGACGCCATCGTTCTCGCCGCCGCCGTGACGATGATCACCTCGACGGTCACACACCGGTACGACGAGCGGATCTACCGGACGCTGGCCGATCGGGGAGTGATATCCGGCCGGCACGACAAGATCGACGAGCTGAGCGAGGTTCCGGATGACCTCACTGACCACGTGGTCATCCTCGGTTACGGCCGAACGGGGAAACGGATGGTCAAAACGTGTGAAGCGCTCGGCCGTCCCTACGTCGTCATCGAGAACGACCCCGCAGTCCAAGAGGACGTCCGGGTCGAGTGCGATGCGTACGTCTTCGGCGACGCGATGGAGTCGTACACCTGGGAGAAAGCGAAGCTCCCGGAGGCCCGAGTGATCCTGTCGATGACCGTCCAAGAGGTCGTCTCCCAACGGGTACTGGAGTTGGAGTGTGACGCTCCCGTCGTTCTCCGGGCACGAGACGAACGGGCTGCTCGGTCACTGCTCGATGCGGGAGCCGCTTACGTCGCCGTTCCCGATCTGCTGGCCAGCGAACAGCTGATTCGGGAGCTTCGGGGCCTACTCGAGGAAGATCTGACGGTCGACGAGCTGCGATCGAACGGCATCGCGAGGGTGGCGTGATCGGGGACGAACCGACGGGTCACCCGCCGTGTCTGGTTCCGTCACTCGCGGAACGGACGGCTGTACGACGGTCAACGCTGGCCACACGGCTACGGTTCGCCTGTTCCGTCGCCGGGAGCGATCTCGTCGTCACCCTGCGGGTCGAGTTCCAACCGCTCCGATTCGACTGCGATCCGGTTTTCCGACTCGAAGAACGTCACTTCTCGCTGCGGGAACGGGATCTTGATCTCCTCGTCGTCGAATCGCCGGTCTATCTGCCGAATGAGCACGTCCCGCGCCTGTCCGCGCTGTGCGGGATGGGCGATGTGGCACTGTAACTGAGCGACGACCGCGGAGTCTGCGAACTCCCGGAATCGGACCTGCGGCTTCGGTGAATCGAGGACGACCGCTTCGTCGTCGGCCGCGTCGAGGATCGCGCGTTCGACGGTCTCGAGGTCGGACCCGTAGGCGACGCCGACGTCCAACCGGATCCGCCGCCGACGGACCGGGGCCGACTCGTTGATCACCTGTGTGGAGTTCATTCTGGCGTTCGGGACGGTGATCGCGATGTTGTCGCGGGTGAGAATCGTCGTGCTCCGGATGGTCATGTCGATGACGGTTCCGCGCTCTCCCGATTCGAGCTCCACCATGTCTCCGAGCTTGTACGTCCTGTCGAAGTACAGTGAGAGACCGCCGAAGAAGTTACCGAGGGAGTCCTGTGCGGCGATGCCGATGATGATGCCGAGGATGCCCGCCGAGGCGAGCAGCGGCGTCACGTCGACCTGCCAGACCGAGAGGAGCGCGACGACCGTCGCGAGGACGACGAAGAACGTGAGGACGTTCTTGAAGATGGGCGCGATCTCCCGCTGTGTCGGAGAGTCGTTCGTGAGGCCGATCACGCGGTTTCCGAGACGAACCACGGCACGCGCCCACGCGACGAGAATGATCGAAAGTGCGGCGGTGGCGACGTAGGATCCAAGGGTCAAATCCGGCACTAGCCGTGTACTCACGTAAATCCCGGCGAGAAGGACGGTAACGTAGAGGGGAAGGTGAAGCTCCTCGACGATGAGCCGGTCGTACTGTCCGCTGGCGAGGCGCTTGGACCGGTGTAAGACGTAATAGCTGCCGGCCTCGATCAGCTTCGCGCCGAGGAGCGCGGAGAGCAGGATCAGTGGAATCTGTATCCAGAAGGGGAGCGTCTGGAACGATTCGGACGATCCTCCGAGCATGCGAAGAATAGAGACGGACGGCGAGTATGAAGGTTTGGAGACGGCGCTCAGCCGTCGAGCGACTCGTCGTATCGAACGACTAGCACGGGGCCGACCGAGGCCGAGGCGACTCGGTCAGGATCGTCGCCTCGTCGGTCTCGACCACGGGCTCGACGTCGGGCGATTCGCCCTGTATGTTCGTCCCGCTTGGCTCGTCGATCATACGAACGGTTGTGTGTAACATGTTATAAATGATCGGCGGCGTTCTTCGGACCAGCATGGCGGACGGAAAACGGGAAAAGCGGGTATACTGCCCCCGAGCGACGTAGGAAGGACGTCACAGCTCGAAGAAACGTCGTTCATCATCGACACGATCGGCCCGAACGTAGAGTATCGCGAAGTTTCCCGGCACCTCGGTGGCGATCCGTGTAGGCAGCGTCCGGAGTTCGGCGTGCCACCCGAGCCGTCCGCGACGGGTGCTTAACGCGACGACGAACGTGTTCGGTTCGAGATCGCCCAACAGCTCATAAATACGGTCCCAATCGGCCGTCTCGTGGACCACGACTGGCGTCTCGGGATCGACGTCCTCCACCGACGTTCGGTACCGCGTCGGGTCCTCTCCGACGGGGTAGACGTGGAGTTCCGCGCCGAGCTCGCCGGCGACGGTCTTGACCGACCGGATCGCCTCTCGGAACCCGTCATTGTGGTCGATGTCCGGCGGACAGACCAACACCAGCCGGTTCGTGACGTTGAGCGGGCTTCGGACGCGCGCCACGACGATCTGCTGGCCGGTTTGGCGGATGACCCGATCGATGGTGTTGCCGAAGACGCTCTGGGTCCGGGAATCGGCGCCATCCCAGCCGATGAGCACGGTCGAGGCACGATTCTCCGTCGCGGCGCTGGCGATGCCGCTGGCAACGTTGTGCGTGACGCGAGTCCCTAACTCGATCGGAACCTCGGCGCCGGCGGCGTACGAGGCCGACTCCTCGAGATGCCGCTCGGCGTCCGCGACGGCCGCATCAGTGTTCGAGGGATCGTCGGGGCGGACGATCGTCACGACGTAGATCGGCTCCGACGACTCCGGTCTCCGCAGAATGATCGCCATGGCGAGGAGCTGCTCGCGGTATCTGGAATCGCTCGAAAACGGGATCAGGATTCGCTGTGGTGCGTCGCTTGGCTCGGGCGACCGCTCCCGAGCGAGCGCAACGTCACGACCGTACCGGTCCGTGACGAGCGGTGCGAGGATGCTGATGGCGAGGATCATGAGAATGACCGCGTTGACGACGGTATCATCAAACAGGTCGAGTTCGAATCCGACGAGAGTCACGGCAAGCGCTGCGGCCGCCTGCCCGACCGACAGCCCGAACATGCTGCCGACCTCGGCGGGCGTATAGCCGTACCGCCAGCCGGCGACTGCCGCCGCGCCAAGCTTCGTCGTGACGGTCATCGCCACCAGCGCGCCGGTGAGAACGAGCGTCGCCGCCGACCCGAACACTAACGTAAAATCGACGAGCATGCCCACCGACAGCAGAAAAAAGGGAATGAAAAGCGCGTTGCCGACGAACTCGATGCGGTTCATGAGGACGCCGTGGTTGGGCACGAGCGGGTTGATCGCGAGGCCGGCGACGAACGCGCCGATGATCGCGTCGATGCCGGCGAGTTCGCCGGCGTAGGCGGCGACGAACGCAATCGCAATGACGAACAGATACTCGAAGTAGCTCTCCTAGTGAACGGTCCGGAAGAACCACCGACCGATCCGGGGAACCAGGACCCACGTGCCCACGAAAAAGGCCACGAGCCCGGCAGCGAGTCGGATCCAGAAGGCGACGGTCAGGTCGCCATGTGTGGCCGCGGCGACCACGGCCAACACGAGCAGCGCCAGCGTATCGGTGAGGATCGTGCCACCGATCGCCGCCGTGACGGCGCGATTGTCGCCGATCCCCAGGCGGTTGATCACGGGATATGCGAGCAGGGTATGTGAGGCGAACACGGAGGCGAAAAGCAACGCCGTCAGCAGCGAGAATCCGAGCAGATGGACGCCGACGACGGTGCCGACGGCCTGTGGAATGACGAACGAGAGGACGCCGAAGCCGATGCTCTGGTCCCGATTCTCCCGGAACTCCGCGAGGTTGATCTCGAGGCCGACCAGAAACATCAGGTAGACGACGCCGACGTTGCCGAGAAGGACGATCGTCTCGCCGCGGTCCAAGAGTCCGACGGCGTTGGGCCCGACCAGTGCGCCGGCGAGGATGATGCCGACGATGCCCGGCAGCCGGTACCGCTCCATCACGATCGGCGCGACGAGAAAGCAGATAACCGCAAGCGCGAACACCAGGATCGGATCGTCGAAGGGCAACGACGTCGGCAGCGCGGCCATGGCTTCCTCCCACCAACACGGACGATCACCAAAAGGCTGCGGGAGGTTCATCCGAGAATATCGGGAGCCGACGGGCGGGACGTTCGCGATCGGAGGATCCGATCGTGCTTACGGAGAATCGAGGAGAAAGCCTCGCGCTTTAGCGCGGGGAGGATGTCAATCCTCGGCCCAGACGTCACCGTGGGCGCGATAACCGTCGAACTCCCCCTGTTTGATCTCCCGTTCGATCTCGGCTACCGTCTCCCGATCGACTCGGAGAATGTGACACAGCGGATGGCCGGGGGCCGCAACGGGGTTCTCCAGGGCGCCGACGATGAGACCGTCGAACGGCGCGGTGATGACGTGTTCTTTGGTCTTAAAGTGGTTGGTGATGGAACATATCGGGTCGTCCTCGTGGACGAGGGGGTACGGTCCCCACTCCATCTCGACAAGTCCGCCCCTGTCGGCCCGAAGCCATCGTTTCGTGCTGTCCGCGGCCGTCGTCGTGTACCAGCCCGGCCAATGGACCGGCTCCCCCGGAAGTAACCCGTATTCGGCGAGGACGCTCTCGACGCCCTCCAGTGCCTTCTCGATAAGCACCGGTTGGAATCGGTGAGCTCGCCCCATCTCGACGGTGATCGTCGGGATTCCGTCGGCGGTCGCCACCGACCGGAGCGCCCCGCCGTCGCCCTCTCCGTACAGGACGACGTTCGCGGCGAACGCCCGTGCCAGCCGTTCGACGTCCGGATCCGTCAGGTCCGCACGGGCGTGGTAGATCGTCGTCCGGTTCCGGGTTGACGTGTGGAAGTCGAGGCCGAGATCACAGGGCGCGATGAACCGTCGATAGATCTGGTGGGCCATGCGCTCGGTCGTGTTTGAGCGTGCCTTTCCGGGGAACGCCCGGTTCATGTCCTGGTCGTAGATCGGCGTGTATCGCTGTTGTGCCTCGTAGGCCGGAACGTTACACACGTGCAGACAGACGAGCGTTCCATGGAGGTTCTCCGGGGAATGCCGGTCGGCGATCTCCTGGACGACCTTGACGCCGTTGAGTTCGTCGCCGTGGATGCCGCCGGTAAAAAAGACGGTCGGTCCGTCGTGTTCCCCGTTGATGATCGTGATCGGGATCTCGATCGGGTCCCCGAGATACGACTCGCCGACTTCGTATCGGAGGTGACGTTTCTCACCCGGTTCGACTTCCACGTCGTACTGAAACGGTTCCGGTTCCGAGAATGATTCGCCCATGGATCTCCCTCGAAAGGCAGGCGCAAAAGCGCACCGTCACCTCGTGGCGGATGCTGCCCCGACGCCGAACCGTCGCGCGGGCTCATCGCACGGACCGACGCAGTGACGTGGTCTCACAGGCCGCCGTGGGCGAGTCGATCACGGACGCCCCGCCTGAGGGTCGCCGAGACGGCCGGCGGGAGGCCGCTCACGAGGAGGAAGCCGGCGAAGATGACGGCGAACCCGGCAATCGAGAGCACCGAGAGCGTCTCGCCCAACAGCACCCAACCGCCGACCGCGGACACCACCGGGACGAAGTAAAACAACAGGTTCGCCTGCGTTGCCCCCGCATCGTCGATGAGCGCGAAGTAGGTGAGGTAGGCGACCGCGCCGGAGCCCACGCCGACGTACAACAGCGCGGCGAGCGCGACCGGCGGCAGCGAGAGTCCGACGACGGACTCGCCTGCGGCGTAGCTCAACCCGTGTGAGAGAACCGCCGCGAGCGGGACGCCCCAGACGGTTCGGGCCGTACTCGACAGCGTCGCGTCGGCGCGGCGGATCACCACGGCGCCGAGCGCGCTCGCCACCGCGGCGGCGAACAGCAGCGGGACGCCGAGGCCGC
>LFFM01002209.1_pt1 | contig 12957 bp, 12 predicted proteins | sample 643131 | NCBI WGS metagenome assembly LFFM01 (sample SAMN03777445, study PRJNA286221) | soda lake metagenome | biome: soda lake; feature: Kulunda steppe; material: water; isolation source: sample Tc-Br brine of Tanatar trona crystallizer | place: Russia: Kulunda steppe | collected 2011-07
CAACGGGCCTCCCGGCTGGCTTGTGCTGGGGCGAGGTTGGCGGCATATGCGTGAGGTCGAAAAGGGCTTTCGCCTTGGATTACAGGCGGATCAGGATGAAGTGGAGATGTGATCAATCATGAGGGAGAGGATGGCGAAGACGGCTCGAGTTGCTCCGTCGACGAAAGTGACGACTCTTATACCCTCAGTTGTGACGACGGTACGGAGGTCACGATAGCAGATGGTCAAGACGGCTCGAGTTGCTCCGTCGAAGCCATCGACGACTCCTATATGATGAGCTGTGATGACGGTACGGAAGTCATCTTTGAAGACGGCGAGGACGGCTCGAGTTGCTCCGTCGACGACAATGCCAACGGTACCTATACCCTCAGTTGTGAGGACGGTACCGACGTCACCTTTGCGGATGGTGAAGACGGCACCAGTTGCTCTGTCGAAGACCACGACGACGTCACATATACCTTTAGCTGCGACGATGGCACAGAGGTCACGCTCACCGATGGCGAAGACGGCGCCGACTGCACGGCAACGGCCAACGACGATGACTCCTATACCGTCAGTTGTGACGACGGCTCCCAGGTCACCTTTACCGACGGCGGTGACGGGGGGAGTTGTTCAGTCGTCGAAAACGACGACGACACCTATTCGGTGGTCTGTGATGACGGTTCCGAATTTAACTTCGCCGAAGGCGAAACCTGCGACGACGACCATATCATCCCCGATCCGTACTCCGATGAATTCGACCCTTGTGAGCCGCTTGACGGCTGGTCGGACGGCGCCATCTTCGTTGCCCCCGATGGCGACGACGGCGACGACGGCACCGAGGACGCTCCGCTTGCGACCATCGACGCGGCTCTGACCGCGGCCGATTCTCAGAGCATGGATCTGGTTCTCGTCCAAGATGGTGACTACACCGAAGAGGTCTCGCTCGTCGATGGTGTCGACATTATCGGCGCCTACGACGAAAACTGGGCCTATGACGAGAGCCTTCGCGCCGAAATCGACGGCGGTAACCCGACGTTGACCGCCGAGGACATCGAAGAGCGCACCCGCGTGCTGAATCTTCACCTGGAACCGACTTCCTTCATCGGCACCGAGGAGTCGGTCGTCACCGCTCACCTCGAGAATGCCGACGGTGTCATCCTGGAGAATGTCCATATCGATGGCGGCGACGCCGGCGATGGTATAGACGGATCCAATGGAAGCTCCGGCTCCAGTGGGAACTCCGGCTCCAGCGGGACGGATGCACCGAGTCGAACGGCGTGGACGGGGTGCAATTTTAGCGACGATGTCCCCGGTGGAAGTGGCGGGTCCAGTAGTTGTTCGAGTGGCGGTGGTGGCGGTGACGCCGACCGCGCAAGCGACCTGGGCGACGACGGAGAAGATGGCGCAAGCGGTGCCACTGGAGGCTCACGCGGTGACCTCGGCGACGCCGGTCAGGACGGAAGTGATGGTCACCAGGGCTCTAGTGGAAGTGATGGCGATGGCGGCTCAGCGGACGGGACCATGCAGGGTCTACAGTGGAGTGGACAGCATGGCCAGGACGGAGCCGACGGCCAAGACGGCGGCGGCGGTGGTGGCGGTGGCGCCGGCGGCGGTGAGTCGATGACGACCTGTAACCACTGGGGAGCCGCCGGCGGTGGCGGTGGCGGTAGCGGATGCGCAGGTACCGCCGCTTCGGCCGGAACCCACGGCGGCGCCTCGGTCGCACTTCTTCTCACCGATAGCGATATCGATATTTACGACAGCTTCATCGCCGGCGGCGATGGTGGTGACGGCGGCGAGGGAGGAGACGCCGGCAGCGGTGGTTCCGGCGCCTCCGGTGGAAGCGGTGGCACGGAAGCCGACTCCTCTTACACCGGTCCCGGCGGAGATGGCGGCGACGGTGGCAACGGCGGTGACGGCGGTGACGGCGGCGGTGGTGCCGGTGGACCATCGTTTGGAATCTACACCAACCAGGAACTGAGCGTCGATCCGCAAAACACCACCATCGAAGCCGGAGAACCCGGTTCCGGTGGCGGACTCTTCGGTACCACCGCTGGTGACGACGGCCTCTCGGAAGGGCTCTACACCGACTCCTGAAGGTAGTAGCCCTCATTTTTTAGCTGTCAATAACAATAGGCCGTGGTCCTTTCGGGCCACGGCCTATTGTTATTTCACTCCACTATTGTACCGGAGAAAACTCACTCGGCGATATTTTTCGGAGGCGTGCATTTGTCCGAATCGGAGTATTGCCCGTTGTTGAAATTTTCGAGCTTCGTCGCCAACTGGTGGGCCAGAAGCTGCACCGGCGGCAATATGAAGGCTCCACACTTCTTGAGAAGTCCTCGGGCCATAAACATTTTCGCCGCCACGTGATTGGGGACCTCGACATCGTTGGCGTAGTTTAGCTGAGCGGCGACGTATTGCTGGGCGACTGTGTAGAACGCTTTGTCGCTGGAGTTCATCTCCGGTTTGACCTTTTTGGTGATGATATTATTCCAGCTCTTGCCACAGACCTTACCCGGCGAAGTCACCGGCCAGTCGCCCTTCTTATCCTTCCAGTACTTCTTGTCTTTCGGACATTTCGGGGTCTTGTCTTTGGCCTCACAGCTGACGTGAAGATCGTAGTATTGCTCGGCACGCGACTCGATGAGGTCCTGGTCGTCTCCGGGACTCGGGTAGTCCTCACTATTTTTGTACCAGGTTTCGGCGCGAATCGGCTCGCCCTGTTCGTCGATGAATTTGTCGAAGACCGTCAACTTGTAGTCCTGGACGGACTCACCGAGTTTATACGTGGCACATTCTCCGTACTGCGCTTCGCCCAATTCGGTCTTGACGCTGATGTCCTTCGGTTCCGGCTCCCATTTGAAGTTCATCGGGTCTTTTTCCGGATCTTCGGCGACAGCGCAGACTTTGACTTCCGTCTTCTTTTCGTCTTTGTCGCAGGCCGAAAATTTGTTGTCGATGATCTTGAAATCGACCAGTGAAGGCGCCGTATTGATGGCCGCCACCACATCTAGCAGGCCCTTTTGATCGCCTTCACATTGGCTGATCATCGTAATTTCGGTCATTTCTCCTGGATAGACCGGCACCGCTTGTTGCGTGGCTTTGGTGCAGGTCTCGATGGGCTTGTCGTATTTGTCGACGGGCACGACTTTGACGTCGTAGCATCCGGCGTCGACCAATTTGAGATAATCCGAAAACTGGTGATGGGAATCGGCATCAAATGGCCGGTCTTCAAACTTCTCAAAGCCCCCGGGCAGCTTTACCTCCTTTAGAGATTTGATCTCTTTTTGGGTCTCCCCAAGGTCGTTTCCCCCCCCGGATGTGGAGGCTGGACTGCTGTCGCCGTTGGTCGAACACTCGACGGGTTTGATCTTGTATTTGAACCCGTCGACCTCCGCATTGTTATCGTAGGCCGTCGTAATATTGAGTGCCGACTGGTCGATATCGTCGGTATCATCGCCGATATCATCGCCCACACAGGCCATCGAACCGGCCACGGCAAGCCCCAGACACACTGCTGACAATCGTTTCCACATAGTCATCCCCCCGGATGAATATAAAAAAAGTATGCACCGGTACGGCATCTAAATTGACGCCGGTGCGCGGTCAAGACAGGTCTTCCCTACATCGAATATCGACGTCGAATTCGCCGACATCCACCGAGAGCCTCATGCTGCCAATACTGCCAATACCGGCGAATAAACCTATACACGAAATCGATAGTTGGAAATTTGCCCCTCCGAAATGGTCGGTATAACGCCTTGATCCGAAGTTGACGGTAACAGGCTGCAACGTCGAGGGCGTGCCAGTGCTGACCGCCGGAAGTACATGGGTGGTCCCGGCGAGGACTGGGCGACGAGAGCAAGGCGCGGTGACGAAGCGATGCCTCAGGCTATACTGAGCGAGCCGCAACGCAGATCCAGCGCGTTCTCGACGCGTCAGTCGGACCGTCAACAAATGCTCAAGGCGTAGTAAGAAGCGGTCAAAAAAAGCGGACCGAGGCTCGGCGAGATGATTTGTTTGGCTTCAAAGCGATCAAAAGTAGCCCTATCCGGAGGATAAGGCGAGGCTTGAGCGCAAAGAAGCCGGACAAATCAGCCGGCGAATGCCGACGGGAGACTTTTTTGACCGCTTCTAAAGCTCTTCTTGATTGGGCCAGGCGTGGCACCACCACACTGGTCAACGGAGCGACCCCTGGAGGCGTTCTTCATCGAAACTCGCCGCTTCGACAAATGGGCCGCCTTCTTCACTGAAGCGATACAGCGTCGCACTGACCGCTCTGGCATCACGAACCGACACCACCAGATAGTCAGTCCCGGGATGCAACGGCTCCACCGGATCATCTTCCGTATCGCGCGGCATCAACGCCGCCGCCACGTCCTCATCGCTGAAGTAGTCTCCGGTATCCGGGTGGCTGTGTACGATGACCGCCACCTCTTCGTCGCTGGCTTCGATCTCCATGAATTTTCGAGGATCGATCATGTAGAATTCACGTGATGTACGTGGATACTCCTGCGGATCCAATTCGTGGTAACGGTCGATGACATTGTCACAGGGCTCAAATCGCCATCGTCCGCTGGTATCCTCCACGATCAGTCCACAGCCCTCGGCGGGATGCGCTTGCTCGAGCCATGGGACGAGTTCGGCAAATAATTGCGAAGTCCAACCGTCTTCAACATCGCTACTCATACTCTATTCTCCGAAATATCGGTCGGCGTGGTCGCAGATGACGGTCACCACCACCCCACTGTCCAGATCGCGGGCGACGTCCAGGGCAGCGACCACATTGGCCCCTGCCGAATAACCACCGGCAATGCCCTCCAGTCGGGCCAACTCGTCAGCCATATCCCAGGCCTCATCGGTGTCGATCCAGACCAGATCGTCGAGTTGCTCTTCGCGGTAGATTTCGGGCTCGATGCTCGTCGGCATGTGTTTGAGCCCTTCCAGGCCGTGAAACGAGTCCGACGGCTGGCCGCCGATGACCTGGATTTCCTCATTGCGCTCCTTGAGGCCCCGACCGGTCCCCATCACGGTCCCCGACGTCCCGGTGGCGGCCACAAAATGAGTGACCCGGCCTGCAGTCTGCTCCCAGATCTCGGGGGCCGTGGTGCGCTCGTGGGCTCTGGGGTTGGACGGATTGCGGTACTGATCGGCGTAGAAATACTCTCCGTCTTCGTCGTCCTCTACGCGCTGGCGAGCCAGCCGGATCGCCCCGTCACTTCCGTCCATCGCATCGGAATAGATGATATCGGCGCCGTAGGTGGTGACGATATGCTTGCGCTGCGGAGACACATTTTCCGGCATCACCAATTCCACATCGATACCCAGCGACGCTCCGATCATGGAGTAGGCAATCCCGGTATTGCCACTTGTGGCGTCGATCAGTGTTTGACCATCTCCCAGGTCGCCACGTTCGATGGCATCCACAAAAATCTGGCGTGCCGGTCGATCCTTGACCGATCCCCCGGGGTTCATCAACTCCAATTTCGCCCACACTTCCACGGCGTCATCGATGCCCTCGGTGACCCGATGGAGCCGAACCATCGGCGTATTGCCGATCATCTCCAACAGCCCGCTGTGGCGGATCGGTCGATGGACCTGTTCGAGCTTATTCGTCCAGGCCTCGTGGCTCGTTGTCACGTCAAACCTCCTGCAATCGCCGGCACCAGCGACACCTGATCGCCTTCCTGGAGTTCCGTCTCCAGCGACTGCTGAAATCGAATATCTTCGTCATTGGCGAAGATGTTGACGAATCGTCGCACATCTCCACTGTCGTCAAATAATTTCGGTTCCAGGTCCGGGTGAGCCTCCGTCAGATTGGTCAGTGCCTCCCCGACGGTTTGGCCATCGACATCGACGACTTCTTTGCCATCCGTGAATTTGCGAAGCGGCGTCGGGATCCGAACGTGAACACTCATGGTTCTACTCCTTGATGAGTCCAGTGTTATCGATTCTATGGCTCCCCGGTCCATCCGAGGAGATTCGTTGCAAAATCCTTGCTTATCAGGTCGGCGTCGAACTGCCGATGTACTCGATCTCTTGCTCCCAGCCCAGGTAGCGCTGACCGGAGTCAGGGTTGAGCGCCACAATCGCTTCATCCGCTTCCAACTGCTCCTGAAGACGGACCGCCAACCCGATGCACACCGCGCCTTTCGGGCCCAGTATCAATCCCTCCTGGCGGCTGATCCGATCCCGCCACCCAAAGGCATCATCGACGGAAAATCGCTCCAGAACATTGAATCTGTGGTCGCTGAAATCCGGTAAATCGAGCCCTCCCAAAATTGCCCCCCCGACATTGAGGGTCGGACGCGTCTCCCGAAGCTCTCGCGCCACATTCCGAAAGGTGCCACCTGTCGATATCGACGTGATGAATGCGCCGAGTCGATCACCGTCGAGAGCCTTCAGAATCTCGGCGGCAATGCCTCCGTACGCGTCGCGCACTGCTTCTCGTCGATAACCGTCGACATACATCCTATCCGGCCGTCGTCGCGCCCAGCTGGCCGCCTCTTCAATCGCACCCTCCAGCCCCGACGACGCCGGCGTTCGAATCACGGAAGCCCCGTATTTTTCAACCAGCGCCAACAGACGCCGACCCGAGTTCTCCGGAGCAAAAATACGGGTCTCGATGCCGAGGACCGAGCCGACTAAGGATGCCGCCACCGCAGAATCATCGATTCCCGCCAGCGAGACCTTATCGCCGGCGACCAGCGTCCCGGCCGCCACCGCCCGCTTCAGTATCTCCGCCACATAGCGGTCGCGTATACTGCCGCTGGGGTTGAGGTTCTCCATCTTGACGTAAATCGGCGGTCCGTCGTCGGCGCCGACCCCATCCAATCGCAAAAGTGGAGTATTTCCCACCAATTCATCGATCTGCTCCACCACCGGCGCATCTTCAGCACCGGTACCGGACTTGCGTTCTGCGTTATTGCTCTCAGATGACATAGACGAATCCCTCGTAGCCCTCGCGCGCCAGCCCGAGCTGTTCTCCTCGCTGTACCAGGTCGGTGATCGTTACATCGTCGAGCATCTCGACGAGCCGATCGATGATCTCGCCACAGGCCGCATCAGCGATGTGGGCGGCGCTTTCGACATTGTCGCGAGTACCGGCGATCTCCGGCAGTGTCGGCAGTGCTTCCAGTACTTCGAAGACCCGTCGGAGAGTCAACTCATCGGCATTGACATCGAGGCGAAAACCTCCTCCGGGACCTCGCTTACTGGCCACAATTCCGGCCTGTTTGAGGTCTTGAAAAATCTGCTCCAGAAAGCGCTCCGGAATCGATGCACGCCGTGCAATGTCGCGCACCTGCATCGGCTCACCATCATCGTGATAGGCGAGATCGACGACCGCCCGCACCCCGTAAATTGTTCGGTTGGAAAACCTCATTGAGCGTATTCTTGACCGGAACGCTAAAGTATTTCGGGACAATACCCGAGTATCTCTATCAACAACTTGTTAGAAGTAATTGTTTCGACCGTCAACCCGGATTTTCATTCCGTGGATCGGGGTCCTATGAACTCGGCGGCAACCCCGGCGTGACCGACGCCCCACCACGTAAGTTGGCGACCGCCGAATTAGTCGTCTGCCTTCACCTTGAACTGCGACCACGGCGCCGGGCACAAGGCCCCCCGAACGCAATGTCGCGGTCACTGCGTCGACCCCAATTCATTGACCCAAAGCTCCCGTTGGGGAAATGGAATCCCTATCCCGGCGCGGTCGAGGCGGTACTTGCACTGTCGCAGCAACTCTGACCGAGTGGGATGAAATTCGCTGGTCTCCACCCAACCGCGCACGTGAAAGTCGATGGAACTGTCGTTGAGTTCGGCGACCATGACCACCGGTTCCGGATCCTCGAGAACTTCTTCGGTCTCCTCCAAGACATCAAAAAAGATCTGACGCGCATGGTCGACGTCCGTGTCGTAGGCAACTCCAACGACCAGATCGATGCGACGGGTCCCGGACTCCGAAAAATTTGTGATCGGGTTGCCCCACACCTCGGAATTGGGGAAGGTCACCACCTTGTTGTCAGGCGTCGTCAAAATCGTCGATACCAACGTAAGATCTTTGACCTTGCCAAGGGTTCCACTGATCTCGACGAAATGACCGACGTCAAACGGTTGATACAACAAAATCAGCATCCCGGAGGCGAAATTCGACAGTGTATCCTTTAATGCAAATCCCAATACCAGCCCCGATACCCCGATACCGGCCACAAGAGCCGATGTGTCGAGTCCCAGATTCCCCAGACCGACAATCAATGCCACCAGCCAGATCGACTTGCTGACCACATTGATCACGAATTGTTTGAGCAGTGGCGATGGCTGTAAATGGGACCGCTCCATGGCCCCCTGGATGGCCCCTCGAGCAATCTTGGCGACAAAGTAGCCAGCGACCAAGATCAACAAGAACACGGTGAGATTGCGAGCCAGACTCAGTCCCTCGGTCGCTATCCATGCCGAGGCGAATTCGGACAACTCGTTGATATCGAAATCCAGCTCCATGAAATATCCCGTACGCTCCAGCAATTTGACATCTCACAACTCCGTACCGCCACAGCCTGCCATCTGCAGTTGAAAGGTCAAAAATTTCTGTCCTCCGAAGCCCTGCGGGGGCCATCTCCCCCGGCTTTGATGAGCTCGTTGACGAAACGGCCCCTGTTGGCACTACATTGGATTCTATCTGCCAATCCCAACGCCCGGAACTGGACTGCGAATGCGACATTCTCTCTTGCCCGTTGATGCCATCCTCACCGTCCTTGGGGTGCTCCTCATTGCCACCGGCTGCGCCCAGCAACCGGCGTCACCCGACTCGGCAGGCGAAGAAGTGGCCGAAGCGCCGGAGTCCGACCCCGAACCAGAGCCCTTCCTGGAGTACCGCGAGGATGCCACCGTCGCCTACGATAACCGTATCGACCGCGATGAAGCGATGCGCGCCATCGACCTGTGGAACCAGGCTCTGCGCACTGACGACGCCGAACAGTACAGTGACAGCCAGCGCGCTGAAGTCTACGAAAACATCGCGCGCGCTCACTTCTTTGTGGCTCGGTTTCACGACGCCGACGGCCCGGTCGTTGATCCCGACGACGAACTGGGGGACAACCTGGAGTCCGGACTTGATTCGGCGCGCAATGCCTTGCAAATTCACGCCCCGCAGTGGATAGCGGCCATCGACGCTGGCGCTCCCTTCGAGGCCGATCTCCCGGATCCACCACCGGAGGCCACCGAAGCATTGCTCTGGTACGCTAAACTCCTCGACCTTCGCGCCTCCACTGGCAACCTGTCGACCACCGTTTCCACACGACCCCTCATCGATGCCATCATGGACATCGTCACCGAGAACAACCCCGAGCTCTATCACGGTGCCGCCCACCGCTACTTCGGCGTCCGTCATATTGATCGGCATCTCCATATCGACCCCGATGCCGCCGAACGCTCCTTTGAAAGGAGTCGCGAAGTCGATCCCGATTTTGCCCTGACGAAATTATTGCGAGCCTATCATCTCCGTGGTCCGGGAGATGACCGGTCGGCCTTCGAATCCGAACTCCAGGCCATTGTCGAACAGTCCGACGATGACCTGGAAGAACGAATTGCTGAAAATGAAATCGTCCGCCAATGGGCTCGCGATCTGCTGGAACGCGGTGTTGAGTGACGGAATTGACCTGTGTCGTTGTCGACGAATACGCATTCCCATTGGCGTCGATATGAACGAGGTATATTCGTCTTATCTCCGAACAAACCAGCCCGCAATCAAGTCTGAACCAGGAGTGCTTTTCGATGGTGATCTGGCCTTTTCGCGCCTGGCGGCGACGACGACTGAAACAGCGTCCCTTTCCAGACCGTTGGACCTCGATCCTACGGGACCGGTTTCCGTTTTACGACAAGCTCGACGATGAGCCACTGCAGCGTTTTCATACGCGACTCAAAATATTTCTGTGGGAAAAACACTGGGAAGGCGCCGGCGGCCTGGAAGTCACCGAGGAGATGAAAGTTATCATTTCGGCGTCGGCGGCCCGAATTGCGCGCAATCTTCCACTGTCGGTCTATGACCGACTCACAGAGGTCGTCATTTATCCCGCCAACTACCGACATCCGGACTGCCGTCAAACCGCCGTACTCGGCCAGGCTCATAATTTCGGGACCGTCGTGCTCAGCTGGGATGCCGTCCAGAAGGGCATCGCCGTTCCCGACGACGGACGCGATACGGCGATTCACGAATTTGCTCACGTCCTCGACGCCGAAGGTGGCCAGTTCAACGGGACACCGCTGCTCGAACACGGACGGGACTACCAGGCATGGGCCGATGTGATGGGTCGTCACTTCGCGAGCCTTATGGAAGCGCCCTTCGACGGCTGCCTGCGCTCCTATGGGGCCAAAAACGAAGCCGAATTCTTCGCTGTCGCCACTGAGGCCTTTTTTGAGACGCCGGGCCAACTCCGGCGCTGTGCGCCCGAACTCTACGAGATTTTATCGCACTACTTTCGCGTCGACCCACAGTAGATGTTGGTGTTGTGTCACTGAAAGAACCCTCTCTCGCAGCAACGACGCCGTCGATACCCTGCTTGGATGCTGCGTGACATTCGCCTGTGACATTGGACATTACCCTTGGGCTGCGCGAAGCCGATCACAGAGCACCTTCACGGGCTGGGCCCCCGAAATATCGATGCGTCCGTCGATCAAGAAGTAGGGTACACCTCGAACCCCCTGACGCCGTGCGCGGGACTCATCGCGGCGAACCTCGTCAACATACCTATCGGTCTCCAGCATTGCGCCGACCTGCCCGGCATCCAATCCGACGTCTGACGCCAGCGCGGCCAATTCATCGCGTTCTGCAATCGGGCGGCATTCCGTCATATAGGCGCTGAGAAGCCGTTCCTTCATGGCTCCCTGCAGGCCCTGTTGTCGGGCAAAATGAAGGAGTCGATGGGCATCCAGCGTATTTCCTGGCAGAGCGTTTTTGAGATCGAATTCCAGTCCCTCTTTTCGGGCTGTATTCGTCATCTGATCGATCATCGATTCCGCCCGCTGTTCGGTGGTGCCGTATTTCTGGGCCAGTGATTCCACCAACGACAACTCGCCGAGAAGCGGCGCATCCGGATCGAGTTCAAAACTTCGCCAACGCACCTCGGTGTCGCCCCCCACCTGCTGAAGTGCTGACTCCAGCCGGCGCTTCCCGATATAACACCACGGACAGACCACATCGGACCAGATTTCGATATTCATGATGATTTCTCCGCTTGCACAACAACTCACAGGGCACCGCTCCGGGGCTATTGTACGAAGACAGTGGCGCCGGGTCCTATTCCTCTACTCGCTGCTGCCTATCGATCGAAGATCCGGGCATTGACGAGTCGACATTTCATTCGACCATTGTACAGCATATAGGTGTTGTCGGCGCTCAACCCCAATTTGCGCCCCAGTTCTTCGGAACCCGTCAACACCGACACATTCCAGCCTGGAAACCGCTCTCGCAACACCCTGCCGAGTTGACGATGTAATGCTTCCGCTTCCTTGTCGCTTCCCAGTCGCTCTCCGTACGGCGCGTTGGTGACCAGAAGCCCCGGCCAGGCGCGCCCCGCCGGCGCTTCGATGTCCTGAACTGCCGCCTCTTCGTACTCAATGTATTCCTCGAGGCCAGCGGCCGCCGTATTATGCCCTGCACTCTCGATTACAGAATGGTCGATATCACTGCCGTAGAGACCGGGCAGGCGACTCATGCCGTCGGCCGCCCGGGTCCGGGCCTCCTCGATCAATTCTTCCCAGAGTTGTTCGTCGTGTTGGCGCCACCCGAAGACGCCAAAATAGTCGCGAAGCAAGCCCGGTGCGTGGTCAGCGGCCATGAGCGCCCCTTCGATGAGCAATGTCCCACTGCCGCACATCGGATCGAAGAGAGGCCGTCCTTCTCGCGCCATCTCCGGCCATCCGGCCCGCAGTAATACCGCAGCCGCCACATGTTCTTTGAGCGGCGCTCCGCCGGAGTCGACGCGGTATGATCGCCTGTGCAGACTACTTCCCGCCAGATCAATGCTCAGCGTCGCTCGATCTTCTTCGATATGACAGTTGATATGGAGATCGGGGTTGCGCCGCTGTACTGATGGCCGTTCGCCGACTTGCTCTCTGAATTGGTCGACCACGCCGTCTTTGACTTTCTGAGCACCGAAGCGGTTGTGATAGACCGCCGAATCCAGTGACGTAAAGGTCACCTTGAGCGTATCGTCGACGCTCATATGCTCCCGCCAGTCCACGCTGCGCACCCCTTCGTACAGCGCCTCCGGTGTGGCCGCCGAGAAATCGTCGATCTCAAGCAGAACCGCCGTCGCCAGCCGGGTCCACAACACGCTGCGGTAGCCGATTTCCAACGGTCCCTTAAATGCAACACCTGACACTGCCCGTTCGACATCCGACGCCCCCAATTCGCGAAGTTCTTCCGCCAGCAACCGCTCCATCTGAAGCGGGACCTTGGCGAAATACTCGTAATGTGTGGTCATCGGTGCTCCTCAAAAACCGAGGTGTAATTCGTCGGGTGTCTTCTACCGACTAGCAGGTTTTGCCGTGCACTGTCCATGCCCCCTTCTGTCCCCCCGACGGTCCGCCACCCTACGGTCCGCCACCCTCCCCTATTTTCGGGCTCTTCGCACATTTCACCCACCTCAGGAGCATGGACTCATACGGGCTTCGATGACCGGATCCCACAATTGCATATCGACCGATCTATTTCTACTTATTTCGGCCCGTAATCAAAGCGCCTATGACTCTCGTTCGGTGGTTCTTGTGTCGGGATAGTGACCCCTATCGATGAATTCTGTGCTCGCCAGGAAGCCGTTGTCGAGATGCAGGCACAGAAATACGTCAAAAGCGAAGGACTCGCTTTTCTTCGTGGATCCCACGGAGTTGTGAGTGCTGGCGTTAACTACTCTCTGCGTCGGATTACGAGACATGCGACGCCGCCAAAAGCCCCGGTTCTTCAGCCGGCGGCGA
>LFFM01002210.1_pt1 | contig 12957 bp, 13 predicted proteins | sample 643131 | NCBI WGS metagenome assembly LFFM01 (sample SAMN03777445, study PRJNA286221) | soda lake metagenome | biome: soda lake; feature: Kulunda steppe; material: water; isolation source: sample Tc-Br brine of Tanatar trona crystallizer | place: Russia: Kulunda steppe | collected 2011-07
GAGTCTCAATAGGACTGGCGCTGAACAGTTCTCCCGCTCTGTATTTTTCTCGATCCCACTGAACGGCCGGCCACTGCCAATCGAGAAATCGTTCGTAGAATATTTCGACCAACTCATCAACAGACTGAGCGGTTTCGGCGAATCCGAGCGCTATATCCATTCCACGTCTAATGATACCCGTCGATTCATCCAGCATTGTCTCGGTGACGGATCCGACCGTTGCCTTCGGTGTAACCGCCTCGGCGATGCCGGCTGCCACTGTGGCTGACGCATGACGATGGGGGCTCTCCTGCATCATCGATGCGATCGTCAGTCCATCCTGGTAGGCTTGCCCGGGATTGCCGGCGTTAACGATCCCGATCGGTGTAATAGCCCCAGTCATCTTATTATCCGGGATCGTCCCACGACCGATATCCCACGGATTGAGCCCGGCGCTGATTTTTTTGACAACGATCTCTTCGTTGATCCATACTCTATCCTGATTGAGATGCTGTCGTAACACTTCGGCGAACTGTGGAGGATACACGCGCCCGTTTGCCTCCGTGATCGCTAGACAGAGATATTGACGCAGTGCGGTATCACTCGTGACCGTTCCTGGGTCCGTTTTCGAGTAGGGCATGTAGTACTGCTTAAATTCCTCGAGTTTACCGTATTTTTCCTCAATACGCTCGTGTGTCCACCCCTCAACTGCTGCCCCCAACGCATCCCCTACTGCCCCACCGATCAAACAGCCGTACACGGCATCACTCAGAGTGTGTGTCATAGTAACATCTATGCGATGGGGTTCATATAGTCATTACGCTGGCTGGCTTAGATATGCGGTGTGTTTGGATTTTGTTCTACTATATAGAACAATCGCAGTCGCGCGTTTTAGTCGATTTCAGTCAGATCATCGCTTACGACTCGAGCGGTATCCTTGACTCTACTCGCAATTCCGTCGAAATGCCGGCGCGCCTTAGCGTGTAGATATGGATCCTCGATCAGATTGTCAACATTAGTGATACCGGTTGCCCCGATGACGCCGCCGTTCGCATCGACGATTGGGCTCGCGATACTCGCGAAGCCTTCTTTGAATTCCTCGCTGCTGTAGGCAAACCCGACCTGCCGCACCATCGATAACCGTTCCTCAAGCTCTTCCCTGCTGGTGAGTGTGTTTTCCGTCTGTGCGGGGAGACTGGATTCCGAAACGAAGGTATCAACCGTCTCTTTGGGCAGGTGGGCAAGAATGGCCTGTCCGTACGCTGTCCAATGTAATTCAGTCTCCTTGCCGAGAGCCGTCGGTAGATCTTCGATCGGTGAACCTCTGGAACGATACAACCAGATGAGCTTGTTACGCTGTCTGACGGCGGTGTGGGCGACACCGCCGATGTCTTCTGCTAGCTCGTCTGTTGGCTGCTCAACGATACCGCTGAGCCGATGGCCTTGGAGCGCGAGGTCACCGAAGCGAGCCATCCGGATCCCGAGGCGTAGCCCCTCCTCATCGCGCACTACGTATCGCCTCTGCTGTAGCGTCTGTAAGTGATAGTGGACGGTGCTCCGAGAATAATCGACCTCGTTTGCGATATCGGTAACGCTCGGCTTTTCTTGTTCCGCTATCGTTTCAAGTATGTCGAACGCCTTCAAGGTCGATTTGATTTTCTTTTTTGGCTTGTTATTAGTACCCATGGATTCCATTTGGATCTCCCCTGTAATCAAGGTATTGTGTTCGACACCATTGATAGATTACCTACCAACGATCTTTCACAGCTCGGGTCGGTTGGACGGACCACCAAGCATTTTCAGTGTAAATCGGAATCTGACTCGACGTCCGGAGTAATCGGTCAGAGTGATCGACAGTCATTACTCGTGTCCGTTGATTCCGACAGGACCGTACGGCATCTCTATACACTCGATGTCGCCATCGGAGAGGCAGATCTTGAGCGCTTCGGCTGCTTGTTCTAAGTGTTCAACACAGGCCGTTCCGATGATTGGCGCGTCGACCGTGTCTTGGTATAAGAGCCACGCCTATGAAATCTGTGTCATCGTCACGTTCTTTTCAGTTGCGAGTTCCTCGATACGTTCGTTGACGGTGTCATCGCCGTTCGCACGGTACATAGCAGTATAATTGACGAATCGGGTATTGTTCATATATTTACCGCGGATCGTCTCGATGCACTGCTCGTGTGGCTGGGTGCGATACCCACGGACCAGAGGCTCCAAGGGATAACGCCAATTTCCTCCTTTTAAAACACTTCAGTTGGTGGGCTTCATCAACCATGCGGTCGAGCCGAGCATTGAATACCCAACTTACTCTTGCTCGGCTGCTTCCTTCCCGTTAAGCTGACACCATCTGTGTGAGAACACCATACAATTATATACCGGTCTTTCAAATAACTATTTGTATGTCACACGGACCGCTAGATGGTATCACTGTTATCGACTTCTCACGGTTCCGCGCCGGACCATGGTGTTCGAATATCCTCGGCGAACTCGGTGCCGAAGTGATCAAGATCGAACGCCCCGGTGTCGGCGATGCAGAACGGAACAGCTTCCCCGAACAGGGCGGGATGGGCGTCAGCTTCATTCCCCGAAACCGAAATAAAAAGAGCGTCACGATCGATATGAAAAACGACGAGGGGCGCCAACTCGTCGAAGACCTCATCGCTGAAGCCGATGTTCTGGTCGAAAATTTCAGCTTGGGTGTTCTCGACCGCCTCGGTCTCGGATACGACTACCTCTCCGAGGAAGTTAATCCAGGACTCATTTATGCCTCCGTTAAAGGCTACGGTGAGAAAGGTCCTCACAAGAATCGAAAGGGCGTCGACCTAGTGATGCAGGCCGAGGGGGGTCTGATGAGCGTAACCGGTACTCGAGACGGAGAAGTCGTCAAGGTCGGGCAGGCGATCGGCGACATCGGTGCCGGCCTGTTTACAACAATCGGCGTTCTTGCCGCCCTCAATCATCGTCAACAGACTGGCGAGGGGCAAAAAGTCGAAACCAGTCTCTTCGGCACGATCGTCTCGTTCATGGAGGAGTATCTCACAATGTACGGCATCAACGGTGAAGATCCGTCTCCCGGTGGCACCCGCCACCAGACCGGCGTTCCGTACGAACTCTTCGATACGGCTGATGGCCAAATGGTAATTCACGTTCCTGACCGGCGCTGGGAGGAGTTCGCCACGGACATTCTGGAGGCGCCCGACCTCGCCGAGTACGACACACAACAAAAGCGCCAGGAGAACTACGACGAAATTATGGAAGTTCTCCGTCCGAAACTCGAAGAGCGATCGACCGCGGAGTGGCGCGAGATTTTGGACGAGCTCGGCTGTCCGAATGGTCCGCTCAACGAGGTCAGCGACGTCGTCGAACACCCGCAGGCAACAGACCGTGAGTACGTCTTCGAGTACGACGATCCCAACATCGGCGAGGTGATGATGCACGGACACCCGTTCCACCTTTCGAAGACGCCAAAAAGTATCCGATCCGGACCGCCGCTGCTCGGAGAACACACCGGTGATATCCTGCGCGAGAAACTCGGGCTCTCCGACGAAGATCTCGAAACGCTCTACGAGAACGACGCGATCGCTGGCGATATCTGAACCGGCGTCTTTCAGCTTCACGTACCGACCCTCAGCGTAGCATCAACGATCGTTATTCGACAGTGCATCTTATACCACAAAAACTGAACCGAGCTTTATGTCCGGATTGATTCTCGAAGCTGAGGATTTCGAGAGTAGATGATCCGATCAGTGACCTTCGAATTCGGGGTCGCGGTTCTCCATGAACGCCTCGACGCCTTCTCGGTGATCGCGGCTGTCTTCGGCTTGCTGTTCGAGCTTTTCCGCCCATGTCGTCTCAGCGTCTGTGAGGCTGTCTTTGTCCATGAGTGCGCGAACGATCTTTTTCATGCCAACGAGCGAGAGCGGAGCATTGCTTGCGATGGTTTCGGCCATTCCATAGGTTCTGTCGTCGAGCTCCTCTCGGGGAACGATGTCATTGAGTAGCCCCATGTCGTAGGCTCGCTTCGCGTCGATGAACTCCGCAGTGAAGAGTAGTTCTTTGACATCTGCCGGCCCGACGTGAGCCATGATTTCGCCGATCGCTTCGCCACCATAGATCATGCCGAGTTTAGCTGGAGTAATGCCGAACTGGGCTTCGTCGACGGCGATTCGGAAATCACAGGCCGCGATCAGATGCATTGAGCCACCGAACGTCCCGCCGTTGATTCTTGCGATGACAGGGTAATCAAAGTATTTGATCCGGTCGACCATCTCCCCGAACTTGACCTCTTCGCCTTCGAACTCGGGGGCTTCCGCACCACCCTCGTAGTTGCGCTGATGATAGGAGATATCGAATCCTGCACTGAACGCTTTCTCTCCCGCACCAGTAATGACCAGACAGCGAATGTCGTCTCGCTCTTCGAGGTCGTCGAGAGTCTCTGCGATCTCCGTGATCAGCGGTGGACCGAGTGCATTTCGTTTGGCCGTGTTGTCGATCGTAAGCGTTGCCACGTGTCCATCAGTGTCTATGTGGACCTCACCAGACATCTTTGGATAAAACGATAAGAGTGTATATTAATCTACTGTGATTAGTTCGCAGCCAATTCGTTCTAGTTCGATGCTCTCGGTAGTTCCTGTACAGGCCCGGTTTAGCACTTAGTTGCCCGGCTCTAATGGTGATAATCTATAGCACTTCTCATCAGCTAACCGTCAGAATGACGTCCGGAAGTGATCTGGATTGATAGTGGCTGTTGGAACGGTTTACCGGCAATCGCCGGTAAAAGACTACAACAATCACTATGGGTGAGCAGAAAGAGCTGCCACAGTTCATCGAATTAACCCCGAAATCACCTCACAGCACGCAGTTTTGCCACTCTTTACCGGCAACCATAGGCCGCGGACTAATTCGCTCAGCCCGCGGCAGTCCCGTACGATGCTGGAACTCGACCCTGTTGGCTTCAATTTTCACCTGCGTTGCAACTCCTCTTCAAGTTCGAAAATAAATCTAGTCACAGAACGTTTTGAACGTGAACTCTGCGGGCAAGTCGCGCTCGTGACGATGAGGGACGGGCAGCAACCGCCTACCGTCCAATTTAACTGAACCAAAACGATAATCAATCCGGCCTCTCGTACTGAGTACGAGACGAGTTCCGTCTCAGACCATTAGTATGTCTGGACATCTTCGTCGGATGGTGGAAGTCTCTCGTCCTAGAATTGTCGGTCCGATCACCGTCGGACACGGCGTCAACGAGTTCTTTGCTATCGTCGTTCCACCGATCATTCCGCTGTTGGTCACCGACCTCGGAATCACGTACGGGCAGGCCGGATTCTTGCTCACGATCTTTTTTATTATGTACTCGATCTTCCAACTTCCGGCGGGAGCCCTCGCCGACTGGTTCGGTAAAAAACGGCTGTTGATCGCGGGGCTTTTCGCGATGTCCAGTGGGATATTGCTAGCCAGCGTCGCCACCAACTACTGGATGCTGTTGGTTGCACAGGCGATCGCCGGTATCGGTGGCAGCACGTTTCATCCGACCGGAATGTCCGTCATTAGCGACGTGGAAACCGCCCGAACCGAGGGAAAAGCGATGGGTGTGTTCGGCTTCGGTGGCGTGTTGGGAACGCTGTCGTCACCCCTCATCGTCGGTGGGTTGGCCGCCGTCGCAGGATGGCGAGTCGCACTCGTCGGCGCGGTCGTTCTCGGAGTTACGATGACTGTCGTCATCGTGTACCTCTTTTCGAATTCCGGGGACGACGCTGACGGTCTCAACCGTCCGCCGGGACGAGGCTCCCTCACGATCCGGGACGGGGTGGAAGCGATGAAGGAATTACTCGGTGTTCCCATCACTCGGGGGATCGTGATCTTGTTCTTCGTGACGATGATTTTATCACTCCAACACCGAGCGATTCAGACGTTCACGACTGCGTACATCACCGAACAGACGGGCGCTTCGGTCTCTGCCGGAAACGTGACCTTCTTCGCTCTCCTGTTCGGCGGAAGCGTGGCGTCACTCTGGGCGGGATCGCTCGCCGACCGATTCAATCGCGAGCGTCTCGGGATCGCCGCCGCGACCGCGACCGCCGCACTCGTCGGGGCGACATTGCTCGTTACGAGACTGTTGGGAATGTTGCCGTTCGAACTGCTGATCGCGCTCTTGTCGATCTGGTTTGCGGTCATGGGAATGGCGATGTACGCCAGCTATCCTGTTAAGAACGCGCTCATCTCCGAACAGGCGGACGCGGCCTACAGTGGAAGTCTGTTCGGTATCATACAGACCGCATCGGCGCTGGGCAGCGCGAGCGGTCCGGCGTTGTTCGGTGTCCTCGCGACTAGATGGGGGGTTGTCGCAGCGTTTCCAGCGATAGCCGGAGTGAGCGTAATGTTAGCCGCGCTATTTGCACTCTTGTTGCGAAACGGCTGAGGCATCCACGTCTATTCTCGAGTCACACATACCACCCGATCGGGTGTAACTATTAATACTATAGGGACAAAAGCTATGTTATGACGATTGTGGTAGCCGTCGACCGATCGAGTCATCGGAATAATCTCGTTGAAGAGGGGGCAAAATTGGCGGACGCGCTTGGCCAAGAGTTACACATCGTTCATGTGCTCTCTCAGCAAAAATTCATCGAACTTGAACGAACCAGTGTCGAGCAAACTAGACAAACTATTGATAAATCTGAAATAGAACGAATCGCGGCAGAAATTGCTAGGGAAGCGATAGATAAAGAACTAAATGTCACCTACGAAACGATCGGATGTGTTGGAGTTCCATCCGATGAAATCATTTCCTACACTGAGGAGGTCGATGCCGAGTATCTTGTGATCGGAGGGCGCCGTCGTTCACCGGTCGGAAAGGCGATCATGGGAAGCGTCACACAATCTGTCTTATTGGGTGCTGCCTGTCCCGTCGTCGGTGTGCTTCAATCGGAACACGACAGATAAGTCAATATAAATGGTTATATAAAATCTCGAACCAAAATATATTTATTTATGATACCTTGATAGCGAGACATGGAAATAGACCACCGTAAACGAGAGATCGGCTTCGCTCTCCTAATCCTGCTTATCGCTCTGGCACTGCTTGCAGTTTCACCGCGGTACGCGGAGGGAGCCGCCGGTAGCGCCGATGCGCTCGGTCCGATGTTTTGGCCGCGTGTTATTTTGCTTATTATCGTCGCCATGAGTTTCATCAATTTATTTAATATTTATACACGGGACGAGTCGACCGCCGAAGCGGTAGATGCAGCCGACAAAGAAGAGGACGAGACGTCCAGTACCTCATTCAAAGAGGAAATGAGCGAAATGACCCCTTCTGGCGAGGAAACTCAAAATCAGGTGTTTTTCTTGGTCATCGCAATCACAGCGGCGTACATCGGTTTGTTGAACACTATCGGATTCATGGTTCTGACGCCAGTGTATCTTGCAACGATGTTTTGGGTGCTTGGCTACCGCGATCTCGTTCGTGGACCGATTACCGCTGTGGTAGCTACGGCAATCTTGATCATACTCTTTCAGCAAATTATGCTTATTCCCCTCCCGCGCGGTGTCGGCGTCTTCCGCGAACTCAGCTACGTCGTTCTCGGTTGAACTCCGACTAGACGACTGCGTATCTTCTCAGATCAATTTATCAGATTGAATATTTTTTGGACTCCACAAAAGGGTGTCAAGGTTAGAACGTAGCATTGCGGAGAGCGGCGAAGGCTGTTAGCCATGGTCTGTCCGAGTTGAGGTGCTTTAGAAGAGAAACCAATGAGAGAAGCGCCTAGTTCAGTATTTCAAAATTTCGAACCGCGCTTCGATTAGTAACCGATTTTTCCATGGTTCGCGTTCGTACTCGTAGTCTAAGAATTCGAATGGCCAGTCATACCATGGGCCACGGTCGGCCCGCACTAACGGGTGACCGCGGCACCGTTCGAGCACATCCTTCAAAAACAACAGTACGTCAAGGATCGATCGGCCGGGAGAAACCTCGACAACAAGCACTTCGAGTGTTTCACAATCGACTGCAGCCCAGACGTGGTGCTCCTTTCCGTCGATCTCGACTTTCGTCCCATCGATGACGACTTCCTAATGAGGCTGGCAATCCGACTCAAACAGGTGTTTCAACCGATGAGACCACAGTCTGATCGTTTTATACGATTGATCGACAGACGATTCGATCCGCCGATACGAGAGACCAGAATAATATAGAAACGCCGCGAGGAGACACCTCTCACGACAATATACTTTTTGCTGGTGAACCTACTCAACCAATGCAGTCAAGCACTGTTAAACACCTAACTCATCCTTGCTCGGTCGCTTTCTTCACCCTAAGATTAGCACCCTTGCAATCACCTGATTCGTATGCTAATCCCGACAACTATTTATAGGTTGATAACTACCCCAGAATATGGTCGATTATAGTGCGTATGAAAGTATCACGGTTGATGTTGACAACGACGTCGCAACAATCGAATTTCATCGACCAAATAAATACAATGCATTAAGTACCGAAGTTTATCTCGATTTAACCCGAGCGCTAAAAGAGATACAAATAAACCGAGACATCGACGTTGTCGTTTTTACCGGTGAAGGGGAGAAAGCGTTCTCCAGTGGTGCCGATATCCAACAGTACGCCGGCCCAGCCGAGGAGCATGACCCGTCCGAAAAGGATCGACAGGATATCTTTTTCGAGGATGTTTACAGACAAATCTACGATCTACACGCGGTAACGATCGCAAAAATAAACGGGTTTTGTGTCGGTGGCGGACTCGTCTTGGCGAGCTTTTGTGATCTCCGTGTCGCGGTCGAAGAGTCCAAATTCGGCGTTCCAACGACCGACATCGGACAGATCCCTGGTGGCGGATCGACGTATCGGATGGTGCAACTTGTCGGTGAGGCCAAAGCCAAAGAGATCGTCTTTACGGCTGGGCTAATAGATGCCAACGAGGCACATGACATCGGCCTCGTGAACCGCGTCGTTACTCGGGAACAACTTGATGAGGAAGTCAACGGCATCGTCGATGCGATTCAGGATACGGGTACGTTAGCGGTAAAGAACTCGAAGCGAGCCATCAACTTCAGTGCGAACGCTCCCGACCTGGATACTGCTCGTGAGTTCGAAGCCGAAGTGTGGTGGGAACAGTTCGCAACGGAAGAGCGGGAACGGTTGGTAGACGAATTCAATCGCTCCTGAAATTCGCATACACGTACTCCGATGATTTCAGCAATCATCACAAATACCAAGGATGCTGATGCGAGTGATTGACAAGGGTGGAAGATGGACACAAGAGATATGATACGAATGAACCACACAAACGGGCCGAATGAAAACGTATCGAACGGCCCGACAACGCCTGTCGGGTCCATCGCACAATCAGCGAGTGTGCGCTACTATCCACGGAACATTCGGTGGCCAAACCTCTCTGATATGGAAACAAATCATGAGTAATTGCCACGACAGACGACGGATCACTGCAGCACTGTACGCCGTCCCCATGGCTCAAGCAACGGCTCAGTTCACAGACGCTCGAAACGTCGGGAGTGACCAATGTTAATCGAAAACATCGTTAACGGGTTCGCAACAGCGCTTTCCCCCTATTTTCTGATTTTGATAATCGCATCCGTCTTCCTCGGAATGATGAGCGGTGCGATTCCGGGAATGAGCGGGACGATGACCGTCGTCATCCTGCTTCCAGTTACCTTCGTTATGGAGCCGACTGCGGCGTTCGTCGTTCTGTCGGCAATCTACGCTGGATCGGTGTACGCGGGGTCGATCAGCGGAATCATGTTCAGAATTCCCGGTGCCCCGGAAGCGATCATGACGACTATCGACGGCTATGCTATGAACCAGAAAGGCCAACTCGACGAGGCCATCAGCACCGCAGTGTTCGCCTCTGCGATCGGCGGCATCGTCGGGTCGATCCTGCTCATTTTCTTCGCTCCAGCGCTCGCTGGATGGGCGATCACCTTCTCCGACGCCGAGTACTTTGCCGTCGTCGTTCTAGGGCTGGCACTCGTCTCGACGGTCGCTAGTCAGAACCTTGTCAAGGGGATTATTAGCTGTTGTATCGGTCTCTTGATCGCTGTCGTCGGCTTAGATCCTGCAACTGGCGTTCCTAGGTTTACTTTCGACACGCAGGTGTTGATGGGCGGATTCGACTTTATCCCCGTGCTGCTCGGTATCTTCGCGATCGCCGAAGTGCTCAAAGTCGCTCGACAAAAGTCGGACTTGATCGGCGATCAACAACTCAAGGCCAAATTTAGTGGTGCTATCGTCCCGCCGCTCAGCTTCTTCCGACGCTACGGTAAGATAATCTCGACGAACTCTGTCATGGGCACACTCATCGGAACACTTCCAGGTGCCGGCGCGACGACCGGTGCCCTGTTCGGATACACAGTCGGACAACGCCTTTCCCCGAAAGACATCCGAGAGCAGTTCGGTAAGGGAGTAGGCGAAGCGATTGCCTCACCGGAGTCCGCGAACAACTCGGCGGCGAGTGGGGCGTTCGTTCCGCTTCTCGCGCTCGGTATTCCCGGTAGCGGAACGACCGCCGTCATCCTCGGCGCGTTCATTCTGCACGGAATTCGGCCCGGTCCGACGTTGTTCGCCGAACAACCCAACATCGCTTACACAATCTTCGCCGCACTGCTGTTGGCGAACATATTCATTCTACTCATGAACATCCCGTTCGTTCGGCTGTTCACGAAGGTCCGACACATCCCGTCCGGACTATTGATGGGACTGATCTTGGCGTTTTGTATCATCGGTGCGTTCACTACCCGATCCAGCACGTTCGACATCTGGGTGATGTTCGCCGCTGGCATCGGTGGGTACTTCCTCGATAAGTACAACTACTCCGTAGCGCCGCTGGTGCTCGGGCTCGTTCTCGGTCCGATCGCGGAGCCGAGTTTGCGGCGAACGTTGGTTCTCGGCGGCGGGCCGGAAGTATTCATTAACCGGCCGCTCGCAGGCACCTTCCTCCTGCTCAGCGTACTCGTCTTTTTCGTCCCGATTGTTCTCGAGAAGACGAACCTCTGGCAGCGGCTGATGTCGACGAGCTAACGAACACTCTCTCTTTGAATCATTCGATCGACCCACTTTCTCGTCTCGAATACGATCGAGTCGTCGCTTAGATACTTTTTTTATACCAACCCGTCGAAGAGTACAGCATGGAATATACGACGCTTGGTAACACGGGGATGACGGTCAGCCGACTGTGTCTGGGCTGTATGAGCTTCGGTTCGAGCGAGTGGCGCGACTGGGTTCTCGACGAAGAGGAGAGCCGAGAGATCATCGAACACGCCATCGACCTCGGGATCAACTTCTTCGACACCGCTAACATGTACTCGCTGGGCGAATCCGAGCGGATTCTCGGAAACGTCCTCGCCGACTACGAGCGCGATTCGCAGGTCGTCGCGACGAAGGTGTATCATCCGATGGACGAGGAGAACCCGAACGCGTCGGGACTGTCTCGAAAGGCGATCGAACAGGAGCTCTCGAACAGTCTCGACAGACTCGGCATGGACACGATCGACTTACACCAGATTCACCGTTGGGATTACGACACGCCGATCGAGGAGACGCTTCGGACCCTCGACGACGCCGTCAGACGCGGCGACGTCCGCTATATCGGCGCGAGTTCGATGTGGGCCAACCAGTTCGCCGACGCGCTCAACACGAGCGAACTGCGGGGATTAGACCGGTTCATCACGATGCAAAACCACTACAACCTCGTCTACCGGGAGGAAGAGCGCGAGATGATCCCGCTCTGTGAGAACGAGGGGATCGGCATCATGCCGTGGAGCCCTCTCGCTCGAGGCTTTTTAGCCCGACCGTACGAGGCGTTCCTCGAGAGCGTGCGCGGCGAATATATGGACAAACACGATCGGTTCTCGACCCGAATCGAGACCTATCGATCCAATGGCGGCGAAGAAATCAACGAACGCGTCGAGGAGCTCGCTGCCGAGAAGGGCGTCACGATGGCACAGATCGCGCTCTCGTGGTTACTTCATCAAGATGCCGTTGATGCGCCGATCATCGGGACGACGAGCGTCGAGCACCTCGAAGACGCCGTCGAGGCGCTCGAGATCGACCTTTCAGAGAGCGATCTCGCATATCTCGAAGAACCGTACGAGCCGGTGCCGATCGACGGCCACGAGTAACCGACCTCGAAGCGACCTTTGCTCGCTTCGCCCTATGGCTTCGAACCTCGATCGTTTCCTCACAAGACTTAAATTAGCTTGTGGAGTGCCATACCAATGCATGCAACGATCATTCAACGGTTCAAACCCCGACGTCGACGATTCGGCGTTCGTCTCGGAAATGTCGTATCTCGTCGGAGACGTAACGATCGAGGAGGACGCGAGTATCTGGCCGTTCGTGTGTCTTCGCGGCGACGGCGGTGGAGTCGAAATCGGTGAAGGAACGAACGTCCAGGAGTTTTCGATGATCCATGGTGCATCGCTCGGCGACCGCGTCACGGTCGGACACAACGTCGTGGTCGATTACGCCGAAATCGGCCACGACTCCCTCGTCGGGATCCACAGCGCCGTTTTAGAGGGTGCGACTGTTGAACCTAATTGCCTCGTGGCCTCGGGCTGTCTCGTCAACCACGACCAGACGATCCCCGAAGGACATCTGGCATACGGTGTGCCGGCCGAGACGCGACCGTTGACGGACTCTCAACGCGACGAAATCGAACGGATCCAAGAACACTACGTCGAACTCGGAGCGGAGTACCGCTCCGATGGGCGATTCGAGTAAGTCTCTCCGCTGCGTTACTCCTTTTCGGATCCGAACGCGCCGGCCTCTTCGAGCGCATCGATCTCCGCTTCGGAGTAGCCGATCGAGCGGAACACCGATCGGTTGTGATCGCCAAGCGCCGGCGCGGGCTCTTCGAACCCGTTCTCGGCGTTTCGGTAGTTGATCGGATGTTCGATCACGGGCACTGTGCCGTGTTCGTCGTGATCCAACTCCGTCACCATCTCACGAGC
>LFFM01002211.1_pt1 | contig 12951 bp, 6 predicted proteins | sample 643131 | NCBI WGS metagenome assembly LFFM01 (sample SAMN03777445, study PRJNA286221) | soda lake metagenome | biome: soda lake; feature: Kulunda steppe; material: water; isolation source: sample Tc-Br brine of Tanatar trona crystallizer | place: Russia: Kulunda steppe | collected 2011-07
GCGCACCCGCCAGTTGGTGCCGGCAGGTGCGTCCGCCACGTTAAGGTGCTCGCTGCCATTTATCGAAACGGTGAGGTTCTGCGGGCGGAAGCTGCGCTCGTTGATAAACGCCTGGCCGCCATCATCGAGCGTGGCCTGCAGGGCGTCATCGGAGTCGACCAATGCGCGCGGCACTTCGTCGCGGGCGGCAAAGGCGCTGCTGCTCGCGGGCGGGGTCGCCTGCACGCCGAACGGGTCGACGGTGACCTGCGTGAAGGCATCGTCGCTGGCGGCGCTGTAGGTGTAGCGCCATGTGTAGGCCTGCCCGCTCGTGCGGGAGCCCTGCAGCGCTTCTACGCGCTTGAGCTCCGGGGCGGCCAGCTGCCGCTCGGCAAACGTGCGGGCCACCCCCAGGTTGGTACGCGCGGTAACCAGCGGAAAGTCAAACATGAGGAGGTCGATGTCGGCGGGCGAAGCGCCCGCCACCTGTACGGAGTCCGGCATCCGGTTGCCGGTCGCATCGTAAAAGCCGATGCCTTCAATAGCGAGGCGCTCGCGGTCGGTGTAGCGCACCGCCAGGGGCCAATAGGTCCCATCGCGGAGGAAGTCAGCTTCGTAGGCGCCGCTCCGCCCGGTGATGACATCCGCGCCTTTGATCTGCCAGTCGGCGCCCTGCACCGAGAAGTCCTCCAGCAGGTAGATGATCGTGTGGCCATCGCCGGAAGTATTGGCTGCCATCGGAGGCTGCGCCGCACGTGTGTCAGGGCGTTGGCGGTCCCCGGTGGCACGCTGCGGTGTGGCTCGTGCTTCCAACTGACCCATGCCCTGCTGCTCCAGCGCGTCCAGTAGGCCCCAGAGCACCTCCTGCGTGGCCTGTGGGGTGTCGCTCATCAGTTGGTCCTGCCCGGCCAGCGTTCCTACCGATCCGCTGATGCTGCGCTGCCCCATCGTAGCGGCGGTGGTGTACCGCAAGACGAACGGCGTAGCCATCGTCTCCAACTCCGTATTGCGCGTCGTGTACACAATCCACGTGTAGTCGGTATCCGGCTCGTGATTGACGACGTAGCGGACAAAGCGCTGCTGCCCGGGATCGTCAACAGCTTCTCCGCAAGGCTCTGGCCCGACGCACAGCTGGGTGTTGGTGGTGGTAATACGACCCCGCGGCTCTACAAACGCCACATTCCAGTTTTCTGTGTTGACGTTTAGCGGCTGGTTGTATTCAAACAGAATGGTCTCCCCCAGCGGCACCTCCGCCGCGCCCGGTGTAGGGTTCGTGGTCGAGGGCACGATGTCGAAGGTGTCCTGTGCCGAGGCGGGACCTGTCAGGCAGAACAGGAGCGTGCAAATAAGCAGGGAGAAGGCGCGAGGCATTAGAGCACGGATGCAGTGGGCAGAACAAGCAGGCCGGGCAGAGCGCACAAGGCGCCGCAAACCGCGGGTCGCACGACAGAATGTACGGTATCGGCTGCGTAAATGTATTTTACAGTACGATGGGTCAGTGAGAAAATCCACTATATACGTTCAGCATCTGGCGCGCTCGATGAATTAGTATCGGCGCGTTCCTGATGGGGTTTTAACGTGGTGTAGCCGCGCGAGAAGGCGAGATGGGTCCCCACAGGATGGTATACACGTTCTACCGTAGTCAGTATTTCCTTGCTCTGAAAAATATCCCCTTAGTCGGCCTTCTGCACAAGCTTTCTTTGACCTCTGAGGACCATTGACATCCTGACCAGGCCCACAGTCGGGAAAAATCGGTGCGTTCGACCACCCATGAGCGAATAAGAATGGGCAGACTCTGCGGGCAATGCCCCATCACAGGTTAACTTTAAGGTGGCACACCACACCAAGGTGTAGACTTTCATTTGCTGCTTGTCCAATCTTTTTCAGGACTTAGGGTTGTTGCTTACTTGCTACTTACAGTGGAATGTTATACTATTCCATAAGCAGGCAATCTACATTTAGTTGTGGAAACAAGTATTGGGGTAGCTGTCGCTTAGGTGGAGGTAGGGACTGTGAACCGTAGGGCGGCATACCTCATCCGTGGAGGTCTCAACAATACAAATTGGTCGGTCATGGGTGACTTTAGAAAAGTTTGGGTAGGGGTTTTCTCAGCAATCGTAGTTGTTTGCCTGTTGGTGACAGGGCAAAAAGCACACGGTCTAAGTGCAAATGATGGCCAAGGCGTGGCCGTTGTTGTTCTGGATAGTGCTGATCTGACCGAGCGAGAAGAGACTATACTTTCTGTTTTTACGGATTACGGCCTCACGCCGGATGTTGTGAGTTCATCCAGTGCGGATTTTTCTGATCTGGAGCAATATAGCCTGATCACTGCAACGGAAGATCCAACGCTGACACAGGCAACGATCAACGACCTTATTGAGAACAGCAGAAATGTCTGGCTGCTCTACAACGCGGGTTTGGTGTTGGGAGGAGACTGGCGAAGCAGTGGTTCGTCCTACAGAAGGCTTCAGGTGGAAGACGGGGCGGACTTCCTGGAGGGGTATCGCTCGAACCTGTCCTTCGAAGTGCAGAGTTCAGGTAGCGCGTTTGCCATCCGGTCGGGGGTGCCGGCCGGGTGGTCGGTCTTGGGAGAAAACACTGGTGCTGGCGGCAACGCTACGGCGCTATCCCGCGAGCATCCCAGCGGTGGGAAGGGGATAATCTACACCTACGATCCGTCGGAGACGAGTCAGACGGGGAGGAACATCTACGACCTGATGTATGAGTGGCTGGAGGGCGAGCCGGCACATCCGGGGAAGACGGTCCCGGCCGGGAACGCGGCCTTTGTGATAAGCAACTACGATGACACGGACGGTTCGCCGGACCTGACCGAGGAGGAGAACGCGCTTTACGATACGTTGCTGGGCTACGGGTATGGGGTGACGTTCATCCGGTTTAGTCGCTTGGGGCAGTCGGACCTGTCGGAGGCCTCGTTGGTGACGGCGGCGACTTATCCGAGCATAGATCCGCAGACGGTCAATGCTCAGCTAAGCGCGGGTACGAACGTGGCGTTGTTTTACTCATCGGCTGCGGTGTTGGGGGGAGAGTGGCGAAGCAGTGGTTCGTCCTACAGAAGGCTTCGGGTGGAGGAAGCTACCGACTTTTTGCGCTCGTACACGGTTGACGACCAATTGACGATACAAAACGCGGGCTCCGCCTTCGCCATACGTTCGGACTATCCTGCTGACTGGTCGATTCTCGGGCGGAATACCAGTGGTAGTAGCAACCGAACGGTATTTTCTTTTGAGGAGTTTGCACGGGGCGCGATTTACACCTACGACCCTTCCCAACAAACCGCTGAAGGTGATGCCGTTGTCGATGAACTCATAGAATGGTTGGAGGAAGGTGCAACGGTTCCCACGTTTTTCGAGGCCGAGAACGGTATCACGATTCTGTGCCCCGATGCGGACGTAGGCAATAGTGGAGAGGTAAACGGAACTGTTTATACCAAGCGCGATCGATCGGGACTGGATTCACTGGTGGAGGAAGGTGCAGATGATATGCAGTTTGCCACTACCTGTACCAGTGACATTGAAGATATGAGTGGTTTGTTTGAATCCGCTGAATCCGTCAATCCCGATGTTTCCACATGGGATGTTTCGAGCGTTACAGACATGGGGGGCATGTTTTTTGGGGCAATTTCGTTCGACCAAGACATCGGTGCCTGGGATGTCTCGTCTGTTGAGGCTTTTGAATCGATGCACGGCGAGGAGGCAAGAGGTTTTCTTGAGGGTGTGACAATCGATGCGCCCAATTATGATGCCCTGCTGTCTGGATGGAGCGAACGGGACCTGGTGCCGAATATTCGCTTCGACGCCGGGGGCAGTCAGTATACAGAGGATGCCATCGGAGCACGTCAGAGCATCATCGACACATTCAACTGGACTATCCGTGATGGTGGGCAGACAGCTCCGGAGATTATAGTGGATTCCATGGTGCTGGATTTTGAGGACGTGGAGATAGGGAGTTCTGCAGAGAAAATCCTTACACTTGAGAACACTGGGCAGGCGTTGCTCGAAGGTACCGTTACAAGCACGGGTGCTTCAGACTTCGAGGTGGACGGCGCGGGCACTTTTACCCTGAATCCAGGCGATATGCTGGAGCTTCTTGTGGATTTTGCTCCCACTCGGGGGGGTGTAATCAACGGGCAACTTACCATTGAGCATAATGCAGTTAACATAGATAGCCCCTCAGAAATTGAGCTAATTGGTCAAGGTACGGTCGCCGCTGAAGTCCCCGTTTCTACCATCCGCGCCTTCGGCGATCCGTCGGTAGAGACCAGCTACCGCCTCGTCGGCCTCCCCGGGCAGATCGACGCCGACCTTGCGGCGACGCTTAGCGGCGAGTCGGGGTCGGCCTGGCGCGCCTTCCGCGAGACCGGCGCTGAAGGCGACGACCCTGAGGACTATCTTGAGGAGTTTGATGGCAGCGACGCCTTTCGCTTTGCGCCCGGCCGAGGCTTCTGGCTCCTAAGCCGCGACGCGTGGGAGGTCGATCAGACCGTCGATGCAGTGGATCTCACCGAGGAAGGCTTCACTACCGTACCGCTCCACGAAGGGTGGAATATCTTCTCCAACCCGCTTGATCAGCCGGTGGCCTGGAACGCCACGCTCGGCCTCGAAGCCAACGACGGCCTCACCGAAGCCCTCTGGCAGTGGGATGGCGCGTGGGCCGAGACCAATAGCTTTGAAAGCGCCCGTACCGGCGAGGCGTACTATCTTTTCAACGACGGTGACCTGGAGCAGCTAACCCTCCAGCATCCGGCCTTTACCGAAGACGGGGAGAAGGGTGACCTGGTCGCCGCCACGCAGGCTGAGCGCGCGGAGCTACAGCTTATCACCCAGACGCGAAGCGCAGAAACCGAGGAGCGGCAGGAGGCCGCGCGCCTTACGCTTGGCCACACGGCCGGCGATGCCATCATGCACCGCCTGCCTCCGGCACACTTTGCCGCGGCGCAGCTGTCGGCCCGCTCCGAAGCGCTGGACGCGCCGCTTGGCCGCCTGCTCAAGGCAGCCCCCGAGGAAAGCGATGGACTGGCCTTTGACGTGCAACTGACAGGCATCGCCGAGGGCGAAGCGGCCTACCTCTACCCCGAGGGCCTGAGCGCCTTTGAGGGCGAGGAGGTCGTGCTCGTGCACACGGCCACGGGCGCGCGGCATACCCTTGCGGACTACAGCGCCGCCGAGCCGCTCCGCATCCGCATAGAGGAAGGCCACCTTACGCGAGGCAGCAATGGCAAGGAGAATATTCTGCTGCTGCAGCTCCTCATCGGCGATCAGGCATTCGTCGATGGCGCCGCGGAGCGCCCGGACGAGCTGGCCTTCGGCGCGGTCTATCCGAACCCGTCGGTCGGCGAGGTCACGATTGAGGTCGCGGTGCCTGAGACGATGACGCTTCAGGTAGAGCTTTTCAATATGCTCGGCCAGCAGGTGGGCCTCCTCCACAGCGGCGAGCTTGCGCCAGGCGTGCACGAGCTTCGCTGGGATGGCCGGACCGCGAACGGCGCCGCAGCCGCCTCGGGCGTCTACCTTGTCCGCCTCATGGGTCCGGACGGCCAGCAGGACACCGCCCGGATCGCTCGGGTGAGGTAAACCTCGCAGCTGAGACAAAACGCTTCATTCTGCCCCCTAACCCTGACGCAGCCTCTGCCATGTACCAACTTCCGCCGCTCCGCGCTTTCCTTGCCACCTTACTTGTCGCTGCCTTCCTTGTGGCCTGCGGCGATGACGACCCGGCCAGCGAGCCGCCGCCCGCCGACGAGCCAGAGCCGCGCATCAGCGTGGACGTGTCGAACCTCGACTTTGGCGCGGTGGACGTGGGCGAGGTCGCAGAGCAGACGGCCGAGGTGCGCAACGTCGGGGACGGGACGCTGAGCGGTGAGATAACGCTAAGCGGTAGCGCAGCGTACGAGCTTACGGCCGGGAGTGGCAGCTTCTCACTCGGCGAAGGCGCCACGCGGGAGGTGACGGTGCGCTTTGCCCCGGAGGATGAGGGCGCGGCGGAGGCGGAGCTGCGCATAACGCACGGGGCGGATAATGAGGCGAGCCCGGTAACGGTGCCGGCCATTGGAGAAGGACGCATCCAGATCGCCTCACCTCCGGGGCGGCCATGAGGCCCCTGTTCTCTTATCCAGTCGCTGCAGCGAGTAAAACGATTACTCCGTGGCGTTCTGGCCAAGCAACCCTACCAACCTGTTTCTATCAACTAACCACACGGTCCAATGCACGCCTTTGTAAAAGAGGGTTCCCATATCCATGCTGTCGCCCTCTTAGTCGCCACAGCCTTTCTCTTGGTTCTTGCCGCCCCTTCCGCCGTATTTGCCTCATCTGCTTCCGACGAGGACCCGGTTTCAGTGGCCACAGGTCCCTACGTTTTCGCTAACGTGGGGTCTCATGCCATCGCGTTTACTGAAGGCTCCAGTAGGAGTGGTGTTGGTTTCATGGTAGGAGGAGGCTATGGATTTACAGACCGCCTGGGGGTTACCGGGGGCTATTCGTTTGCTGGCGTGACGCCGGAGCAAGACCTCTCTCATCTTGAGGTGGCCCTCCGCCTATCGTTTCGTTCAGGTCAGGATCGCTATCTCCCATTCGTGTTTGCTGGTCCCACGCGGGTTGCGCTTTCACAACCTATAGGTGACGCGTCCACATCGCTCGGCGCAAAGGCCGGTGGTGGCTTTCAGTATTTTATCGCCGATCAGTTTGCTGTCGATGGTCAGGCGCACCTTGCGTTCTCGTCTTTCTCGAACGGCCCATCCTCTGATCAGGCCTTTACGACACGCTTCGCGATCGGTGTTGCTTGGTTTCCAACCCGCTAATCGCTACGGACGTTAACGTGGCGCTTTGAGAAAAGGGGCTTCCCACCGGGACATAGCTGTATTGGCTTTTGCTTGCCATGTTGGTGACCGAAATGCCTTGGTATCCATGTGTAGAGTACCTTCAACGACTCACCCCTCACCCACCCGCGCGAGCTGAACGCGCGTGGGAGCATCGGAGGTGGGCCGGTCGGTCCAGGCGAGGTACACCCCATGGGTGGTGCGCACCATGCGCGGGATGCCGGCACGCACCGCAGGCATGGCATCCACCACCACGCGGGCCGGGCCGGTGGCGGCGGCGGGCGTGACGCGGCGCACCATGTAGGCGTCGCCGTCGTCCGTGCGGGCGTGCCACCCGATCAGGGCACGATCGTCGCCGAGCAGCACGGCGCTGACCTGCCCGTTCGGGCGGTCGTCATCTATCACGATCGGATCGCCGAACGTGCGCCCCCCATCGTCGGAGAAGGAGGCGTAGACGCGCGGCTCATTATCCGCAGCGGTAAACCACGAGGCCACCACGGTATCGCCATCGGAGGCCAGCGCCGGACCGTTCACCGGGCAGCCGTCCAGACGCCAGCCATCGTCGTTCAACGTATACGGGGCTGACCACCCCTCCCCATCATACCGTGCCAGACTGATGTTGCGAATATTGTCTTCCGTCCGGTCGCGGTAGGCGATGAGAAGGCCATCCTCCGTCTCCACCCCACTGGTGGGGCAGCATTCGCACACGTGGTCGTCGATCAGATAGGACTCATGGACGGTACCATCCGCGTCAAGAAGTCCGGCCCGCAGCGTCATGGCTCCGGAGCCGTGATCGTGTGCATCGTCGGCATCCAGGTTCATCTCCCGGCCGTCCAGCCATACCGCCATCAGGTTGCCCTGCCACGGTAGCATCGACACAAAGCCATGCTCCGTCTGCGTGCCGTCATGGTGCGGGGTGATGGCCTCCTGCCAGTTTCCGGCGGCGTCGGTTTGTGTGATGCGCACATCGTAGGCAAAGATGTTGGGGCCATTGCTTACGAGGTAGTGTGCGGCTTTCCGTCCGTCAGGAAGCGTGCGCACAGACGGCACATCGGCCCAGTTGACAAACCAGTCCGCGCCTGCCGCCGCCGTACGCACCGGGCCCCACGTATCGCCGTCAAAGGCCGCGTAGCGGAGGGCATGCGTGGTGTCGCTATCGGGTGTGACCCAGCTGAGCCGAAGCGTGTCGCCTCCCGCGTGGAGTTGGGGCTGGCCGCTTTCAGCATCCACTGGAGCGGCGAGGTCCGTGGTGCCCCAGGTAGATTCGTTGGGCGCCTCACACCCCGTCAGGAAGAGCAGGGCGGCAACGCAGAGGAGGGACAGGCGCATAAGGCACGGAGGCAGTGGGTAGACATCGGTTCATACAAAGATAGGCACACCAGCGCGCAGAAGTTACTGTGTCTCCAGCGCCTGCACCAGTTCGCGGCAAAAATCGGGGATGTCCTTCACCACACGCCCCCATACGAGTGGCCCCTCGGTAAAGGCCGCCTCGTCCACCCACGTCGCTCCGGCATTCACCAGGTCATCTTTGATGCCGAGGCTGCCGGTGGCGCGGTGACCATCTATGATGCCCGCGGAGATGCCCACGAGTCCCGCATGACAGATCTGCGCCACAACCTTGTCCTGCTCATACAGGCCGCGGACAAGAGAGAGCACGCCGTCGTACCGGCGCAATTTGTCGGGCGCCCAGCCGCCGGGCACTACCACGCCGTCGAAATCATCCGCGCTCAGGTCGGCTGCCGCAACCTCACTGGTAGCCGGGACGCCCTGCTTGCCCACGTAGGTGTGTCCGGCTTTGGGCGCCGCAATGGTTACCGAAGCGCCTTCTTCCTGAAGCCGCATGGTGGGGACCCAGAACTCCAGGTCTTCGAATGATTCTTCCAGCAGGACGACGATGCGTTTGCCTTGTAAGCGCATGGCAACAGTGAGCCTAATAAGGGGATTACGGGTGATGTAAGACCAATCGCATCCGGCGGTGATTCATCGGTACGCGGAAAGGGAGGGGTGCGGCTGCGTCTGTGCAGGAGGTTGTGCGCTGGCCCCGTCACCCCATCAGGTGGAGGGGCTATGGGTTCGGCTGCAGCAGCGGGAGAAATTCGTCGGCGTAGCGTTCCAGCTTCACCGCGCCCACGCCATGCAGGTCGGCGAACTGCGTGCGGCTACGGGGGCGCTGCCGCACCATGGCAATGAGCGTGCGGTCGGGGAAGATGACGTAGGGTGGGACATCCTGCGCGGTAGCCAGGGCGGTGCGTTTGCTGCGGAGCTGCTCAAATAGGGCGTGGGCCTCCGGGGTGTCGGGTAGGTCGGGGGCGGTGGATGAGCTACGCCCGGTAGTGGTGCTTTCCGTGTGCTTACGGTCTTTGCGGAGCTCCACGGATTGTGCGCCATTCAGCACCGGCGCACAGGCTTCGGTAAGCTTGAGCGCCCCGTAGCCCCCGATGTCCACGGCCAGTAGCTCGGCGGCCACCAGTTGGCGGATGACAGACCGCCAGCCCTTCTTGTTGAGTTCGTCGCCGATGTTGTAGGTGGAGAGCGCGTCGTGCCCGTAGCGGCGGATTTTCTCCGTGTCGCGCCCCAGCAGCACATCCGTTACGTGCCCGGCCCCGAAGCGCTGGCCTGTGCGCGCCACACACGAGAGCACCTTCTGGGCCGCCACCGTGCCGTCCCAGGTTTCTACGGGATGGAGGCACGTGTCGCAGTTGCCACAGGCCTCTGGTGCGGCCGGGTCGCCAAAATAAGACAGCAGGACCTTGCGGCGGCAGGCGGTGGATTCGCAGTAGCCGAGGAGGGCATTCAGCTTATGGTGCTGCTTCCACTGGTGGGCCTCCGCTGCCTCCGTGGCCGGGGCCTGGTCCCGGGCCATCAGGCGGCGCATCTGCACCACATCGCCATAGCGATAGGCCATCCACGCGTTGGCCGGCTGCCCATCCCGACCGGCGCGGCCCGTCTCCTGATAGTACGCCTCCAGGCTCTTCGGGAGGTCCAGGTGCGCCACAAAACGCACGTCCGGCTTGTCGATGCCCATGCCAAACGCTACGGTGGCCACCACCACCAGGCCGTCTTCCCGAAGAAACCGCGCCTGGTGCGTATGGCGCGCCTCGTCAGAAAGGCCGGCATGGTACGGTACGGCCGCGATGCCATTATCCGACAGCATGGCGGCGGTGGCGTCTACCTTTTTGCGCGTCCGGCAATACACAATGCCTGCGTCGCCCGTGTGGTGCTGCCGGATGAACTGTAGCAGCTGCTGCTTGCCCTTGTGCTTGCGGGTGACGGTGTAGCGGATGTTGGGCCGGTCGAAGCCGGTGACGAACAGGTGTTCGTCATCGAACTGTAGGAGGCGCAGGAGGTCGTGCTGGGTCTCGGTATCGGCTGTGGCCGTGGCCGCCACAAACGGCACGTCGGGAAAGAGCGTGCGCAGGTGGGCCATCTGCAGGTAATCGGGCCGGAAGTCATGCCCCCACTGCGACATGCAGTGCACCTCATCGATCGCAAACAGGGCAGGGCTGATCTGCTGGAGCAGCCGCTGAAACGAGGGTGCGGTGACGCGCTCGGGCGCGACGTACAACAGGTCGAGGGTGCCGTTGCGCACGTCGTCGCGCACCGTGCGGCGCTGCTCGGCGTCGAGGCTGGAGTTCAGAAAGGCCGCCCGCACGCCAAGCTGACGGAGGGCATCGACCTGGTCCTGCATCAGCGCGATCAATGGAGAGACGACCACGCCCACGCCTTCGCGGAGCAAGGCCGGCAGCTGATAGCACAGCGATTTGCCCCCGCCCGTGGGCATTACCACCAGCGCATGTTGCCCGGCCACCACCTGGTCAATAATGTCCTGCTGATGAGGGCGGAATCGATCGAAGCCAAACACGGCGTGTAGCGCTTCCTCGGGCGCAGCGTCGACAAACGTATCGGCAGCGATAGGGGCAGCGGAGGTAGCCACAGGCAAACGGCTTGGTGGGTTGATCTGCGTACCCCAAGGTACAGCGCCTACCGCCACATGCTCCACCGGATCGTGTGAAGGGTGGGTGGGATTTGTGGGCGGGGGCGTTTCCTTCGCCCAGTGCATCGGGTTGTGGGCAATGTATCGCCGGATGTGGTGTAGCGCTCGTTCATCACGGATGATGTGGTCGTAGAACCGTGATTGCCATCCAAAATCCAGATGCCCATGGCGCCGGGCCCACCGCGTGACGGCCCCCTTGTACAGGCGGATGATCACACCCAACGACCCCGGGTCGGGGGAAATGGTGGACATGGTTGGGTTGGGGGCATCGGGAGGCGGGTGGTGTTTTGTGTTTGGTTTTTGCCGCGGGGAGGGGTGTTGTGATGGGGATAGGGAATGGGTGGATGGGTGTTGTGATGGGGATGGGGAATGGGTGGGTGGGTGTTGTGATTGCCGTAGGGACGTTTCATGAAACGTCCCCACAACAGGCCCCACAGACCCAATAGGCCCCACAGACCCAGCAGTCCCCACCACGGCATCCCCATCCCCAAGGTCATCCCCAGCCCCCCGCCCCCGCAACACCAGGATACCATGCACATGGTCAGGCATGACGATGAAGGCATCCACCGCCGCATGATCAAAATGGTCGGGGATTTCATTCCAGTACCGATGGGCCATCGCCCCGATGCCAGACAGCCCCATGATGCCACGCCGGACCTCGCCAAAAAACCAGCGCCGGTCCGCGGTGCAGATCGTCACGAAGTACAGGCCGGCCGACCCGTAATCGTAGCCCCGGAGGCGAATCGTGTCGTTGCGGTATTTGTTTTTGTAGCGAGGCATAGCCCGACGGGAGGAGTCGATAGGTGGAGACGCTTGTATAAAACGTCGCCCCAACCAATCCAGCATAGGCCATGCCCCGCATGTTGCCCTACCGAACTGGTGTATCTGTTGCAGGCATCATCATCCAGATTCTGAGGCCCAGCAATCGAATCGCCCTTGACCACATCATCCATCAGGTGCCCTGTGCTGGTGCGTCCGCCGCCGTGCAGAACGGCCGTTCCGACCACAACCGTGCGCGGTATCCGCTACAGGCCATCCAGCAGTTCCCGCAGCACAGCAGGGGAGCCGTCGAACGCCACGAGCACGAAGCGGCCCTGATCGGTGATGCTAAGGCGCTCCAGCAGCTCGCGCTGGTCGGCGGAGAGGTCGTTGCTGGACTGTGCGGCGGAGACTACCCCGCGCAGCACGCGCCGCACATCCGCCGCATCGTCCCCGGCCGCAAGCGTCAGTTGGGCCTGCATCGTATCGTCGGTCAGGCGCAGGCCCATTCCCGCTTGCTGGATGACCGAGGTGAGCTGTTGCAGCTCGCGCAGCCGTTCCGCCAGTGGCTCCTCGTCTTGCGTGTTCCTCGTTGTAGTGGTAGCCTGCGCGTTCGCGTCTTCCGCGGTAGGGAGGCGAAAGGCCACCGTCCACGCCGAGCGCCCGGTGGCCGCGTGGCCCAGCAGTGCGCGCTCGCCCGGCGACGGCGTAAACTGTTCCTCAGCCGATAGCGCCTGGGCGACATCCGCGCCCTCTCCCAATAGGAGATGTGATGCATCCAGCAGCGCCAGATGCGGCCGACCGAGGTTCTCCTCCGAGAGCGCAAATACCGGTACCTCGTCCGTCGCGAGATCGTCGGATAGGGTAGCGCCCTCTGCCAGCAGGGCCTCCGTCAACTGCTCACGGTTCATGTTCAGGTGTACCACCACGAGCGGTGCCCGCGAGAAGCCCATCACGGACGACGCGATGGTGAGGGTGTGGAGGTCCTGATCGAGGTCAATGCCGGCCGCCTCCAAAAACGACGCACCGTCCGATCCTTCTCCTAATTGCGGTGGGGAGACGATCGTCTGATCAAACATCCGCAGCTCTATCCCATCGTCCGTGGCAATGGTCAGCACGCCATCCTCTTGCATCTGGCGGACATTCAATTGCACGACCTGCTCTACATCCGAAGGAAAGAACGCGAGGGTGCGGAGGGTCTCGGCGGGTGGTTCGGGCGCTACCGGGTCACACGCAGCAAGCAGGCTCAGGAGCACGAGTCCCGCGATCCAGGAGGGTAGGCGAAGGAACGGCGATGGGGTAGCCATGAGGCAGCAGGGGGTGAGCGGGCGGGTACGTTCGATGCCATACACGGCGCATCGAGGGCGCTGCGTGTTGCTGGAGGAGA
>LFFM01002212.1_pt1 | contig 12948 bp, 13 predicted proteins | sample 643131 | NCBI WGS metagenome assembly LFFM01 (sample SAMN03777445, study PRJNA286221) | soda lake metagenome | biome: soda lake; feature: Kulunda steppe; material: water; isolation source: sample Tc-Br brine of Tanatar trona crystallizer | place: Russia: Kulunda steppe | collected 2011-07
GGATGCTCGCGGAGTGTCCGAACTGCTCGGAGATCGTCGCGCCGACGTGATACGTAGTCTCGACCGGGACAGTGAGATAGTGTCGCGAGTAGCTCGATCGAGGCCGCGACTACGTCGCTTCGACGCCGTCTCTGACCTTCACGGCCATCCCGGTGTCGAAATCGATCATCGCGTCCGCGGACAGTTCGGCCCGACCGACCGCGAGCAGCGCGCCGTCTTCGTGTTCGACGAGCACCTCATCGCCCGGCCGGATCACGGGATCGACGGTCCGGACGAACTTCGCGAAGACGTTCTTGCCGTCGCGGACGAACGGTTCGCTGTCGTCGCCGACGACGACGCGGTACGCCGGCGGATCGAGGGACTCCTGCAGTCGAAATCCACCGGCTGCCCCGAGCGTGAATCGCCCGTCGGTTCCGTACGAAACGACGCGCTCGCCGTCCGCGAGAATCTGCTGGGGCCGCCCCGAACTCGTCCGCTGGACGGCTATATCACCGTCGAAAAGCGCCCGGCCGGCCCCTGAGCCGAACTGATAGTCCGCGACGGTCCGGAGCGCGTCGACGTCGGTTGCCATATCCGATCTGCGGTATCGTTCGGGATACGCTTTTCGACCGGATCGTCCCGCCGACCGTATTTCACGTTTCTCCCACACTTAACAGGACCCCGGTCGTCAGTACGGCCCATGAGCGGACTCAAAACTGTCGGGCGAATCGGAATCGTACTCGTCGTCGCCGCCGTTGCTGCAGTGGCCGGATGGACGCTGTTCGTCGAAGTCCCGACGTCGACGGCGGAGCTTTTGGGCGTGCTGTTGGTGATCGCCGTCGTCGTCGCGGGGCTTCGTCTCGGCGGTTCGATCGGACAGAGCGTCTTTCCAGGGTACAACACCGTCGAAGTGGCCGTTGAGGGACCGATCACGCGCGACGGCGGGGGCGGTAGAATTCCGGTCTCCGCGCCCGGAAAGCCCGGCGCGGACGAGATCGTCGACCTGATCGAGCAGGCCGACGCCGACGACAACGCCGAGGCGCTCGTCCTCCGGTTGAACACCCCCGGCGGCGCGGTGTTACCGAGCGACGATATTCGCCTCGCCGCCGCCGAGTTCGACGGGCCGACGATCGCGTACGCGACCGACGTCTGCGCCAGCGGCGGCTACTGGATCGCCAGCGGCTGTGACGAGGTATGGGCGAGAGAGGGCAGCATCGTCGGCTCGATCGGGGTTCGCGGCTCGCGGGTGACCGCCGAGAAGCTGCTGGAGAAAGCCGGGCTGGAGTACGAACAGCTCACCGCCGGCGAGTACAAAGAAGCCGGAAGCCCGCTCAGCTCGCTCGGAGACGACGAACGCGAATACCTTCAGGGGATCGTCGATGACTACTACGACCAGTTCGTCGAGACGGTCGCCGAGGGGCGCGAAACCGACCCCGAGACGTTTCGCGAAACCGAGGCGAAGGTGTTTTTGGGTGATCGCGCCCACGAGTTGGGGCTCGTCGACGCGCTCGGCACGCGAGACGACGTGGAAGAACACCTCGAAGAACTGCTCGAAGCAGAGGTCGAGACGACCGAACTGGAACCGTCAGCCGGCTTCGCGGAGCGGTTCCGCGGCGGCGCAGAGCGGATCGCCTACGCGTTCGGCGCGGGGATTTCGGCGCGGTTCGTCGGCTCGGACGGCGAGTTCGAGTTCCGGTTGTAGCGAGCGACCGGGATCGAATGGAAGCTGAGAGAGGCATACATATACATCCGTGTGACACGATACCAACAGCACGGATGGACTGGACTCACGAGTACGAGCGGGTCAACGGCATCGAACTCCACTACGTGCACGAAGGCGACGGATTTCCGCTGGTTTTGCTCCACGGCTGGCCCGAATACTGGCGAGCGTGGCGAAAGAACGTGCCGGTGCTTTCGGAGTCGTTCGACGTCGTCGTTCCGGACCTTCGGGGATTCGGTGACTCCGAGAAACCGGGCGTGCCCGCGACTGAGGGGTACGGCGTCGACGCACACGTCGGGGACGTGACGGCGCTCGCGGAAACGCTGGGATTCGACGAGTTCGGTATCGTCACCCACGACCTCGGATCCTACGTCGCACAGTCGATCGCGCGCGAACACCCGGAGTTGCTCCGCGGGCTATTCCTGTTCGACTGTCCGTATCCGGGGATCGGAACGCGGTGGCGAGACCCCGATCATATCGACGAGATCTGGTATCAGACGTTCAACCAGCAGCCGTGGGCCGCGGATCTCGTCGGCGCGAACCGCGACACCTGCGAGGCGTACGTCGGCCACTTCCTCGAACACTGGGCGGGCGACCCGGACGCCTTCGAAAAAGAAGACCGCGAGGCCTGGATCGACACGTATCTCCAGCCCGGAAATCTCCAGGGCGGGTTCAACTGGTATATCGCCGCCGACGAGGGGCGAAAGCGGTTGATGCGCGAGGGCGCGCCGTCGATGGAGCCGATCGACGTTCCGACGCGGATCCTGTGGGGCGAGGAGGATCCCGTCGTCAAATCCGAGTGGGCCGATCGGTTGGACGAGTACTTTTCCGAATACAGCTTCGAATCGGTGCCGGACGGCGGTCACTTCCTCCAGTACGAAAAGCCCGACCTGGTCAACGAGGAGATCGAGACGTTCTTTTCGGACCTCATTTGAGCGGAGACGGGCTTTGCCGAGCGTTCGAATCGATCCCAACGACTTTGGCCGCCGACCGGCTACTGCGAACAATGGCGACGTGTGACGCGTGCGGCAAAGAAGAAAACATGCCGTACAACTGTCGGCACTGCAGTGGGACGTACTGTGGAGAGCATCGGCTCCCGGAGAACCACAACTGCCCCGGCCTCGACCACTGGAACGATCCCGCGGGCGTCTTCGACAGCGGCTTCGACGATTCGGTTCGGACGAGCAGTCGCCCCGGACGACAGTCTCGCGGCGGCCTAGCGGGACTCCTCGAACGGATCGGCATCGACACTGGCCCGGGCGGACCGCTGGGCTACTTCCGAAACAACGTCTCGTATCTCTTTCTCGGAATCATCGTCATCGTCTTCGGGATCCAGTACATCCTCGCACCGCTCGTCGGAATCCGGCTCCCGCCGCAGGGCGTCAACCCCGGTACCACGACGTGGGGACAGATCTTCACCGTCAACACGGTCCATCCGGAGTACGTCTGGACGTGGATCATCTCGGTGTTCTCCCACGGCAGCCCGATGCATCTGCTGTTTAACGGGATCGTGCTGTACTTTTTCGGGCCACTCGTCGAACGACAGATCGGTTCGAAGAAATTCGTCGCGCTCTTTATCGGAGCCGGCGTCATCGCGGGACTCGGGCAGGTCGGCGTGGCGCTCGTGACCGGCGAGCAGGTCGCCGTCCTCGGGGCATCGGGCGCGCTGATGGCGATTATGGGCGTGCTCGCGATCACCTCTCCGGACCTGAAAGTGCTGTTGTTCTTCTTTATCCCGATGTCGATCCGGACGCTGACGATCCTCTTTGCGGCGTTCTCGATCTTCGCGTTCGTCGCCGACGGCGGAATCCTCGACGGCGTCGCCCACTTCGCACACCTCGTCGGCCTCGTGATCGGGCTGTGGTACGGCACCCGGATCAAAGACCGGGTCGGCGGCGGTCCACGACAGTTGAATCTCGGTCCCGGCGGACCGGGCGGCCCCGGTGGTCCGGGGGGCCCCGGCCGGTTCCGATAGATGCGCGTCGTCGAAGAGCGCTTTCGACCCGAGCGGGCCGACTCCCGCGAGACGATGGAAGCGCTGCAGACCGAAATCGCCGCTGAAGCCACGTTTTCTGACGCGGCCGGTTTTTCGCCGAACGACATTCGCACGGGCGACGCGCTCGTCGCCGGAATCGATCAGGCCTTCCTCGAGGACAGAGCCGTGTCGGCCGTCGTCGTCCTCCGCGGAGCAGAGATCATCGCGCGCGAACACGCGATAACACCGCTTTCGATGCCGTACGTTCCCGGACTGCTCGCGTTCCGGGAGGGCGGGCCGATCGTGGCGGCGCTTGAGGCGCTCTCGGTCGACCCCGATCTGTTCGTCTTCGACGGGAGCGGCCGGATCCACTACCGGGAGGCGGGAATCGCGACCCACGTCGGCGTCCTCTTCGATACGCCGGCGATCGGGGTCGCGAAAAGCCTCCTGTGCGGTCGGCCGAGCGGGTCGGTCGACGAACTCGCTGCCGGCGATCGCGTCCCGATCGAAGCCGACGACTCGATGAGCGCGCCGAACGGAACGGTCGTCGGATACGCCTACCAGAGCCGCCAGTACCCCAACTCGAGACAGATCAACCCGCTTTACGTCTCCCCCGGCCACCGGCTATCCGCCGAAACCGCAGTGGACTGTATCGAAGCCTGTAGCGGCGAGTACAAACTGCCCCGTCCGACGCGGCTGGCCGACCGATATGCGGACGACGTCAAATCGGAGCTGTGAGACGGATCACTACATCAACGCCTAACTACCGTCCCCCCGATCGATCCGTATGAGCAATCGGACGGTACTGATAACGGGCTGTTCGTCCGGCATCGGCCGGGCGACAGCCTACGCCTTTCTGGACGAGGAGTGGCGCGTCTACGCGACGGCGCGCAATCCAGCCGACATCGAGACGCTGGGGAACGCCGGCTGCGACATCGGGACGATCGATGTCCGAAGCACCGACGACGTGAAACGAGTCGTCGACCGAATCGTCGAAAACGAGGGGCGGATCGACGCGCTCGTGAACAACGCCGGGTACGGCCAGCACGGACCGATCGAGGACATCGACGACGAACTGCTCGAAAAACAGTTCGACGTGAACGTCTTCGGACCCCACAGGCTCGTCCGGGAAGTCCTGCCGCATATGCGCGACCGCGATGACGGAACGATCGTGAACGTCTCCTCGCTCGCGGGTCGGATCGCCGCGCCGGGGATGGGGCCCTATTCGGCGTCGAAGCACGCGCTCGAAGGGTACAGCGATTCGCTCCGACGCGAGGTCGATCAGTTCGGTATCGACGTAAGCGTCGTCCAGCCCGGCCCGGTACAGACCGGCTTTCGGGACCGCGTCGACGACGAGTTGGGTCGACTCGACCGGACCGACGCCTACGAGGCCCTCTACGAGTTTCAGGAGGACGCGCTGCTTTTCGGCGGAGACAGCCCGGTCGCCGTCCACCCCGCCGAGGTCGCGGAAGCGATCGTCGAGGCGGCCGTGACGCCGGACCCAGAGCCGCGCTACGTCGTCGGACGGGCCGCACAGCTTCTGACGTACGCGAACTATCTTCCGGACCGGATCGCCGACGGAATCTTTGAGGCGATCCGGCGATTTAGCTCCTAACCATGTTCGAAACATACGGCGAGCTGGCCGAAACGCCCGCTCACGAACTCGCGCTCGAGTGTCTACAGGCAGGGATCGAAGCAGCCAACCCACGACGCGCGGTCGAAAGACACTGCTCGATCGAAGGCGACAGACTCCGGATTCGCGACGCGGAGTACGACCTGTCGGCGTACGATTCGATCGAGATCCTCGGCGGCGGAAAGGCCGCAGACGATCTGGCCGCGGCCTTCGAATCGCTCCTCGGCGAGCGCGTGACGGGCGGCGTCGTCGTCACGAACGAACGGACGGCCACCCCCGACCGCGTGACCGTTCTGAAGGGCGAACATCCGACACCGGGAGAGGGAAGCGTGTCGGGATCGACGGCCGTCCTCGATCGCGCGGCGGCGGCGGACGAACGAACGCTGATTATCGCGTCGATCGCCGGCGGCGGGAGCGCGCTCATGTGCGCGCCCGCGGAGGGGCTGTCTGTCGACGATATGCGAGCCATCACCGACGGGCTGTTGGACGCCGGGGCGTCGATCGACGAGATAAACGTCGTTCGGCGGGCCTGCTCGGAGATCAAAGGCGGCGGGCTCGCGGCGGCGGCAGCGCCGGCGACGGTCGTCGGCGTGCTCGTCAGCGACGTGGTCGGCGACGACATGACAGTCATCGCGAGCGGACCGACGGTTCCGACGGCGACTGATCCCGAAGCCGCGATCGAGGTGCTCACGCGATACGAGGTCGACGTTCCGACGGTCCACGAGTGGCTCCGGAGCGCGGAGCCGACCGAGCCGACCGACACCGATGTCGACAATCACATCATCGCTTCGGGACGTGACGCTATCGACGCGGCCCGAGACGTTGCGACAGAGGCGGGATATGAGACGTGCGTCCTCTCGACGCGAATCGAAGGTGAATCGACCCAAGCGGGTCGGTTCCACGCCGCTGTCGCGACCGAGAGCACGCTGAGCGGCGATCCGGTCGATCCGCCCGCGATTCTCCTGTCGGGCGGCGAGACGACGGTCCGGGTGACCGGTGACGGGGTCGGCGGTCCGAACCAGGAGTTCGCCCTCGCCGCGGCGGGAAACCTGCCCGAACCGGTCGTCGTCGGAGCCGTCGACACCGACGGCGGGGACGGCAGCACCGACGCCGCCGGGGCGCTCGTCGACGGAGCGACGATTGAGGATCCGGACATCGCACGGCAGGCGCTCGCGGACAACGACAGCTACACGTATCTCGATTCGAAGAGCGCGCTCTTGCGAACGGGAGCCACCGGGACGAACGTGAACGATCTCCGGGTGCTCGTCATCCCCGACGACGAATGATGTGAAACGCCGCGACGGCTACTCGAGACAGCGCGCGACCACCGAAAGCATCGCCTCGCCGTGGACCGCCTCCGCGAACAGCGGCACCCGCTTAACCTCGCGGCCGCGGAACAGCTCCTGGGCACGGGCCAGCGCGTCCCGTTGTACCTCCCATCGACGGCGACAGAACTCACAGTGTTCCGTGTCGGGAGCGACGAACCACTCCGGATCGAGCCCGGCGACGGACGTCAGATCCTCGCTGACGCGGTTGACGACGACCGTCCGAACAGGAATTTCGAACGTCGTCAGCCGATCGACGAGTCGCTCACTCTCGAGAACGCTCATTTCCTCCGGGATCATCACGACGCGGAAGTCGGTTCGTTCGGGGTCTCGGAGTGCGGCGCGGAGACGCTCGATCTTCGATGAGAGTTCCCGGAGGTTCGCCGCCTCGGTTTCGGTTCCGTCGCCAGCGCCGAACAGTCCGCCGATGCTCGCGGCCATCCCCGAGAACTTCTCGCGAACCGAGAGCAGTCGGCCGAGCATCGAATCCATCATTTCGGGGAGTTCGAGCAGTCGAAGCGTATGTCCTGTCGGGGCGGTATCAACGACGACCCGCTCGAACCGTGGATCGTCGAGATACTCGAGCAGGAGTTGCATCGCGGCCGCCTCGTCGGCTCCCGGCATCGACCCGCCGGCGAGCGGTGTCCCGCCCTCGCCGAGCAGTTCTTCGAGACCGCCGAGATCGAACTGCGCTGTGGCGTCGTCGTCCCGCGGTTCGTCATCGAATCCCTCGTCGCCGCCACCGGGTGCAAACGGCCCCTCCGCTGCCGCTTCGGGATCGATCTCGGCCGCGAACAGCGGATGTTCGTCACTGATTTTTGTCGGCTCGGGCGGGATCTCCGTCTCTAGGGTGTCCGACAGCGAGTGGGCGGGATCGGTCGAAACGACGAGCGTCGAAGTTCCCCCACGTGCGCTCGCGAGCGCGGTCGCGGCCGCGCAAGTCGTTTTTCCGACGCCGCCTTTCCCGCCGTAGAGAACGTATTCGGGCGCGTCGACGCCGGCTGGGGGGCCGTCATCGTCGACCGATTCGACCGCCTCGACGGTGAGTTCGCTCATACCGATCGTCGGAGACGACCCTTTGTGTACTCGTCGGTATCGGGCGTGAGAAAAGCAGAGCCGGTCGGACGATCAGGCCGAGAGGTCAGGCGTTTCGGCAGTCTCTTGCATAGTCTCGGTGACCTCTTCGAGTTGCTCTTGAACCGCTTCGGCCTGCGCTTCGAGCTGTTCTTGCATTTCCTCACCGCGCGCTTCGAACTCCGTTTGGAGCTCTTCGAGGCCGTCCACGACCCGTTCGAGCGCCTCGACGGTCTGATCTTCGAGATCCTCGTGGGCTTCGAGGAGGGTCGTGACCTGCTTTTCGAGGGCGTCGAGGAACTCCTCGAGCATCTCCTCGGCCGAACCGGCGCTCTCGTTGAAGTTCGTCTCCATCCCTTCGATCACGTCGAGTTGACTCTTCTCGAACGTGTCGAGGCTTTCGTGCATCATCTCACGGAGCTCGCCGAATCCGCTACCGGCGGGAGCGGCGGATTCGATAGCGTCGAAGTAGGCGTCGAGGCCCGTCCGGAAGAGATTAGTCCCCCGTTCGGTCGTATTCCGAGCAGGTTCGAAACCGTCGACGACTGCCTCGTTGAAGTTCTGTTGAGCCCGAACGCTGTTTTCCATGATATCGTGTGTTCCGCGAATGGCGTTGCGCTGGAACTCGAACGCGATCGAGATCGGTGAGCTGTATTCGCTCATAGTACCTAGACGGACGGTGCGGAAATACATAATAGTGTCGGCGAATACCATTTGAAGACATTGAGTGGTAATGGAATCCTAATTATCGACCGAGACCGGGGGCTCCGAAGCCGAGTGACCGAAAGCCACGGCTACAAGGAAGAATACCGATTTGTGAGAATCGGACCGCTACACCGAAGGTGGGTATACTCATAAGGAGTATCGTACGAGTTCGTACTTTCCCCGAAACGGTGTTGAAAGACGGGGGTCGAAACCGATGGGCGGCTACGATAATCTCTATCAGTCCCACTCGCTCTAGTAACAACTGGAACTATGTACACACTGATCACAGAGCTGTCATGCGATCAGGTGTGTATTGATTCCCAGTGGCTACTATAGCAACGATTTCGCCTACGGGCTCAATCGCTGTCTATCTCGCGGGAACGGCGCGGAACCGGAGGTTCCGCGAGCACCCACGCGACCGTTACGGCGAAAGCCGCTGACGGTCGCGTGGGAACAACACGGCCTCCCGAATGTTCGACAGTTCGAGCATCGTCATGATGAGCCGCTCGCCGCCGAGCCCCCAGCCGGCGTGCGGCGGCATTCCGTATTTGAACATCTTGGTGTAGTACTCGAAGGCATCCGGGTCGAGTCCCTGTGCCTCGAACCCCTCGATGAGCCGATCGTGGCGGTGTTCGCGCTGGCCGCCCGAGACGAGTTCCATACGCGGGTGCATCAGATCGAATCCCGTCGAGAGCGTCTCGTCGTCGTCGTGATCCATGATGTAGAACGGCTTGATCTCCGCCGGCCAGTCGGTGATGAAGTAGTGCCCCCCCACGTCGTCACCGAGCGCCTTCTCGCCCTCCGTCGGCAGGTCGTCGCCCCACACGAGCTGTTCGTCGAGCTCGCCCGTCGCGTTGATCCGCTCGATCGCCTCCTCGTAGGACAGTCTCGGGAACGGCGTCTCCGGCGATTCGAACTCGTCGGCGAGTCCGAGCGCTTCGAGCTCGTCGGCGCAGTTTTCGGCGACGGCTTCGTAGGCTGCCACGACCACCTGCTCGCAGACGTCCATCGCGTCGTGATGATCGCAGAATGCCCCCTCGAAGTCGATCGAGGTCGCCTCGTTGAGATGTCGCGGCGTGTTGTGCTCTTCGGCGCGGAAGATCGGACCGATCTCGAAGACGCGTTCGAGGTTCGAGCCGGCGACGAGCTGTTTGAAAAGCTGTGGGCTCTGGTTCATGAACGCCTCCTTGCCGAAGTAGGTGATCGGGAACAGCTCGGTGCCGCCCTCGGTTCCCGTCGCGACGATCTTCGGCGTGTTGATCTCGGTCGCGTCCGCCTCCCGGAACGCCTCTCGGACGCCGCGGAGGACCTCGCTTCGAACTTGGAAAATCGCCTGTCCGGCCTCGCGCCGGAGATCGAGCGTCCGGTTGTCGAGCCGGGTCGAGAGCTCGGCGTCGACCTTGCCGGTCGGATCGAGCGGCAACTCGGTGTCGGCCGCCGACAGTACCTCGATGGATTCCGGGACGATCTCCACGTCGGTCGGGGCGCGCGGTTCTTCTTTGACGTCGCCGGAAACCGTGATGACGGATTCGCGGGAGACGCCGAGACCCGTCTCGACGAGGTCGTCGTCCATCTCGTCTTTTTCCAGTTTGATCTGGATCTGCCCGGTTCGATCCCGCAGGATGAGGAAAGCGATGCCGCCGAGGTCGCGAACTTCGTGGACCCAGCCGGCGACGGTAACCGCCTCGCCCGGCTCGGCTTCCGCCGTGTACGTTCGGTCGTCCATACACCGCGTTCTCGTGGGTCGGACTTAAGCGCGGGGAAACGCGACCGATGCGTCGTCCGCTACTCGAACTCGATCTCCGAACGCGAGTGGACCTCTCCGAAGAGCCACGCGGCGTGGTCGAGCGCGTACTCCCGGTGGGCATCCTCGATCGATCCGACGGCGTCTTCGAGCAGGATCGGACGGTAATCGCGCAACCCGGCCGATCCCGCGGTGTGCAGGACGCAGACGTTCGCGAGCGTTCCACAAAGTACGAGATCGTGAATACCGTGACTCTCCAGCCAGCCTTCGAGCCCCGTCCGATAAAACGCGTCGTAGGTGTGTTTTTCGACGACGAGCTCGTCGTCTCGGGGATCGAGTTCGTCGACGAGTTCGGCCTCCCACGATCCTTCCAGAACGTGTTCGCCCCACCGGTCGAACTCGTCGTAGTAGTGGTTGTCCTCGAACTGTTCGGGTGGATGAACGTCGCGGGTGAAGACGACGGAGGCGTCCGCCTCGCGGGCGTCGGAGACTATCTCGGCGCACGGCTCGATCGCCGCCTCGCTTCCGGGGGCGTACAGCGAGCCGTCCGGGTGACAGAAACCGTTCTGCATGTCGACGACCACGACCGCCGTTTCGTCGGGATCGAGCTTCATATCCGACGCGACGTCCGGGATCGACAAACCGTTTTCGCGGTCGATGTCGTTCGGTCACGAGATTATTCTTCGGCCATACCACCGAAAACGGCGTCCGCGTCGGCGGGTACGTCGAAGTCGTGGAAGTGTTCGCCCTTCTCCTTCGAGAGGATGTTCAACGCGGCGGCGGCACCGTCGCCGGCGGAGATGATCGCTTGCCACTCCTCGGCTCGAACCATCGCGCCGGTCGCATAGGCGTCGTCGACGCTCGTCTCCATCGTCACGTCTACGTCGACGACATCGCCATCGAACGCACAGCCGAGCGATTCGGCGAGATCGCGGTTCGCGCCGGTCGCCAACACGATGTAACCTGCGCTGTACTCGCCGTTTTCGGTCTCAGCGATGAACCCATCGTCGGTTTCGATCACGTCAGTTACGGTCGCGTCAACGCGCTCGACCCCGAAGCTATCGACCTGCGCTCTCGCGGTTTCGATAAACGCGGAACCGTCGACCGAACCGATCCCGAGATAATTGAACAGGTGAGCCTTATGCAGCCATGTGCCGTCCGCATCGACGCAGACCGTCTTTAGTCCGTTTTTCTGTGTGAACAGGGCGGCACTCAGACCGGCGGGGCCGCCTCCGACGACGAACACATCTGTGTTAGTTTCTGTCATGCCGATATATGTTTGTCTCCAAGCGACAAAAAACCGAGGAACGAACAAGCGCTGCGGTGCCGCTACCGTTTCGGCTCGTGTTCGAGCGCATCGGCCCGGAGCCGTTCACATCGCTTCGAGCCGATCTCGAGGTCCGGGACCGGCGTCGGCCTGTTTTCGATGTCCACCGAGACGAAGACGAAATACGAATCGGTCGTCTGTTCTCGCTCGCCCGTCCGCGGATCCTCACGAGACGCTCGAAGCCGGACCCGAACGCTAGTCCGTCCGGCTTCGTACGCGTACGCTTCGATGACACAGATGTCACCCTGCGGGATCGGACGCTCGAAATCCAATCCGTGAATCCGGGCGGTCACGCACGTTTCACCGGCGTGCCGCATGGCGGACATCGCCCCGATTTCGTCCATCCACTTCACGACGTTGCCGCCGTGGGCTGACGCGTAGTTGTTGGTGTGTGTCGGCTGGACGCGCTGTCGGTTCTCGATGTACGTCTCCGAGATCGTTGACATGGACCGACCTACGACGGTCGCCGTTAAGTTTTCCCCGGCGAAGACGGCCGTCGGAAGTGTCCGAAGAGACGCGTGAATACGAATAACATAGCCGCGTGGGGAGAATCGAACCGACTAAAGCGCTCACTGAAGTACCACGCCTGTGGAACGTAACGACCGATCAATCGTCGGATACGTCATGGTCGCACACGCGATGGTTCACATCTACGAACTGTCGATTCCGATCTTGATGACGATCTGGCTGCTGGAGTTCTCGACGACGGCAGCGCTTTTGGGAACCGCGGTTTCGGTTGGATACGCCCTGTTTGGCGTCGGTGCGCTTCCGGGCGGTCTGTTGGTCGATCGATACGGCTCCCGAACGCTGATCGTCGGCTGTCTGGCCGGCATGGGGGCGTCGTTTCTCGCGTTGAGTTTCGCACCTGGCGTCCTCGGTGTCGCGCTCGCACTGGCGCTGTGGGGCGCAAGCGCAAGTATCTATCACCCTGCGGGGTTGACGCTCATCAGCAACGGCGTGCAGGAACGCGGCCGCGGGTTCGCCTACCACGGGATGGCCGGCAACGTCGGAATCGCCGGCGGGCCGCTTCTCACCGCGATTTTGTTGCTCGCGTTCGATTGGCGAACCGTAGCGGTGTTGCTCGCCGTTCCGGCGCTGCTCGCGGCGATCGCCGGCTTGCGCGTGCGGTTCGATCCGACAGCCGCGGTCGAAGACGCCGAAACGATTCGGGACGGCGGCAGAAGTCCGTCCTCGATCGCGGAGTTTATCGGGGAGACGAAGCGGCTGTTCACGGTCGGATTTCTGTTCGTCTTCGTTATCGTCGCGCTCAACGGGCTCTACTACCGGGGGATCTTGACGTTCCTGCCGGATCTGTTGGGTGATTTCCTCGCTGCAGCCGTCGGAGAGGTTCACCTGATCGTCGATCCCGAGAGCCCGCTCGCCGACGACTTCGACCTCTCGAGTTATCTTTACGCCGGGCTGTTAACCGTCGGCATCGGCGGACAGTATCTCGGCGGGCGGCTGAC
>LFFM01002213.1_pt1 | contig 12947 bp, 22 predicted proteins | sample 643131 | NCBI WGS metagenome assembly LFFM01 (sample SAMN03777445, study PRJNA286221) | soda lake metagenome | biome: soda lake; feature: Kulunda steppe; material: water; isolation source: sample Tc-Br brine of Tanatar trona crystallizer | place: Russia: Kulunda steppe | collected 2011-07
TCACATGAATTATTTTCAGATATACGAGAAAAAGGTGTTGGATTTATGGGAGTTTCACCAAGAAATGATTGGTCCGAATACGTTAATGAATGTTATTCAGAATCTTGAAGTTTCTTCGTATGAAATTCCAGATCTATTAACAGTAGCTTTCCCACCAGTAATATGGTGTCTTGTATGACCATCTGAAACATAACCAGAAATGCCATCTACAACGATGTTATTTCCTTCTTGTTTCATTTGATATGGTTCAATGGCGATTTCATCTTCTTCTCTATCTAAAATAATTTCGCCATTATCATGCACTCGAATTTTATGACCTTGACCAACTTCACAAACACCAAGTCTACCCATTCTATCTTGAGTATTAATGAAAGTACCACCGGTTTCTTGGCACATTCTTTCAATTCTTCTAATATTTCTACTCATTTTACACTCCGAATTTCACTCCAGGAATATTCTTCACGGTTAGATCCTTGTTGACACGCGACACCATCTGTTTGTGGAATAAGTTCATCACATCGAATTTTAAGGTTATCATCAGATAAACTCGGATATGTTAATTCTAATGTATCGACATCATCGAAATGAACTATATCCCTTGTCGAAATTGTATCAGAAACACAATATGCATGATCTCCTTCAACAATTAGATTTGAGCAATTTTTCCGTGATTCATTTCCCCTTTGAGTCAAATACGTAAACTCCATACTCAGATATTTTAATTAGAAGAATATAAGTATTTATTTGAAAACAAGAAAATCAAAACATAGAAAAATTATAGGATTGTTAATTCTGGACGATGTTCTTTTGCAATACTCACATATAAATCACGTTTATCCCAAATATTTCGAACTCCTACAGTTGGGTTCGAGTGTTCCATCTTATATTTCTTCCCTACTGGACCAGCTGGTCCATCATATGGATTTGTCTTTTGGTGAATGAAATGATTGATGACTTGGATACATATCTTAAAATGGTCTGTTTCTTCATCATCTGGTAGATATTCTGTTGCTTCATCAACATTTTCATATTTCTGTTTATCTGTTGTTAATCCATATGGAGTAGATCCAACAGGTTCGCCTCGTTTCTTTTTTCGACGAAGAGATTCTCTTGTTGATTGAGCAGTCATAGCTGCCTCAAGTTCTTGTAGCATATTCTTCATATACTCAAACATTTCACCCATCATTGCTTCCATAGGATCATCAGAATTCGCCATTTCCGATTGTCCTATCTTCCCATCTACTTCGACAGAATAAATATCAATCTCTTTCCCAACGTTCATCTCAAAGAACATATCAAGTGTCATCAGAGTCTTTGCCTCACGAGAAATACGTGACTTCTTTCTTGTTACAATTGTATCTATATTTTTGTTATCATTAAGATATCCAAGTAATTCAGAAAATCCATCTCTTTCTTGGGGTGGAACTTTTCTTCCTGAAACATCTTCGTCTTGATATATTTTAATTAGATCCCAATCTTTTTCATCACAATAATCTTCTATGTCTTTCTTCTGTCCGGGAAGAGATGTCCCTTCATCGTTTGTACCCGGAGAAGTACGTGCATATCCAAGAACGGATTTCATAGTTCAACGAAACTAATCTAACCATTTATTAGTTTCTATCAACATGAATATTGAAACTTATCTGATTTATCACCAGTTTCTTCATCAGGGAAGGTCATATAACCCTAACCATTTATAGAAAAGAGAAACCGTCACAGAAGGTCCTGATAACTTTCATTACGCTTTCAGAATGTTACGGAATTTATAACCACAATCCTCACATTCACACCACTCTATTCTTGTTTCAGGATATTTTGCACCATTATCGTTTACAATCCTCCACGCGGTTGAACCACAATTTTCACAAGTCATTCTTCCAGAAACAAGTTCCAACATTTTTGATTACAAACAGGTGGATCATCAGGGTGAGGATTGGTTAATTCATCATCACAAACTACACAATTCTTGGGATAATCTTCGAGTGAGTTTTTAATTCTCTCTTTTTCTTTCATGATTTCTTCATCAGTTAGGGGAATTATGTTCTTGTGATAACAAGTCATATTTAAGAATAAGTATTACTTTTACTTAAAAGAAACGGTTTAGAAAGAGAGTATTAACGATTAATACATTTGTGAATTAATCTTTTTTGCTGTTTTATGTGCGTCGTAAATTTGCCAAACCCAAACAAATGGGAAAATAATGAGACCAATAACTGAAATTGCAAGTGCAATTAATACTACTATGATAAGTAATCCTCTTAATATTTGTCCGTTATAAATTTGTCCTGCTCCAGGCCAGATAAATGAAACAAGTGCAGCAACTCCTGGATTCTTTCGAACTTGTGCTTGATATGATTTAGTTTCTGTTGGTGGATTAATTACAGTCCTTTCAATATTTTCAATTCTACAAACTTCCTTTGTTTTATCCCAAACACCACCTTCATCTTCACAATTTTCTTTATTTCTTATCATCTTTCATCACAAACCAATTTACTTCCATCAACATAACAGAATCCTTTATCCCAACCAAAATTAATTTCAATGTGATTATCTTCTTGTAGACCAAAATGACGACTTCGTTGAACTACATTATTCTTTGTTTGAACTTCATCTAAACCTCGTGCAAATTCTATCAAAGAATCTGTATAAACAGCACAATCTAATGTTCCGTCTTCATTTTTATTACATTCAATTGAAGATGTTGTTTCACCATCAGTTAAACTTGGTGATGTTGGTCTATATACCATTAACCAAAGGAAGTATTCGATATACTTAATTGTTATCGCAATTTGGTAGATGAGTTGGAAGGTAACAATCTAATTCTTTGTTACACATGGGACATGTTGATCCCACAGTATATCCTCTTGGTGCACCCAATGGATTGTTACTCAACGTTTCTGTACTCCTTGGAAACTGAATAGAATCTTGAGCAACTTCTTTAAACTCATTCCCATAATCTGCAATTTCATAAAGAAGCTTTTGTTTATTTACGTCAAGGACTGCTGGATTATGATCTAACCATTTATCAAGAACTTCTTTGGGAGTATGTAGACCCTCGATATAATAAATAGCTTCTGGTCTTTTATTCTGAGTTGAAGAATGAATCCTTGGTCCAAACTTTGTTAATCCACCAGATTTTTGTATATTTGTAATACTTGTTTCGAAATCAGAATATGGAGACGGACCATTTTTCATAATGTAATTCCACGCCTTTCCTTTGATTTCACTCATATTATTTCTGAAGTTGGTTCTTAATATTCAGGACATCTACACATGATATTCATTTACAATTTTCAATAACATCATATCTTGGTCTTTCAGGTTCGTACATACAGAAATCACGTCCACAAACACCGGGAACCGCATCATGGAATTTTCTTTCTGCTTCACCAGAGTCGTAGAAGTTTTTCAATTCATTGGTAATTATTTCTGTATTTGAAAGTTCCTCAAGTGCTTCTTCCTTAGATTTTCCATTTTCTATCATATAATCTACAGATTGATTAAACCGTTCTTGGTCAAACTTAGATACATAGAGTGTAAAATGATCTTTGACTTTCTTCAGGTAAACCATTTTCAAATCACCTCCTTCTTGTGAAAGATCTATACAAAACTCATCTTCAATTCTAACAATTGTCCCCGGAAGAGACTCAGCAACTTTGATAATTTTCATTCTTGGTTCTCCTCATACGCAACATAAGATGCGTCCATAATTTCATCAATTGAAACAAAAACTTTCGTTTTAGAAAAGTTTGATCCAATTTCAGTCAAAATATCAGGAACTTCATTTCCTCGAACCGAAGTTGTCTTTGTTAGAATATCTTCGTTATCAATTTGTCCCTTTGCAAGTGGTTGTGCAAGTGGATCAAAATATTCTTTGTTTGTATCTTCTGGAATTTCAACTTCAACATCAATCTCAACAGTAACCGTTTTGGTATCCATATTAATAAGTACGTAATAATCAAATATAAAGGTAACGGTTTAGATAATTGTTGATATTATATTACTTCGTAATGGTATAAACACTACACAAGACTTACAGAAGGTTACAAGACAAGTTTTAGAAACTAAACGCCTAACGGGGTTAATCATAAAAGGATTGTATGAGAGTTATTCTGCATTACATTTTGGAAGATGAAAAGGAAGTTTTTTAAAGTGTTCTCCACATTTAGGGCATTTTAGTTTAGATTCTTCGAAAGTGAAAGAATTCCCTTCTATTTTAGACCATTCATAGTCTTCTTTGATTTCTTTCCAAATTTCATTAAATGGTGAATTAAGTCGATGAGGAAATGATTTTGGATCAACACCCTGAAGAAAATCAGAATTAATGTCTAACCAAAGACGAAAAACTTCTTCAGGATTATGTTTATCTTTTATGTATATCACTTGTTCTGTATCTCTGTATAAATCAAATACCCAAATATTATGAATTCTTCGTGCATTTGCTCGTACACGACCAACTTCACTTTTGGGTTTGGGTCCAGATTTTAGTTTATACTTCATTAAATTTGTCTTTGCTTATTGTTCGAAATCCAGTTCCACGTCCGTTATGAATTGTTATTGTCCCATTATCATGAATCTGATTAATTACAACAAATTTATCATTAACCAATCCAGCTTGTCCTACATACATATGTTATTCATATTTATCAAATTTACCTTGAATGATCATATATTCTACAATTGGGTCTGCTTGTTCTAAGTCAATCATTGCTTTTGTGACATCAATATTTTCAAATTTTACACCATAATAGAGTGTTTCATTTACAGGAATTGTTGGTGTTGATTCCACCACACGACCATCACTATATTCTAACCATGCGTGTGGAACTGCTTGTTTTCCTTCCTTACTCACAGCATATCCTTCAACATAACTTAAAGTTGTGCTAATTCGAGTTTGACAATTGTAATAACATTGATTTGGTTGAAGTGATAATGATTCATTTGATTCCTCACCTTTGATGACATCTTCACTTCTCCATGACCCAAATTCTTTGTAAAATCCTAATGCAGGATAAAGTTTACGACGATCACTTAGATAATACTCGAAACTTTCTTTAATATTATTTGAATCAAGATATCCTTGACAAACAAATAACTCATTCATATCATCCCATTTCATGATTCCATTATTACACAAAAATTAATCCATTCAGTTGTTGTCATACTTTCTTTAATTGTTTTCAACATTTCATCTGGCATCATTACATCTTCTTTTGCAATACCAGCAACTTCTTTTCCATTATGACGAACATTATTGTGATTTTCAACAACTTCTTGTGCTTCGTATTCATTTGGATATTCATGAATACTTTCACATTCAGGACAAATAGCACGAACTGTTCCGCTTTTTTGGAAAGTATTCATGTTCTATCAACTACCATTCGTGCGTAACCATCTTCAGAAGCTTCTGAAAATGAAACATTATATTTTTGATGAACACAAACGCCATGTTTATCCATAACTGAAGAAAGAATTTTCAAATTCTCAAAATCAGTCATGTCTCCATAAACTGTAATATTAGGAGGTTTCCAATATTCTCCAACATCAGGGTGGAAATGCTCATGTCCGTTCTTGTTGAAAGACAAATTTTCAAAATGATCAACAAGATCTGATTTTACATTCTGAAGGATTGCAACTTCATCTTCAGGTGAAAGAACATCTTTCATATAATTAACTACGGTACAATAAATTATAAAGGTAACGGTTTAGAACAAAATTTAGATTAAACAACAATGAACACCACTGATGAGAAGTTATTTGTAAAAACAGAAAAAATTTAAATCAGTAACAATCTTAATATTCAGATGGGGCAATCCAATAGACATATCCATCATCAGTATCTTCTCCTAACTTACAAATTTTTCCTTCTTTTGGACCTTCACAAGTAATTTGTGCGTTAGAAGAAACTTCACCACCAATACCAGCGTGGGCCCACTCAATATTACCTGATTCTGCCCCGAATACTTGAATGTCTTGTCCCTCACTGGAAATACCACCTTGAGTTGGAATACGACATACATTTCGTGTATCGTGATCCCACCCAGCTCCGACATAATCCATTTCGAGGAATTGACCTTCAGGTGCTTGTTCACACAATTCTTTGATATCTTCTCCGGTTACATAATCCATATTATTCAACCAATTCAAAGAAAAACCTCTTAGAACTTAGTTCTTTTTGGGCACCTTTCAAATTAAACCAACAACATTATCATTAGATAATATTGCTTGTTCATCTTTCTTTTCGATTATATTTTTAAATGATTCAAAAAGTGTTATGTAATCTTTACCAGAAGGTGTTCTATATGCATTCATATACCCCAGTTCACCAGTTGATGAAGTTTTTGCAATTTGAATTTTAATGAAATTTTTTGACCATAAATCTTGTTCTTGTAATTTATTTCTGAGTTCATCAAACTCAGTTTCATATTCACCATGAATAACTAATAGGGGATCTGAACAATATGCTACTTTATAATCTCTATTATGTTTACAATTCATATCTGCAATTGTACATCTTCTTGGAGGTGAGTTATTTACTGATTCCCAAACTCCATTAACATATCGTTCAATAATTGGTGCAAATCTTCCTTTTATGATTCCAATTTTCATTTTATCCATTAAGTACGTATCAATATAAAATCATTTTAGAAAATCAATTGTCAATGCAAGTCATATTTTGATCTAAAACACAAATATCATCGGTTAATTGACGTGAATATGAATTTATTTCAGATCCATCAGTTTGACCCACGACATCATTAATGATAAGTGTTTCAGAGTTAAACATTATCCCTTCTACATATCCATCTGGACCACCGTATGTTGTTGAATAATAATCATTTCTTTGACTATCTTTTGAATTTTCATTTGTTCTAATATGATAAATCCCTTGATCTGTGGGATAGAAAATAACATTACCATTCATCGAAATATCACCTTCACTTGAAATTTCACCTGAAACTTGCCCAGCACTGGTAAACTCAAGTTGTTGATCATAAGCGAACCCGGGACTGTCTTCTCGAGGTACAGTCTGGTATACAGATTTTATTACCCCGATCTCATTTGTAAATTCATTAAATCCAACAAATATTGCATCTTCATCACCCAAAGGAACAGGTTCTCTCTCAAATGAATAATCACTACTAATATTAAATTCAGAATATTCTGCAACATTATCATTTCTTTCTGAACTTCGTCTTGGTATAGGATCAGAGTCATCATAATGACGATAATCAATACCATCATCATCTGCGTATGCAAATGTTTCATTCCCAATTGGTGTAGTTGTTCTGTAGCTTGAACCTTGTGGAGTTACTTCTGCAGATGTGAAAATATCATCCATAACAATTGTCCCTGATGCAGAATCACCACCTATATATCCAACATTATCATTTCCTATATGATATTCTGGGACTTGATCAAATCTTGGAGAGATTCTACCTTCATCATCAAAATCAGCTTGCCAAGATACGTGATACCAAAGATCACCAATTGCATGTGGACTATCGGTAGAATCGTCCCAATATCTTTGCAACGAACCAGATTTTGAACCATCATCTTTATTAATTCTTAATACAGTATCATCAACACCAATATTAGGACCAACATCATCTATATATCCGGGAGAATGTTCATATACTCGGTGTGTTATTGAACATCCAGGTCTATCAACAAATTCAGGAGTAGTCCATGTAATTGAAGAATCAGGATCTTGTTCTGGGGTTCTACATAATCTGTGATCATTTTCATCGTAGATTGTACCCCAATTTTCTTCACCAGTTGTTTGATTTAACGCGGTTAGTTTGTTTGTTACATTAAATTCACCATCAACAGATGTAATTGCCCTATCACCATCAACTTCACTTGTATTTAATTCAATCAAATTACCCCCAACAAGTTCAACTTCAACTGAAGAATTTTCAGCAACTGTAATTGGACCAACTTTCCCATTTCGATTTTCAATCATGTATATTGCACTTGAAGAATCTGTTTCAGTTAAGTGCAATTTTGTTTCACCCAAGATAGTAGATGGGCTCTCATTCAATGTTTGATTTATCTCAGTTGAATATGAGGTTTCAACTTCATCTTCTCTATATCTTACGTTATTGTTACTTGCATCTTCTTCAACAGCAGTATTATCTATTTCAGTCCAAGCATAAACTTGACCATTTGCAGCAGTTGGTGATCCTGGGATAGGAACTTCTTTGGTCCATTCAGTAGACGGATTCTCAGTTATGTTAATTGCATGAAGAATATAATCATCATAATATGTGTCCGCATCACTATCATTTCCAATTATGAGGTATATATAATCATTATCTTGGCTTATAACAATTTGATCTCCAGTTATTTCACCATCAGGTGTCCATCTCCATTTTTCACCACCTGTTTGACTAATTGCAACTAAATCTTGTGTTTCACGATCAATAAGGTATGCTTCTTCACGCTCATTAGAAACTACAATATCCCCATCAGGAACAATATCAGTATTAGCAATAACATCTGCATCTAATTCTGCAGTATTTTGAGAATCTTGTGCAACACCTGTAAATGAAAACAATAACAGAATTGACAATGACACAATTAATAAAATTATTACCTTTTTCATATACATACCTAAATAAGACAACAATAAATAAGTATCTAATGGTTAGACATTTTCTGTGTATTTACAATTTTTATCATTATAATTAGAACATCCATAAAAGTCTCCTTTTTTACTGGATTTCAAATAAAGATCACCATTACATTTAGGGCACGCCTTTTTATCAACAGCCATCCCTTCCCCAATTTCTTTTTCACTTTTCTTCATTTCAATTAATGCATTCGCTGTTCTTTCACGTGCACCCATCACAACATCATCATAATTTTTATCACCATTTCGAAGTTTTGTTAAATTCTTTTGCATTTCTGCAGTAAAAGATGGATCAGTAATCATTGGAGCATATTCAACAAGTGCATCAATTACATTATTTCCAAGACGGGTTGATTCGAGGCCATCATTCTCATTTGTATAACCACGAGTCTTAATTTTATCTATCATAGAACCACGTGTTGCTGAAGTTCCAAGATTTTCTTTCTCCATTTTCTCAATTATATCTGATGAAGTCCAAAGATCTGGTGGATCAGTTTGTTTCTTTTTGATGTCCCAATTAGTGATGTTTACTATATCACCTTCTTCAAGATCAAGTTCTTTGTCATTGTATAATCTTTTGTAATCTTTGTATTGTTCAAAATATCCCATTTTAGTTATTTGATAGAGTTCAACTTCAAATTCGAATCCGTCAACATCCAAAGTGTACCAAACTTTTCTTTTAGTTGCGGGATCCATTAATGTAGATAGAAAATGTCGTACTACTCGGATATATGTCATCTTTTGCCATTGATTTAAATCACCAAAATTTGGGATATTTGTTGTTGGTGTAATTGGTGGATGAGCAGGATCAAATTTCTTCCCCTTTGTTGGATTATATTCTCCTTTGAAATTTGGAACAGGGAATGGACTTGCAGTTCCAAGGGCAAGAATTTTTGTTGCAAAATCAAAGTCATCTCCATATTGTTGATTTTCAGTTCTGGGATAAGTTGTATATCCTTGATTATATAGATATTGTAGATTCTTTAGAACTTGACTTGGAGATCCTTGAAATTTTCGTTGTGCCCATGGTAAATTAAGAGGAGCCGGTGGATTATCTTCCCATACTTTTTCATCAACAGAAATTACTTCAGCTGTATCTGCTTTAGAAAGAACATCTTTAATATCTCTCTTCAAATTTTCATCTTCAATATTTTCATGTTTCGCAATAACTGGCATACAAAATTATACGTTGTATATCAGTATAATTGAATGTATTAATGACTAATACACTTTGAAGATACACAGAATATTTAGAACAAGTACCTCAAACACCTCTAAACCGTATACAGAACGTTTAACACCGTTACATAATCTACGGGGTATAGGCGTATCAAATAGAATAAAGGTAGATCTACTTAGAAATTATAACTTAGACTCGAGTAGGTGCAGATTTGAATGTTTCAAATTCCATATTTGTTAATTCATCAATTTTTCTACCATTTTGCTTGAGTGTAATTGGTTCCCATCCTTCTGGACTTCCTTCAATTGAGTAATAACTACCATCATCTCCTTTGAAGTAAACACCTGTTTTGTCTTCAGAACAATAAACATCATCTATATCTCCTTCAACAATATTATTCCAATTACCTACTTCAATAAATTCAACGCCATCATCCGGACATTCGAATTCATCATATTCTGGTTTTGGTTCAAGAAGTCCAGCTCGTTCTTGATATTCATCCCAAAGATCATTTTGTTTTAACCAAGATTCTTTGTCTTTTCCGGGAATTGCTAATGAATCTTCATTTCCATCCCAATTTTCCCATTCACTCCACCTTGCTTCTTCCCACATATCTTCTTGATTCAAAGTATTATCTCTTACCCAATCAGGACTTTTCTTTAATTCAATTTGAATACTTCGTTGCCAATGACCTCTATCACCAATATCGCCAATATTAGATACTTCACTAATAGAAATTTCATTACCCCAGATACTCATATTAGTATCTCCACCAGCACTCCCTGTTTCTGTTTTCTTTTCGCTTTTGTAATTTGCTTGTTCAGCATTATCAAATTCATCTTCTCGGGAAGTATCCATCCAATTTTCCCACTCAGAATCAGTAATATCAAGAACTTCACCAGATGCATCTTTCACTGCATAATATCCCATATCTCTAATTTCTACATATGACAAATCACGAATCATAAATTCTCCCTCAAACATATTCCATCTACCACCCTCAGAATTCAAAACACAACGATTTGAATCGTCAGTTCTTTTCCATTGACCACCATTTTCATCACACCAATCTTTTAATCGACTTACTTCCCAATCATCTAACATAACTAAATATTATTCTTTTGTTACTTAGCTTTTAGTGTCTATTTCAATTTGAGGAGTCCAATATGTCTTTGATTCGAAATTATTTCGTTTTTCGCAACGATCATGAACAATCTTAAGTGTTGGTGTTTGAACTCTCCCCGCACTAAGTGTTTTGTACTCCCCACGTGCACGTAACAAACATTGTGATAATCCCTTCGAAAGATTAATTCCAACACGGAAATCAATTCTTGCACGTGCCATTCCCATCATAAAGAGATCTTCATCCGGATCACCCCTATTATCCCATGCTTCTGCAATTTCATGTTCAACCATTGCAGAATACTCCATCCGTGTAACAGTAGTATCCCAATCATGAATATTTTGATAATCTTCACTTCCCCACATTGGAATTAAAACTGCAAGTGTTCCAATTAATTCACCTTCTCTGTCATAGTCAGACCCAATTACAACTTCGTCTGCTTTATTCAAGAGATCTTTCAAAAGTTTGACTTTATTCTTGAATCTTGATTTTGTAACCCATTCTAATTCAGGGAAATCAGGATATCCAGAACGTGCCTCAACATTTGTTAAATCAAATATTTGTCCTGATAGAGGAACTACAAAAACCATTTCTCCTTCGGTTTGTCCCATCCACAATGGTTCCCCGTTTTGTTTCTGTTTATTGGGAGAATCCATGATAGAATTAGCAACAACTTCCCCTTGATTATACTTCTCCGTGATAACAACTTTCATAAATTATGTACGGTCTATATAGACTTAATTGGAATATTCAATACTGAACTTGCCAACTTTCCCAGAAATTCCCTTCCCGTCCCATTCACACCATGTTTAAAAGTCCTTATGTGAAATTTCTCTAATATGGAAGTGGTTTCTTTTGATATTTTGTCCAAGATTTATTAGCTGAAATATTTCCATTACGATCAATAGTCCCTTCAGGATATGTTGCTCTTCCTTTCTTTGTTTGACCTCTTGGGAATTTTATTTTACCATTATTGTGATCAATTTCGATATCCAAAGAATCACCAAACCATTGTCTATCTCCAGTAGCAGCACTCAAATATCCACCACTCCAATGACGATCAGTATTGGCTTTCTCCACACTTTCATGAACAGTAACTTGATGGAAATTACCTTCTGATGTGTTTGCAACTCCACGGAAATCTTCAATCACTTTCCCACTTGGAAGTGTGCATCTATATAATTCTTGATGTGTGACACTTGCCAGATCCCCTTCCCAACTTCCATTCGATTCCCTACACCATTTTTCTAAACTTCTTCTATTGTATTTTGTCATTACATTTGAATATTAAATTATACAGACTTAGTTTTATTTATACAATCTGACACTTCCCTTATTTTCAGATGCACGAACATATTTAGAATATTCACACAAAGTATGTTCGATATCTCTTAATGTTAAATGATCTTTGTGATCTGGTAACCATAAATCTTCTGTGTATTTTGACTGAATGCTCCAAATAAATCGAAGCTGATCTTCATAACTCTCACCGGGAACAGATAATATATTAAGTCCTTGTTTTGCACCGGGACCCACACTTACAAAATCATTTTCACTAAAATCAAACCACAAATAATTCAAATCAATTACAACTTCATACGCAAAGAATTCACCAATCCCATTAATTGTCATTAATTTTTCATGTGCTTTTTCCATAGAGGGAGCATACATTACTTCAAATATAATATCAGGATTCTTTATTATGTTATCTCTAATTGTCCCATAAAACATCTGACCAATTTTTCCTTCGTAATTAGTCCAATTTGGCCCACCAATTCTATATGCAGATGAAAAAACTGTCTCAGATCTATTTCTGAGAATATTAACAATCTTATAGATATTCGTTCTTGTCCCCTTAATATGTGATTCGATATCTTTGAACGAATCAGGATTATTCAAAATTCGATATATAATTGTACGAAGAAACAATATTTCAGGATCATTTGTATTACACACTTCATCTATATAAAATCTCGTTCCTGAATCAAATTCTCGATGAACATTACAGA
>LFFM01002214.1_pt1 | contig 12942 bp, 13 predicted proteins | sample 643131 | NCBI WGS metagenome assembly LFFM01 (sample SAMN03777445, study PRJNA286221) | soda lake metagenome | biome: soda lake; feature: Kulunda steppe; material: water; isolation source: sample Tc-Br brine of Tanatar trona crystallizer | place: Russia: Kulunda steppe | collected 2011-07
CTCGCGGAGCGAGACGTCGACGTCGCGATCCTCGAGAAGGCTCCCGAAAAGAACCGGGGCGGACACACCCAGTTCACCGAATCGTTCCGCATCCCCACCGCGGATATCGACCTCGAAGCGGACGTCGAGTTCAACGTCGAGGACTACAGCGCCTCGGATTTCTACTCGGACATCATGAAGGTCACCAACTACCGCGCCGACGACGAGTTGGCCGAGGTCGTCGCCCACGAGTCCGCCGAGACCTTCGAGTGGCTCACCGGGAAGGGTCTCGAGTGGGAGTATCAGGCTCCCCATCCCGGCTATACGGCCGGCCGCGTGTGGCTCCACGGTGCCGACATGGTCACCGATCTCGTCGAGATACTCGAAGCGGAAGGCGCCGAGATCTACTATCGGGCCGAAGCACAGGAGTTGCTCCGCGACGACGATGGGACGGTCCGGGCCGTCGAAGGGTTCCACGAGGGCGAGCGCGTCCGCTTCGACGCCGAATCGGTCATCCTCGCGGCGGGCGATTACGGCTCGAGCAAGGAGAAACGAACGCGGTATTACGGCCCCGGCTACGGCAACATGAAGGTCCGTGGGAGCCGCTACAACACCGGCGAGGCGATCGAGGCTGCCATGGACGTCGGCGCGAAATCCGACGGCGAGTGGGGCGACGCCCACATGGCGATCATCGACGCCGGGTCACCGGACGTCGAGGGGGGGATCACCCGCATCGACGGCTACCAGTACGGCCTCATCCTGAACCACGACGGCGAACGGTTCGTCAACGAGGGCGAGGACGCCCGCGCACACACCTACGCGAAGTTCGGCCGCCGGATCTTCGAACAGCCCTACCACGAGGCGTTCATCATCGTCGACTCGAAGGTCGTCGACGACGTCGCCCACATGGGGCCGTCCCGATCGATCAGCGCCGACACCATCGAGGGGCTGGCCAACCGTCTGGACATCGAGGACGTCGAACAGGCCGTCGAGACCGTCGAGGAGTACAACGCGGCCTGCGATCCGGACGCTTTCGAAGACTACGAGCCGAACGAACTGGACGGCAACAGCGCCGAAGGGATCGATCCCGAGAAGTCCAACTGGGCGATGGCGCTGGACGAACCGCCCTACACGGGCTACCCTGTGACCGGCGGGATGACGTTCGCTTTCGGCGGCGTGGCGATCACCCCCGAGGCGGAGGTACTCGACACGACCGACACCGTCATTCCGGGGCTGTTCGCGGCCGGCAACGCCACCGGTGGGCTCTTTTATAACAACTACCCCGGCGGCACGGGACTGACGAACGCGGCGGTCTTCGGCCGGGTCGCCGGCGAGAGCGCTGCGGACTTCATCGAAGAACAGCGGAGCCGGACGGCTCGGGCGAACCAGGACTAAAGACAGATAAAATAATATTACTTTTTCTTTATAGTTCTGCGCACGTTACGGTATACAAAATATCAAAAATAACACATTAACCGTTCTTAAACCAATTACAGAACTGGGTTCGATAGCTAAACAGGCAGTAAATTCCCATATAAACCCTATTTACGAGTACAATATAGATCAATTATCCATAGATAGCGTCTGTTAGTTATTTAAATAATCGTATATATTTAGCATAAAAATCGAACGGATTCGTATACGGTACAGAACTTGTTCTGAAACGTATTTTATTTCTGCTACGTTATTTCGATACCGGTTCGAACCGATAGCCGTCCCATTCCTGTGGCCCGTCGGCGTCCTTGAGCCCGACCCCGGGCTCGCGGAGCTCCTCGACGTGGACCGGCGTCACCGTAGCCCCGATCTCGACCTCGTCGGTCGTGGTCTGGCCGATCGCCCGGACGGCCTCGCCGTCGATGTCGAACTCGACGATCGCGAGCGTGTTCGGCTCTCGAACGCCCGGCGGCGTCGCCGTGCTGGTCGTCCAGGTAACCACTTCTCCGGTGTACTCGCTGAGGTCGATCGTCTCGGTCGGTTCCGAGCCGTCGCGACCCCGCGGGTGTCCCGGGTAGCTGATCGATCCGTCCTCGTATCGGTATGCTTCCATCGTCATTGTCCTGACTCGAAGATCGTCGTCGTTACGCAGTTCCCGAACCCGCCGACGTTACAGGCCAGACCGGTGTCGGCCTCGACCTGTCGGTCGCCGGCTTCGCCGACGAGCTGTTCGTAGATCTCGTACCCCTGTGCCACGCCGCTGGCCCCGAGCGGATGCCCCTTGGATTTGAGCCCGCCCGAGGGGTTGATCGGTCGGTCGCCGTCCATCTTCGTCCGGCCCTCCATGGCGTGTTCCCACGCGTGGCCCTTGTCGGCGAAGCCGAGCGCCTCCATCTGGAGAAACTCGAGGATGGTGAACATGTCGTGGAGTTCGGCGACGTCGATGTCCTCGGGGGTGAGTCCGGCCATCTCGAAGGCCGCCTCACCGCTGTCGACGACACCCCCCATGGTCGTCGGGTCCTCGCGTTCGTGGACGACGTGGGTGTCCGTCGCGCCACCGACCCCCGAGACGACGGCGTATTCGTCGGCGTACTCTTCGGCGACCTCGACCGGGCAAAACAGGAGCGCTGCGCTGCCGTCCGTGACCGGACAGAAGTCGTACAGCCGAAGCGGGTCGGCGACGATCGGGCTCTCTAGGGCCTCCTCGACGGTGATCTCTTTTTGGAACTGGGCCTTCTCGTTTCGGGTCCCGTTCTCGTGGTTCTTGACGGCGACCTCCGCGAGGCTCTCTCTGGGGGCGTCAAAGCGGTCAAGATACAGCCGCGCGGTCAGTCCCGCAAACGAGGGGAGCGTCACGCCGTGTTTGTACTCCGCCGGGTGCGTGATCGACGCGATGACGTCGGTCGATTCGGGCGTCGAGCGGTGTGTCATCTTCTCGCCGCCGACCAGCAGCGTCATCTCGCTGGCGCCGGACGCGATCGACTGCCAGGCGGCGTAGATGCCGGCCCCACCGCTTGCGCTGGTCTGATCGACGCGCTGACTGTACGCCGGAATGAGTCCGAGATCGTGTGCGAGGGCGTTCATGACGCCCGTCTGTCCCTCGAACTCGCCGCTCGCCATGTTCGAGACGTACAGATGATCGACCGCCTCGGGGGCCACGCCGGCGTCGTCGAGACACGCGCTACCGGCCTCCGAGAGCAGTTCGCAGATCCACGCCTCGCGCTGTCCGAACTTCGTCATCGATCCGCCGATGACTGCGACTGACTCGCTCATCACGGCCCCGTACGAAACCCGACTGTGTAAAACTACGTATGTGTGTCGCTCCGATTACTGTGCGTCTGCGACGGCGACGCCGGCGAGGTTGACGATGTCTTTGACCTCGTCGCCCCGTTGCATCACGTGGACGGGTTTGTCCATCCCGACGAGCATCGGCCCGATCGCCTCGGCGCCGCCCAGCCGCTGGAGGAGTTTGTACGCGATGTTACCAGCCTCCAGGTTCGGGAACACCAGCACGTTCGCCGGGCCCTCCAGTTCCGAAAAGGAGTAGTCAGCCGTCAGCATCTCCTCGACGACGGCCGTATCGGCCTGCATTTCGCCGTCGACCGGGAAATCGACCTCCGGGTCCGATCGGAGCCGCCTCGCCGCCTCACGGGGTTTATACGTCCCCTCGTTGTCGACGGTGCCGAAATCGGAGTACGACAGAAGCGCCGCCCGCGGCTCGACGTTGAACTGGCGGGCCAGGTCGGCTGTGTGTCGGGTCACTTCCGCCAGCACGTCCTCGTCGGGAGCCTGATTGACGGTCGCGTCGGCGATGAAGATCACCCGGTTTTTGAACGTCAGCATGTAGACGCCGGCGGCGTACTCCGAGTCCGGGTCCGTCCCGATCACCTGCAACGGCGGCCGTAGCGCGGTCGGGTAGTGGTTCGTCAGCCCGGTGAGCATGGCGTCGGCGTCGCCCATCTCGACCATCACGCTCCCCAGATAGTTGCCGTCGTGAACGAGCCCGTCGGCCTCCCGTTTCGTGACGCCGTGTCGCTGTCTGAGCTCGTAGAGCCGATCCGCGTACGGCGTGAGTTCGTCGGCGGTCGGATCGACGATCTCGGGGTCGAAATCCAGCCCGAGTTCGGAAGATTGCTCCCAGATCGACCGTTTGTTTCCGATGAGGACGGGATGGGCGATCCCCTGCTCGATGAGCTGATACGCCGCCCGGATCATCTTCTCGTCGTCACCCTCGGCCAACACCAGCCGCTTTGGATCGCTTTTGGCCTTGTTCAACACCACCCGCATCATCTCTCGCGATTTCCCCAGCCGCGCCTCCAGTTCCTCGCGGTACTCGTCCAGATCGATCGGCTTCCGCGCGACACCGCTTTCGACGGCTGCCTCCGCGACCGCACCGGAGAGTTCAAAGAGGACGCGTGGATCGAGTGGTTTCGGGATGATGTATTCGGGCCCGAACTGCAGCGGTTGGTCGCCGTAGGCTTTGACCACCGCGTCGGGGACGTCCTGTTTGGCCAACTCCGCGAGCGCTTCGGCCGCCGCCACCTTCATCGCCTCGTTGATCTCCGTCGCCCGCACGTCCAGAGCGCCCCGGAAGATGAACGGGAACCCGAGGACGTTGTTGACCTGATTGGGATAATCCGATCGTCCCGTCGCCATGATCACCGTGTCATCGCGCGCCGCCTTCGCCCGCTCGTAGCCGATCTCCGGATCCGGGTTCGCCATCGCGAAAATGATCGGATCGGAGCCCATCGACCGCACCATCGACTCGTCGACGATCCCGCCCGCGGAGAGTCCGACGAACACGTCCGCCCCCTCCATCGCGTCCGCGAGCGAACCGCCGGGACCGGGGGCGGCGAACTGCTCGATGTAGGTGTGGGGATCGCCCGCTGCCATCCGCTCTTCCGTGACGATTCCGTCGATATCGCAGATCGTGATGTCCTCCGGGGCGATTCCGAGCGATTTATAAAAGCGCGCCGTCGCGGTCGCCGCGGCGCCGGCGCCGGCGAAGACGACATCGAGATCCTCGAGCGATTTCCCAGCGATCTCGACGGCATTCAAAAGCGCCGCCCCCGAGATGATCGCCGTCCCGTGCTGGTCGTCGTGAAACACCGGGATGTCCATCCGCTCTCTGAGTTCGGCCTCGATCTCGAAACACTCCGGCGCCTTGATGTCCTCCAGGTTGATCCCGCCGAACGTCGGCTCCATTCGGGCGACCGAGTCGGCGAACTCGGCCGGATCGCTCTCGTCCAGTTCGATGTCGAAGACGTCGATGTCGGCAAAGCGTTTGAACAGCACGCCTTTGCCCTCCATCACGGGTTTGGAGGCTTGCGCACCGATATCGCCCAGCCCCAGTACCGCAGACCCGTTCGACACCACGCCGACCATGTTCCCCTTCGCCGTGTACGCGTACGCGTCATCGGGGTTCTCCGCGATCTCGTTGCAGGGTGCCGCAACGCCCGGCGAGTACGCCAACGACAGATCACGCTGGGTGTTCGTCGGCTTCGTCGTCGAAATCGCCACCTTCCCCGGCGGATCAATACGGTGATACTCCAGTGAATCTTCGTCCAGTCCCATACCTGCATGCCGATGTGCAGCCTGAAGAGTACTCCTGTTGGCGCAGAACCCCCAGCGATTCGGTCTGTCGCCGTTCAGACAGACATCGCTTCTTCGAGCGTGAACCGGCCCTCGTACAGTGCGGTCCCGACGACGACGGCGGCCGCACCGGTCGATTCGAGCGCTCGCACGTCCTCGAGCGTCGAGACGCCACCGCTCGCCACGACGGGGATATCGACGGCGTCGACGACCCGTTCGACGGGTTCACGTCTGATTCCCGAGAGCTGTCCCTCGACGTCGACGTCGGTAAAGAGGATCGCGCCGGCGCCCTCGGATTCGTACCGGGCGGCCGCCTCGGCGGGGTCCAGTCCCGTTCCCTCCGTCCACCCGGAGACGACGACCTCACCGCCCTTCGCGTCGAGGCTCACCATCACACTCCCGGGGAATCGGTCGTTTATCTCCCCGACGATCTCGGGGGTTTCGACGGCGGCGGTACCGAGAATGACGCGATCCACGCCGGTCTCGAGAAGTCCACAGGCGTCTTCGGCCGTCCGAATACCGCCGCCGAGCTGGACGTCGACGTCGACCGCCTCGACGACGGCCTCGACGGCGGACGCGTTGGCCCGTTCGCCCTCGAAGGCACCATCGAGGTCGACGAGATGAAGCGTTTCGGCGCCGGCATCGACCCACCGTCGGGCCGCTTCGACCGGATCGCCGTACTCCGTTCCGGTACCGCGTTCGCCGCCGACGAGCTGGACGACGCGACCGTCCTGCATATCGACCGCGGGAACGACTTCGAACGTCGGAAACATATCTCCATGAGGAAACCGTGAGCGTAAAAACGTGCCCGTTGGTCGATGAGCGTCGAATCGGTTTCATCGACACCTTAGGACCCCGTCGCCCGGGAAACCGTCCGGAGCGATAACAGCAAGGTTCAACATACCGGGGCGTGAATCCCCGTAGTGATGCCAACAGTAGAATACCTCAACTACGAAGTGCTCGACGATCACGGCTGGGAGATGGAGGACGACGACCTCTTCGAGAAGGCGGCCGACGAAGGACTCGGCGACGAGGACTACGGCTCGCTCGATGTCGCCGAAGGCGAATACATCCTCGAAGCCGCCGAGGCCCAGGGCTACGACTGGCCGTTCTCGTGTCGAGCGGGCGCCTGTGCGAACTGTGCGGCGATCGTCACGGAGGGCGAGATCGACATGGACATGCAGCAGATCCTCTCCGACGAGGAGGTCGAAGAGAAGATGGTCCGGCTGACCTGTATCGGCAGCCCGGCGGCCGACGAGGTCCAGATCGTCTATAACGCCAAACACCTGGATTACCTCCAGAACCGCGTCATATAGATCCGACGCGAGCCCTTCTTGACGGTCGTATCGCCCGTTCAGTTATCGCTTTTCAAGCGGGGGACGGAAACAAAAACGAGAGCCGTCGCTCGAACCCGCACACCGGAATGTACCGATCGGGGTTGTGCGTCGGCTTTTCACAGCCCCAAACGTTGAAACCGCCCCGAGATCTATTTAAAAGCGAAACCCAGTGAGTCCGAACACGAAAACACGGCGGGAGACACTCCGTCTCGGAGCGACCGTCGCCACGGCGGTGGCGGTCGCCGGCTGTCTCGGCAGCGAAGCCGAGAGTCCGGACGACGAAGAAGAGACGACGGACGAAGGGGACCCCGCACTGGAAATAAACGGCCGTTTTCTCAGTTCGGCGTTCCCGATCGAGTTTGTCGAAACCGACTTCGAGGCGACGACCGGGTTTGCGGGCGATGCACGCATCGCGTACGTACACTGGCACGACGAAGACGACTCCCACTGGCATCAGGCGCCGCTCGAGATCGACGCCGGCGGGAGCCGGGCCGGTCGGACGCGGTTCCTCGAGGAAGGTGCCGAGGAGATACCGATCGGCCCGGGCGAGACGTTCACACAGGACGTCTACCCGACGGAGGGAACGGCCGAGGGTGTGCTGGCGGCGGCGGTCGACGGGGGGATCGTCGAGATCACCGCCGAAGGCGAGAGCGGAACCGAGGGGGAACTGGTGTTCGAACTGCTGGCCGACGACGAAACCCGATGGCGCTCCCCGCTGCTTCCGGTCGAAATACGCTGAAACCCTACCGGGTCGGGCGATGAGCGATGCCGGGCGTTTATGTATGCGCTGAACGCACTGTCGGGCGTGTCGTCGTCGCTGCTGTTCGGGATTGCAACCGGACCCGACCTGTTGCGTCTGCTCGCCGTTCCCGCCATCGTGTGGGCCGCCTACCGGGATCTCGAAACGAGACGGGTTCCGAACCGGACGTGGGTTCCGCTTCTCGTCGTCGGAGCGATCGCGCTGGTGTGGGATACCGTCGCGATTCTCGACGTTTCGGCGTTTCAGCGGCGGCTGTTCGCCGTCCAGACGATGCTGTCGCTCGGCTTCGTCGCCCCGCTCGGCTACGTCTTCTGGCGGATCGGCGGGTTCGGGGGCGCGGACGCGAAGGCGATCATCACGCTCGCCGTGCTGGTTCCGGCTTATCCGGTGTATTTCGTCCTCGGTGGCGCCTATCCGATCCACGAGGCTCCGCTCGGCGTCTTCTCGTTCACGATCCTCTCGAACACCGTCGTCATCGGGCTGTTGTACCCGCTTGCGCTCGCGGTCCGGAACGTTCCCCGCGGCGAGATCACGCCGGCGATGTTTATCGGACGACGCATCAGGATCGGCTCGCTTCCGACCGAGTACGGCCGGCTGCTCGAAACACCGGAGGGGTTCACCCGGCGGGGGCTCGATATCGACGCACTCCGGATGTATCTCCGATGGCGCGGCGTTTCGCTTTCGGAGCTGCGGGCCGATCCGGACCGGTATCGGGGCTCCGTCCCGGTGGAGCCGAACGATCCCGGCGGCGGAGAGATCGACGACGGGCAGGGTGAACGGACGGCTGCCGGAATCGAGCCGGCCGGGGAGGACCCGTGGGGCGCCGACGCCTTCCTGTCCGAACACAGCGCGTACGGCACGACCCCAGCGGAGCTCCGGACGGGGCTGGAGACGGTGACCGGGCCCGACCGGGAGCGCGTCTGGATCACGCCGGGGATCCCGTTTCTGGTTCCGATGGCGGTCGGGCTCGTCGCCGGGTTGCTCTACGGCGACCTGATGTTCGCCGCGCTTTCGGCGCTCGGGTTGGCCTGAACCGGGGGATTTGAGGGGCGGGGAGAACCGGGGATCGGCCAGCCAAGGGCCGACGAGGACGCTACGCTTCCGCAGCCACTTCCGCGTCGTTCTCGAGGTCTTCGAGCGCCGCGATCACCTGATCACGGTAGACCGAGAGGTCCGGCTCGTACTGCGTTTCGGCCATCGCAGCGTACTCGTCGGCGTCGTCGAAAGCGTCGATCCGATCGAGCGTTCTGTCGGCCGTCTCGACGACCCAGCGGTTGCGGGTGTCGTCGTCGACGACAGTGATCGATTCGGGACGCAACGAGACGTTCACCTCACCCTCGTCGGTCTCGTAGGACCGGGGCTTGCCGACGACGGCGACGTACTCCGGGGTCTCGGTTTCGCGGAGCACCGACGTCGCCTCCGGCTGGTACTGGCCGGCGTAGGCGAAGAACGTCCCGGTGGGGTCGACGATCCGCCCACGCCAGTACTCGGAGTCGTCGCCGACGTCCTCGGTTTCGGTCAGCGTGCCGACGACGAAGACCCGATTGGCCCGCTCGCCGGTCGGCAAAAGCGAGTAGACGGGTGCGCGATCGTCGTCGGACTCTTTGAAGGTGTACGTTGCGTCGTTGAACTCGGCCGCGAAGGCGCGTCGGGCGACCTCGCGGGTGGGGACGGATGCACTCATTTAAATCGACCTCGCTTTGATCAGCACGCTTTCTGTATCTGTCGGCCCGGAGAGCCGTTCGATCTCGTTGGCCAGTACGTACCGGCCGAGCGTCGGTCCGGCGACGCGGTAGTACCGACCGAGGACCAGCCCTCGCATCTCCTCGACGACGACCTCGGTATCGAGGGCGTCCATCGCCATCTGCTGGGCCTCATCGAGAGTGATCCCGGTGAGGTTCTCCGTAGACTCCTGGTTGAAGATCACCTCGTGGATCTCCGTTCCATCGTCGAGGACGCCCTTGATTCGGAGGTCGAACTCGCCGTCGACGTCGCCGTGTTCCGAACAGCGACCGTTCTGGAGAACCCGGGTGCAGTCCTCTTCGGGGCAGCGCTTGATCAACCCGGAGCCGGACTGGATATCGACGAGCGCACCCTCGACCTCGGTGGAGTCGTCGCCGACCTCGAAGTCGACGTCGAGTTCCTCGATCGTCGTCGAGGAGTTGAGTTTCACCGAAAAGCGGCCCTGATACTCGTCTGTGACGACGTTTTCGAGCCGGTAAACCGACTCCTCCTCGAGCGAGGGGAGTTCGCTTTTCGCCCACTTGGTGAACTTGATCGTCCCGGTCTCGTCGCCGAGGAGGCCGACCTGGGCGATCGAGTCGGCACCCGGTTCCCAGAGATCGACGACCTTGACGGTGATATCGAGCCACTGTTCGGCCGTGTCGATGTCGGCGACGTTCGCGGACTGGCTCGTCCCGCCAGCGAGTTCGTCGCGGTCCATGTCCGCCTCATCGAGGTACGTCGAAACGACGCTCCGACGGGCTTCCTCCAGGGGGACCCGGTATTCGGAGACGAGCGTCTCGAGGCGGGATTCGATTTCGTCGACACCGACGTCGAGGGTGTCGGAGAACTGTTCGTGTATCTCGGCAGCGTGCTGTCGCAGGTCTGTCATGGGTGTTTCCGTCTCCGCGTGTTTTCGGTGGGAGACGTACGTCGGTTGGTTCCTGATGGTATAAAAACCGTCGGTGGCGGACTGAAAGTGAAACGCCCGAAACCCGACGATCGGCCTCCGGGACGGCGTCGACCGCCGGTCACCCGCCGAAACAGTGTCGAACGCCGATCGACTCCCAGGCGGCGACGGGTCTTTTGTCCTCCAGATCCTATAGAACGGTGTGAGCAACCGTCGTCGTCTCGAGCGGCTTCTCAGAACGAAGCTCAACACGGTGGGCCGCCAGTTCGAGGAGGCCAAACGCGCCTACAGCGACGCCAAGACAGCCACAGTCGCGGAACTACCGACGGACGGTTCCGGAAAAGCGAGGATCGTCTGTCGCCGGCACGCCGAAAAGCGTGCCGTTGCAGTGGACACGGAGGGCCGCCCGGAGTGTTACGATCCCGACCACGCCGACTGCCGGGGCTGTGTCGAGGACATCGAGGACGGGCGAATCGAAACGTGGTGAGTCGACCGCGAGATATTTATCTGTCCGTGAGGTTGTTCCGGTATCGGATGGTCGACCGCGATCGCGGTGAAACGTCGGTTTTCCGAACGGGGGGATACCGATGGTTTCTCGCCGCCGTCGGCTTTACGGTCGCCGCCTGTCTGTTCGTCGCCGTGACCGTGTTCATGCTGTATCTCGTCGCGGAGCACGGCGGAGACATCGTGGCGTCGGAACGAACCAGAAGCCTGTTTGCACTCATGCTGTTCGTCTCGCTGATCGCGATTCCGGCGTATCTGCTCGTCGTACTCGACCGTCGACGGTGATCAGAACGTCCGTTCGAGACGGGCTTCGATCCCCGTGACCCGTCTCCGCCCCCAGGTCGACTTCAGCTTCGAACCCGTACCCCACCGTCGCCGGTGACAGTGATCGTGATGTCGCGCTGGACCGCCCGGCCGTGAACCGCATCACCAGCGGCGTCGCCGATCAGTTTCATCAGCTCGGGAGCGGTTCGGTTGACCTTCACGTCGGCGTTGTCACAGGCCGAATACACCAGATTGGGGACGTCGTAGAGGTCGGTCCCACCGTCGACGGTCAGCTGAACGGGCGCCGACAGCACCTCGACGAACTCGACCGTCTCCTTGGCCTTGGCGACGTTCTCGCGGGCGCTGGCTTCGACGCTCGAGACGTTCGCACGCGAGGTTCCGAGCTCCTCGGCGATATCGGCCTGCGGGATGTCCGCCTCCCGGAGCACCAGGACCTCGGCCTGCCGTCGCGTCAGGACGCTCTCGTCGGCGTCGAACCCGGCCTGTTCGAGCAGTTCGTCCGCGTCGGGGATCGTCATCGTTGTTCGTCGTTCATCGTTCGGTCGTACTCGTCACGGTTTAGCTGCCCCAGAAGTTCTCGCGACTGCCCAGTCGCTCCCGTTCGAGTGCCCGTTCCCGGTCGCTCTGTTCGTCCTCGCTTTCGTCGTCCGTGGTATCCGCCCCCTCCGCATCCTCCGTCTCGGTTCCCGCTTCGTCCTCCATCGGCAGCCGTTCGATCTCGTCGGCCCGGGCGTGGTTCGATCTGACCTCGGTGATCTTGACCTTGGCTCTGGCCTCGGGCAGAACGCCGTCGACCATCACGATGAAGCCGTCTTCGGTTCGGCCGACGCCGGCTCCGGACTCGTGGATGTCGTCCACCTCGACGACGACCTCCTCCCCGAGCTTGACGGGCTGCTGTTTGAGGTCGTTGATGGGCTGGTTGTAATGTGAACACCACTCGGCACCGCCGCGGTCGCCGTAGTGTTGACAGCCCATGCCTTCGATCCGTTCGGAGAAACTGGGGCAGTCGTCCGCGAGTGGGCAGTCGGGCATACCATCCAGTACCGCCGCTGTCGATTAAACGCTTGTGGGTTATCGGGCGGGAGTCAGGGTCGGATCGACGGCGGTTTTCCCGATCGGGATCACGCCAGCGGCGTTCGCTCGACGACCGTCCCGTCGTAGGTCGGGTACTGCTCGACGATCTCGCCGCGCTCTACGTCGCCGTCCTCGATCATCTCCTCTAGGAGCCACCACGCAAGCTCGACGTGGTCGGATTTGACCGAGTAAAACGAGTCGGGAACGCCGAGTTCTCGCAGGCGCGTTTCGGGTTCCCAGGTCTTGCCGTAGACGAGCGTGCCGTCGTCGGTGATCTCGTCGAACTCCCGGCGGATGTTCTTCGCCATCCGTTTCAGCCGCGAGCGGTGCTGGGCGGCGTCCTTGAAGACGCTGGTACAGAAATACACCTTCTCGTGGTCGCCCATTTCCTCGAGAACCCCGTGTGAGCCTTCGACGGCCGACATGTGTCCGTCCCGAAGTTCGAAGCCCTCCTCTTGCATCCGGCGGTAGTTGCCGTCGGACATCTCGAACTCGTTGATGTTACAAAAGTCCGCGGCGCCCTCATCGAGGAACTCGAGAAACTCCGGTTCGCCCCGGATTCCCGGGATCTCGAAGGCGGGCGTGATCCCCTCTTCGCGGGCGATGTGGAGGATCTCCTCCCACTCGGTGCCGTGTAGCTCGCCCCACAGTTCGTAGGGCGGGTGGAACCGGATCTCGTCGAGGCCGGCCTCGGCGAGTCGACGCATGTTCTCGCGGCCGCCGGTGATCCCGGTGTAGAGGTGGGTGTGGTGGTCCTCACCGAACTCGTCTTTCAGCAGTTCGAGATAGTGGCAGGTCCGATCGAGGGCTTCCTGTGGTTCGCCGCCGGTGATCGAGGTGCCGAG
>LFFM01002215.1_pt1 | contig 12942 bp, 16 predicted proteins | sample 643131 | NCBI WGS metagenome assembly LFFM01 (sample SAMN03777445, study PRJNA286221) | soda lake metagenome | biome: soda lake; feature: Kulunda steppe; material: water; isolation source: sample Tc-Br brine of Tanatar trona crystallizer | place: Russia: Kulunda steppe | collected 2011-07
AGTCAAGGACTTGGATACAGGGAAGATCGGCGACCTCGAATTGTTCAAGCCGTATCAGCCGAAGATTGTCCACGCCTACTTCTACGGTGACGCTTCCACGTTGAACATCTACAAAGGTCGCCGAATCGGCGTTTCGTTCATAATCGTCGTTTGCTTGGCGCTCGACGGAATGATGCAGGGAAATTCGTTCTTTCCTATCGTGTCCTCGAAGGAGGAACAGGCACAATCTCGTATTCGTGACCTGAAGAATCTCTTTGAGAACGCCAAAATCGACGTTCCAATGACGAAGTCGGTTGCTGGCGAGATAGAGCTGTGGAACGGCACGCGATACAAAGCATACACGGGCAACCCTCACGGCGCTCGTGGCGACGACTCCGCGAAAACCGTCTTCATTGACGAGATGGCTTTCTTGGAAGACCAAGAAGCGACCTCTCGGGCATTCAGCCCCTTCGTTTCACTTGGAAGCCAAGGCCTCATGGTCGAGGTCTCCACTCCAGAGGCGAAGAACGACTTGTTCATGCGGAATCACGCCAGAGGAACTGAATCTGGCTACGATGAAGACGGGAACCGGCTCGGCACTATCAGCATCAAACAACCATCGTTCAAGAACGCGGACGAGATTAATGTTGAAATTCCGCTCCACGAGCAGGACGTTGAACCGGTTCGTCCCGACCTGAACATTGACAAGGTCGAGGAAGATCGGCTGAAAGACCCGCAAGGGTTCGCACAAGAATATCTTTGCCGCCCGATTGATGAGTCGTACCGATTCTTCTCTGAATCGTCGATTCGTCGGGCGATGGAGCGCTCACATGACCCATCGTACCAGTATGGGCTCTATACCCCGAAAACGCCCGGAATCATGCGGACGATGGGCGTGGATATCGGAATTGACCACGACGACACCGTTGTATCGGTGTTTGACCACCTCGGAGAGCGCCGAGAAATGCGCTATTGGGAGGTCGTGGACAACGAATCACTGGCGAACGTCGGTATTCAAAACCCCGACAGAGGCAATGCCGTACACGTTGCACAGCGTCTCACTCAGTTGCAGGCACAGCTTGAAGCCGATTACATCATCCTTGATTCGACGGGACCGGGAGCGACGTTCGATAAAATCATCCGCGATCAACTCGGTCGCTGTGTAATCGGCTTCAACTTCTCCGACCGCGACGCGGTCAAGAAGATGTTCGGGGATATGAACGCGGCTCTCCGTAACGACAACGTCGTCCTTGCTGACGACGAGGAGATGTTCGACCAGCTCGCTTCCATTGTTCGGGAACAGAAGCGGGATGGGCAGAAGCCGAAATTCACAGGGAAAGAACATTCCGAGTCCGGCAAGGATGATATTGCGATGGCCGTTGTTCTCGGGGCCTTCCCGCCGAAAGTGAGTGAACTCCCCGTCACGAATCCAGTAGAAAAGCCACAAGAATACACGCCACCGCCGGAACAGGAACCACCGAAACCGAAAACGCCGAGAACGCCCGCGGGGGGAGAGGAGCCGGAAACGACAGCTTCCCGTGGCGCTTTCAGTAAGAAGTCGGTTTCTCGTTCCGGTCGGCGGTCTTACACGCCCCGCTACTCCCGGCGGCGGCACCGCTACTAACTATCTCTAATCTTATATGAGTGATGTAAAACAGGCCATGATGAGGCGTGCGGCTGATGGCCGCATTGGCTTCCATTTGGAGGCCCCGCGTGCTGTCATCAAGCGTGCCTCTGGTGCCACAGGCCGCCCAGAAGTTTCAGAACCGCCAGAACAGCAAATAGAAAAGCATCGTCTGATTGCACGAGACCCCCATATTGCGGATGGGGTTGATACTTTGGTGGATTATCTGGTAGGCTCAGGATTCGCCATCACTCCTGCGAATATCCCATTTACTGACCAAGAGCAAACAGACGAGGATATTGCGGACTTCAAGCATCTTGTCGAATCGTCGCAGTTTGAAACCGTTCTTCACGAATGGGTGTGGCACGCGCTCGTTGACGGAACTTCGTTTCTCGAAGTCGTCGTTGAGGACGGCGTTTTCAAGCCGAAATTACTCCCGACGGAGCGAATGAAGATTCAGACGGACGAGTTCGGCAATGTTGAAGAATACTTGATGGAAGATGAGGGAGGAGCTGACGATATTGAGTTCAGCCCTTACGATATTGCGGTACTCAAGTTCCACAGTCATCCTGGCGAAGACTTCGGTCACTCTCTCATTGAGCGCGTTGAGGAACAGGCAGATTTCCTCCGCGATATGGAGATCGACCTTGCGCGGTTCATTTCCACGAAGGCCTATCCTCCCGTGCTATGGAAGCTCGGGAGCGATGAACGCCCGTGGAGCCAGCAGCAGATTGAAGACTGGCTTGAAACCGTGGAATCCATTGAACCAGAGTCGATGCTCGCGGTCGGACACGACGTTGACCACGACGTAATCGGTACGTCCAGTACGTCTTCGAGCGCGGGTATGCTGAATCTCGATTCCACGTTCGCGCATCTCCAGAAGCGGATTGCTGCTGGTCTCGGCGTTCCAGCCTTCTTGCTGAACATGGACGTGGACGTGAACCGAAATACGTCCATCGCTGTCATGCCGAAGTTCGACCGCCGCATCCAGCGGTATCGAGCGACGATTCGGCAGGCAATCCGATACCAGATATTCGTGTCCATTCTTGGGGAACCAAACCCGGAGGATTACACGGAAGTTCCGCCCGAGTTTGAGTTTGGTCAGCACTCCTCGGACGAGGAGCGTCTCGACATTGATGCTGCGATTAAGCTATTCAACGAGGGCTTCCTGACTCGGGAGGCGTTCGCTCACCGTGTCGGCATCGACCCCGAGGTCGAGCTGCCAGATGAGAGTGAACTCGATGAAATTGTTGCTCTTCTTCAAGACTTGCGCGGCTCTGGTGACGGGATTCAGAATCCCCGAGGCGGTGCGCCAACGGAAACTGGCGCAGGCGCTGAGTCTGCTGGCGGAGAGGTGAAGTCTCGACAGAATCCTGAAAGAGACAGCTCCGAGGGGCGTAACGAACGAGACGTTTCCAACGAGTGAAAATGAAGCAATCAGATGACCCGATAAACCAAATTCTACGAAATACCGCCAAGACAGAAGAACGCACTCGAAACATCGAAAAGAATCTCCAGAACTTGCAGGAACGATACAACGAGGAATCTACTGTCCAAGACGAGCGCATTGCCGAGTTAGAAACCCGGACTGAGCGACAGGGCATGATTATTTCTGGTGCCCTTGTCACGGTCGGGGGCGCTCTGACTGCGTTCTATAATTGGATTGCCGGTATTTTCTGATCGCACCGCACCATATGACCCACCAATACGAAATTGACGAAGAACTTTCCTTTAACGTCTCATTTTCGCGTCCTCTCGGGATTGACCGAGAAGACGGGTTCAATGAATATGGCGTGAAGGAGTATGAAGACGGCTCTATCGACGTGATTTTTGCGGCGATGGAACCCGGTCTTCGGAAGGGAATCCGCGTGACGGACGAGTTTCTGGCCCGTGTGGCGCGAAACTTTTCAGATGGACTCCCGATGCAGCTCGACCACTCACAGGGTCAGCTCGCAAACGTCGGTCACGTCAAAGACGTGAAGTTCACAGACGACTTTTTGCGCGTCCTCGGCCATGTTCCCAACACTGGGAACACCGTCCGAACGGACGTTATCGCTGACTTCACGCATGAACCCCCGGCTATCCGTGACGGCTCTGTAGGGTTCGGCAACGACTACCGCATTGAGCGGAACGATGCTGGTGAACCCGAGTTTGTGGACGCGACGATGGTGGAATTTTCTCTCACGCCGTTCCCGGCAGGATACGGCGGCGAGGGTGGACTTTCGCCGAAGTTCGCGCACGCGGCCCGAGAAGCCGGAGTGTTCTCTGACGAAACCAATGAAGTCCCGGATGAAGGTACTTCGCAACTACGAGGAACCAACCGGGCACGAATTTACGATTACGATTTCTAACCATGAAGAAGATTGAACTTGAGACCCCGATTGATGAAATGAGCGAGGCCGACCTCCGCGAGACCTTCGCGCAGGTCATGGAGGCCCACGAAGCGAACACCGCCGAGTTCGCGGAAGTTCAGGAGGAGGCCGAGAAGGCTGCCGAGTATTCTGAGACTATTGAGGAACTGGAGGCTGACATTGAGGAGGCCGCTGGCTACTTCGCACGCAAGGCCTCTACCGTTACGAAGCTGAACGAGGAAATTCTCGTTGAACGCTTCTCGATTGACGAACTTGTTGACCTTGCCGCTGAAGCGGACGAGGTGGCTGAGGAGGCCGAATTTTCCGAAGAAGGCTGCGACGTTGAGGGCTGTGACGGCCCCGACGACTGCACCGACCCGGAGTGCGCGAACTTCTCTGAGGATGAAGCCGGGGAGGAATCTCTGTTCGCGGACAAGCCCTCGAAGGCCCCTGTTACGTCCGGTGAAGAATCCCGGCGCAACGCTGCGAAGTCCCGCCTTGCGCGGATTGGTGGACTCTCACTTGAGTAATTCTCTAAACAATTTCCTACTACTATCATGGCTTACCCGAAGATTGCGACTGGTGCTGAACAGCCTATCAACCGACACGGCGCTGTTGCTGGCGAAGAAATGCGCGAGGGCGACCTCGTTGGCATTGACGACGAGGGCAAGATGGTGCAGGCCCACGCCGGAGACGACGGCGACGGCCCGCAGATGGCTCTTGGCGTTGCTCTGACGCCCGCCGACGATCTCGACAACTATCAGGATACCCCGACTCGGCTCGTCGTAGAAGCCGAGCGGGCTCTTGTTGACCGCGACCGCGTTTCCGCTGTCTCGAACGGCGTTGAGGTCGAGAACGGTGACCGCGATTGGGAGTTCACTCCCGGCGAGCCCGTTTACCTTGCTGACGACGGGAGCTACACGCAGACTGCTCCGTCTACATCTGGTTCGCTCGTTCAGATTGTCGGCACCGCGCTGACTGAGGAACGGATTCGCCTCGACGTGCGGGCGTCTGACGAGATTAACGCCTAAATCTGGCGTTTTTGACTAACATTCTAACATAAACTTTCTACTTTATTATGGCTAACGACCGATTCTACCGACAGGTTACGACGAAGGACGACGTTCCGCTCGAAGACCTCATGCTCGATATGCTGGAGGATATCGAGATCTTCAATCAGGCGGAGAGACCGTTCCGCCAGCTTCTCGCTCAGGATGTGAGCGAGCGTACCTTCCGCGTCCACACGGGCGATATGACGTGGGAAGAACTCGCTGAGGGTGAACACGCCCGGACGGGCCGCCTCGACTCGACCGAGATGGCCTTCTCCGTCAAGAAGTACGGACGTTCCCTTGGCTACACGCAGGAGTTCATCGAGGACAACACGGCGGACATTGTTCGCCGCGAATGGGAGAGTCTGCTTGAAGGCGCTCTCGACAAGGAACACGAAGTGCTCTTTGACATCGTCAAGGACGGGTGGGCTGACGGCAGCAACCTCTGGTTCGAGCCGGAGAACTACGGTGCCTACGAGTTCGACAGCACCCACAACCACCAGTTCTCGGACACCGCGGAGCTGTTCGGCGAGAACGACAACTTCACCGCGACGCAGCACATTCGGGCAGCGAACAAGGAGCTTCGCCACCACGGCAAGCGTCCGACCGTTGCGCTGGTCTCGAACGATATGGCGAACGAGTTCGTGGATGAGCTGGCCTACGATGCTCAGTACCTCATTCCCGAGGCCGAAAACCTCGTCTCGACCGCCCTTCCCGACGCTACCATGCGAATTGATGGGACAGTTCTCCTCCAGACGGCGTGGCTTACTGGTAACGAGGTACACGTCGTCGCTGGCGACGAGCGTCCTCTCTACTTCCACACGGCCCGCCCGATGCAACTCACGCAGGGTGAGACGGGTGGCCCGATTGGCGATCCCGGTGCGCTGCTCGGCAGCTACGGGTCGGTGCGGTACGGTGCTGTCATCGCTGACCCGCTGGCTGGTGTCAAGTTCAGCGCGACTGATCTCGCCTAAATCGACTAACAACTTTTGCGCGACCGTCTGATTCGCGCCGTCTACTACATTTGATATGCCGTTTGAAAAAGAGTTGGTAATTGAACAAGTTCGAGCGATAACTGGATACACGGAAGACATTATTCCAGACGAGGAGATGGAAACGTTGTATCAGGCGGCTGTTGGCGACATTCAGGGAATTGTTGGTGAGAACCCACAGGATTTAGAACACCCGGCGGCTGAACGGGCCGCGTTCTGGTCTACGGCGCTCTTTAGCAAAATCCACATGGGCGAGATGGAGGGCATCGACATGAAGATTGGTTCCATCAAGATGGAACAGTTTCCTCGTCGTGACATTACCCGTGTGTGGTATCGCCGCCTTGACGAGTATCTGAACGTGCTTCGTTCAGACGCCGGTACTGGTGGAATTACTACTGTTCAGCGGACGGACAGAGAGTACGGCGGAGAAAGACAGGTTGGCGAATAATGCCAGACGACCTTCAGCAGCCGCAGTCTCGCCTGTTCGCCGCCAAGCGAAAAACGATTAACCTGATGTTCCGGCGGATGGGTGTCCCCGTCAAAGTCTGGCGCGAAGTTGACCTTGGTGGCGAAGATGGATACGGGAAAGAAGAAGAAGCAAAAATTCTGGTAACGGACAACCAGTTGGCCGTCGTTGACGCGACGGGAACCAACCCCGGCGGTTCGCAGATAGACCGAGTTGAGGAACGCTTCGGCGAACACGTCTATTGGGAACCTATCATCTACTTCCCGAGCAACGCGGTGGTCGAGGAAAAAGACGTTATCGAGTATCCTATGCCGCGTTATCCAGAGAATCCGAATCCTGACAACCAATTGTGGGAACTTGAGACGATCGCTCCGTTCGAGACCCATATCGAAGGCAACTTGCAGCGCTTCATCGAGCAGTAATCTTCTCTCTCCCCCCGCATGGCGAAGCTCAATTTCTCCGTTAGTCTTGACGACGACGAGATTCCCAACCGTGTTCGGAAATCTCTGAAGGGGGGTATGCGGGACGCGGGCGATCGCCTTCTCGACGCCGGGGAGAAAACCGCGAAGAACACGATTCAGAAGCGTGGCCGAGTCTGGCGGCGCGAACTAATGCGCTCGTTCAAGCGAGAGAACGAGGGCACCGGGAAAGGTCGTAGGGCCGTCCTTCGGAACGTTGCGACCCATGCGGGGCCGGTGGAACACGGCGCTGTCTACGGCCCTCGTGGGCCGCCTATCGCCGCGCTGATTCCGTGGATACTCTCAAAGTGGAATCCGGGCTCTGGTGACGCCAGCGAAAGTGGCGGTGGCGGATCCTTTGGTGGAGCGAGCAAAAACTCGACGACGCGGTCGAAGCAGTTCTCTCACAAACAGAAACTCCGGTCGCCGTCCTCGACTAAGAACTACCGTCGTATTTCTGACGAGGTGTGGACGGAGCTGGATACTACGAATCTAACGGACAACGACCAGCTTCAGTTCAGCGAGGCTGAAATCCTCCAGATGCAACTAGAGATGCACCCGGAACTTAATGAAGATGCTGTAGGTCGTGTTGCTGGCGATATTCTCAGTTGGAAGGTGGACAGTAGTCCAAGCTCTGACAGGGTAGCTCGCTATGCGATGAACACGAAAACTGCGTTCGGTATCGACGGGAAGCCCCGTGGCCGGTACAGCGGGACGCTGACGCAGGACGATATCGACGTACTCCGTACCATCAACGAACTGTCCCGAACACATCTTCGAGACAATGTTGCTGGCGGAGAAGACTCATTGACGCTTCACCGTGGCTTGACTCGGGAAACCGGGCGATTGGCGAAGGAGATAGTCGATAATCCGTCTGCCGAATCGTGGGAAATCGACGTGAACATCATTAATAACTACACCACGATGCGGAGAAAGACGGATATGTTCGACCGCGGGTTCGTTGTAACAAGACAGGCAGATATTGACGATGAGATTACGACTGCGCCCGATTTTATTCTGCCTACGCGGAACCGTGGCGAGCTGGAGATACATCTCCGAGGCGGAGATAGAACTCGATTCAACCGAGACGAGTTGTTCTTCGTAATCTACCCGGAAGACCAAGGAGGAGAGTTCTTCGGCAAGGACTACGTTCCAATTGGCGACATTCTGACGAAGATGGAGTCCGGCAGTTTCGCGGACTTTGGTGACGACGAGCTTTTGGCCTTCAATCGGCTCGTTCGGCAGATGCACAAGTACGATGTGAAGATCGAGACCCCCGCGGGTCAACGCCGAATAGAAGCGTTCAAGAACGAGTTCATCAACCGTGACCTGACTCAGAAACTCCACTCGACGGAGCAAGAGTTCGTGAACAAGGTCAACTCCGTGATTAGCTAATGACGCTCAAAGAAGACGACCCTAATTGGATGAGAGCCGGGTACGACCCATATTGGGAGGAGGTCGCGTTTTACGACGAAGATCTTGCTGAATATATCAAGCAAGAAGACCCCGACCAATATTACAGTTGGGAGTGGACGCCGGACGAGCCGGAGGAGTGATGAATGGTTAGTCTTGATGCGTACCCGAAGCCCGTCATTGACAGAGCGTTCTACCTTCAGCGGAAGATAAAGCGCGACGGTCTCGATGGCATCGGCTACATGAATGATGCGTTTCTTGTGATTCAGTCACAAGCCGCTGACACGACCTCTCAGGAAATAGAGAAGAATCTCAAAAATCGCGGGCTTATATGAACGAAAAAGAAGCAATCTGGCGCACCGTCGAAGTTCTAAAAGACGGCCTTCCCGACGAAGTCACGGTACGAACGGAAGGCGGCGGGGAGTTCATGGAATTTCCGTGTGTCATTATCTCGTGGTCACAGCGCCGACTCGACCGGCTCCACGGCAACAATCCCTACGCAGGAATGGTGTACGATGAAGACGGGAACGCCGTGGGACGTGTGCTACACACATACTTCGAGATGCGTCTTGACCTTTGGATAAAGACGTATGATGACGAACCGATTCGTCAGCGACCAGAAGGCAGTTACGGCGAAGAAGGACGGGACGATATCACGAATATGGTTTCTGAGATTTTCGTTCCGTTTGAGTATGAACCCGAAACGTTCCACGAGGATGCTTACGAGTTTCAAGTGGAAGATACTCTTTCGCGGGCTGACCCTACGCAGGAACCCAACTGGATGGAAACTGACCAAGTGGTCACGTTCCGATATCTCAAAGAAATCATAGATGCAGAGGTTGATTACCTCGATTCGATAGATACGACAATTGAAAACACCGTCTCTGATGGCGGATAGCGTATCTTGGCATAATTTTAGCGACATTTTCTGAATAGACAAATTCTAACATGGTTACTATTGGCAATACTACTCTACCCGGCGTACAGACTACCGTTGAAAGCTCTCGATCGGTGGGGGTTGGCCTCGGTTCTCCCGGCGACGTTCTCCTTGTTGGCAGCGCTGACGACGAGATCGGCACTGCGGAGCCAAATGAAGGCTATCAGATTCGCACCCCGTCGCGTGCGCGGCACTACTTCGGAGACAACAGCCCGCTTACCAATGCAGTTATTGATGCGCTTCGAGAGGGCGCGTTCCCGGTGTATGCGATGGCGGTTGAAACCGAGTCCGTAGAAGACGAAAACGTTGACTCTGGAATTGGAAGCCTTGATTCGGTCCCCGTTTCCGAAGTCGCAAGCGACACGGAGTTCACGGTTGACGGGCAGGAACTAACGACGATTATCACGTTCGGGGACCCGGAAGATTACACTCCCGGCGAGAACGAGGCGTATCTGAATCCCGTCACGGGCGATTACAATATCGACTACGATACGATTGACCCGGCTTCGGTTGACTACGTCTACCACGATTACGATACCGCACTCGACGCGGTCTATGAAGATGAGGCAGGCGAGGAGGCGGACTTTGTCGGCGTTCTCGTTGAGAACGACGATGTGGTCGGTTCGGCGGTTCAGACGGTTGAGCTGATGGCGCAGGACTACAACTTCGCTATCGCTGTGGCCGGTGCTTCGTCCCGAATGTCCAACGAGGAGATCGGGGAGCACGAGAACGGCTACGACACGTCCCGTCTACAGCTCGTTTATCCGTCCAGAAACAACGATGGCGAGAGCATTATTGGCTCCTATCTCGGTCTTCGCTCGTCCCTTGGGATTAGCGCTTCGCCGATGCGGCGGCGCATTGGTTCGCAGAACGACCTCAACCACACGCTCAGTCCCGAACAGAAGACGGAGCTTCTGGACGAGCGCGTTATCCCGATTGCTAATGAACGTGCTGGCGCTCGGGTTATCGAAGACGTGACGACGGCGAAAGAGGACAACGCAGATGAACACCAGATGCGACAGGGCATTGCCCGGCTCGTTATCGACTACGTGACGCTGGTTGTGCAGGCTAACTCTGATGCGTTTATCGGCGAGCTGCACACCGAATCGGCCCGGAACGCCCTCCAGAACATCATCAAGTCTGAGCTGAAGGACTTGATGAGCCTGAACGCTATCACGGCGTATTCGGTCTCTGTGCAGGAGGTCGATTCCATGATCGCGTCCGTTGACGTTGGTGTCGAGACCGTCGCCCCGCTTCGGAACATCGTCGCCACGGTCACGGCTGGCGAAGTTGCCTCCGCGGCCTAAACACGCCAGAGCGTTTTCGCACAGATTCTCTGACTTGGCCGGCCTTCCCGGCCTCTAACTTACACTTATCACATCTATTATGGTTGACCGAAAGGAAGCCGCTGCTGACATTGTAGTTAATGTCGGCAACGAACAGGTTGCAGTTGAACAGCTCTCGTTCTCAAAGGAGATCGAGATTGACACCATCTATGGTGCTGGCAATATCATCCCGTCCGGCTACGCTATCACGGAGATTAGCTACGCCGGCAACATGAGCATCAAGGGGAACAAGAAGGATTTGGAAGACAAGTTCTTTGACGAGAACGGCGTCCCCAAGATTCTCTCGTCTATCACCGTCACTCACCTCGACGGTGGCTCTACCTCCTTTGACTCGGCTCTGGTCACGAATCAGGGCTACGAGGTCAATTCAGGCGAAACCGTGGAAACGGAGTTCGAGTGGATTGCCATGTCGAAGGACGAAGACACGAACCCGAACAACTAATCGACCAAACGGAAACTACAGCCGGCTCCGCTATCACCGAATCATACTCAAATTTATCATACTTTAAATAATCATGTCTGACAATACTCCTGATTCCAAGCTGTACGAAATGGTCGTTCGAGGAAAGAACTACCGCGAGACCTACGAACTCGATATGTTCGGTGAGGAGGTAGAAGTTATCCTCCGCCCACTCCCCGACAAAATCTTCATCCCGATTACTGGCAAGCTCCAGTCCAAGTTCGACATGGATGAAGAAGAAGCGATTGAAGCAATCGAGGAATCGAAAGAGGACGGGGAAGACGACTACGTTGACGTTTCTGATTTTGACGACGAGTTCGTTGAGCTGATGGCGGAAGCCGCGAAGGCAGGTATCGTCGCCGAGGATATGGGCCACACCGACGACGAGGTCGAGTGGATGGTCGATAACATGGTCGGAGGGTTCTCGCTGGAAATTGGCGGTGCTGTCCTTGAACTCTCGGGTGATATTATCGACGCCGAGAAGTTTCGTTGAAGAAGGCAACGGTGGCGCGGTCTTTGCTCTTGCTACAGAGGGGAACACGCCCCTCGCGCCCACGCAGGGCGATATGACACCGCTTCAGCGGTACGTGATGATTGAGGGATTCAAGCGACAGCAAGAGGAAATCGACAGGGCACAGGCCGGCGGCGGTGGCGGGCCTCGGGTGAACAGCATGGCCCGTCCCAACGGCGGGGGCGCGGGTGACACTACGACATTTGTAAACGTCGGTTCAGATGAGCAAGAATAACGTAAAAGTCACAGTCAAGCTTGTTGACGGTTTCTCGAAGACGCTGAAGCGTCTGGAAGGCCAGCTCGACAAGATTGACAAGAAAACAGTTAGCCCTCGATTCGATTTTGACGACAACGGGCAGATTGAACGGCTCAAGAGTGAGCTGAAATCAATCCAAGATAGCGTCAATGTCAGACTCAATATTCACGGAGAGCAACAGCTAAAGAAGATTCATGCCGAGATTGAGTCTCTAAGCGGTGTCGAAAATGTCCGCGTCAATGCCGATGATTATGGAGATATTGAGAAAATAAAGGCTCAATTAGCGGCTATTGACGATGTAGTTAATACTAAGCTGAATATTCTTGGAAAGCCGGCGCTGAAGGAGACACAGGCCTCTGTCAAATCTCTATCTGGCGTTGAAAACGTCTACGTCAGGGTTCACGACCACGAACTGACCAAGACTATCGCCAAGATGCAGGCGCTACGTCGTCGTCAAAAAATCAAGAGACGGATTGCAGCTCAGGACGACTTTCTCACGAACATACACCGCAAGACAGCGGCCTCGAAGCGACTCCACGGAATCGGAACACCGGATTCGGCGAAGGGGTCGGCGAAAAAGGCGCAGGACTCCGCGAGGGAATCCACAAGACGGTCTCGTAGAGCAATAGAACGGAGCCGTTTCAGACTCTCTGACCTATTCTACGCAGATCGTCGGTTCAGAGGCAAGGATGGTCCGGTCGGTGGCATCACCGGCATGGACTTAGACGATCTCGGTCGCCGCTTCGGTGGTCGAGGACGTAGACACGATAGGAGCTTTATCGGCGGAATTACTCAGCGACTATCCGCCATGCTACCCGGCGGGGGTGGCGGCGGTAGCGGCGGAGATTCCCCCGGCTTCGGTCGCAAGGGGTCGGCGTCTCATAACGCTTCCAAGTGGGTAATGTGGAACCTGATTCCGCGTGGTCAGCTCACCCAAGACCTCGCAGCGGTGTTCATGCCGTTCATGTTCACGGCGTACACCGCGGCAATGGGTGCGCTCGCAGCCGCTATGGCACCGGCTATTGCTGGCATCGGTGCGCTGACGCTCGGTATTCTTGGATTCGGCGAGAACGCCGCGGACAGTCTGAAGCTCGCCGAAG